>Ga0182017_10004270_pt1 | contig 10637 bp, 5 predicted proteins | sample 712E3DmetaG_FD_120492 | JGI IMG/M metagenome (GOLD analysis project Ga0182017, IMG submission 120492) | Permafrost microbial communities from Stordalen Mire, Sweden - 712E3D metaG | ecosystem: Environmental > Terrestrial > Soil > Wetlands > Permafrost | place: Sweden: Stordalen | collected... | reverse complement strand
CGGTCTCGATGGTTGCGCGCGCGACGCGCTCGGCTGTGAGCGCGGCGCGGTTGATCGCCTCGGCCGCCGGGTCAAGCTCGGCGATCAGCCCCTTCCTCATTCCGCGCGACGGCTCAATCCCGTGGCCGCGATAGCGCAGCACGCCGTCCTGCAGCTCCGCCACCAGAACGCAGATCTTGCTGCTGCCCGCGTCCAGTACGGTGATCAGATTCTCCTGCCGGGGATTCATCGTGCATCCCCCTGCTGGGCGGCGGCAGAAGCAGCCGGCTTTCCCGGTGTCCGTTTTGCGGCGAGTGCGTGCTTGGACTTCGCGGCAGCCGCATGACTCTTCGCAGCAACCGCAGCCTTCTGCGCCTGGGGCTTTGTCTTCTCCTTCACATTGTCCGTGCCGGAGGCTTCAGTGGACGCAGTTGCCGGTGCCGCAGCACCTGCTGCCGCCGCATCGCTGGCCGCGGCGACAGCCGCCGCTGCCGCGCCCGGCTGCATCTCCAGCACCACCTGCCGCTCGTAGCGCAGGTCCACCGACGCCAGCCGGGGATACTGCGCTCGCCACTCCGCCAGGTGCTGCTCGTACTCGCGATAGCGCTCCAGGAACCTGCCGTCGCCGAAGTGCACCAGAACGTCCGCGCTGCCGGATGCAGCATTCGCCCCGCCGGACGCCGTGTCCGCGCTACTGGACGCAGGATCGGGAAGGATCGCCTTCACGTCCTCCGGATTCGACACATCCACCTCGCTCAGCCGGTGCGAGATGTTCTCGCCCGCGACGTCCAGCGTCGCGACAAAGCCCATGTAAATCTTCATCCGCGCCGCGCGCGTCGACAGCGGGTCCTCGGCTGAGATTCCCGTCAGCACGGGAAACGAGTAGTGCGGAGCAGTGCGCGCGTCCGGTTGGCCGCTTGCGTCCTCCAGGCCCGTGCCGGGCAGGTTGAGCAGCACGCCGTTGGCGTCCACCAGCCCGATCTCCGTTCCCTGGCGAACGAAGGCCACCGGCGTCCGTTCCACAATGGCCACCCGAACCCGGTTGGGCAGCAACCGCATCACGGTCGCGTGCTCCACCCACGGCAGGCTCTCCAGTTGGGCGCGGCGCTGGGCCAGAGGAATATTGAAGATGTTGCGCTCCACATCCTCGCCGAAGACGCTGAGCAGTTGCGGACGGGTCAGGCGGCTATTGCCCGCAATCTGGATCGAATCCGAACTTTGAACCACAAAATGCGCATCGTGCAGCAGATAGTTGCGCACCGCCAATCCCGCCGCAACGCCCGCCCCGGCCAGCAGCAGAAGGCCGCAGCCCATGGCAATCCGTCCCCACAGCGACTTCGGCACCAGCCCGCCGTGAAAGCTCAGGCGAACTCGCGGCCGCCGCGGCTGCCGTTCAAACTCGCCGTCCGGATCGATGTCGGTGGTGTCGTTTGCGTAGGAGGAGTCGCGTCGCAGAGGCATCTCGGTCACAGCCGCTCGCCGCCTTCCTTCCACAGGTCTGCTCTCCGCGAAGGCGCGATCCCGCTCCGGCGCATCCAGCGCCGCCGTGTCACCCCTCGAAAACAGATTGCCTGATCGCAAACCTTGAGCAAGGGTCGCGAGGAATCGCCACCCCCATCATATCCCCCACCCACACCCCAACCCTCACATTAATCTCACCCGCGTACCCACTCAGCAACCCGCCCGAAATCAGCTTGACACAGGCTTTCCGCGGAGGTTACCCATTGCGAGAGGTGCAGCTCACTACTAATTCGGTGAAGGCTGCTCTACGCGGTCGATCAACAGAACGTCCGCCATCGTCTTCACCGCCTTCAGCTTCAGCCCAAGCTGCTTTTGCAAGGCAGTGAACAGGTCGTCGGCAGGAACATCGTCCGCCTTGAGTGGCCCGCTAAAGTTCGCCTCGGGCGATCCCGGCATCGGCGCAAACTCCAGCTTGAAGTCATATTCGCCGGTCAGTCCGGTCTTGTCCAGCACCAGCTTGTCCCCTAGATATCCCTGCAAGTCGTCATTCACAAAGCTGGACATCGTCGTAGCCGTCCAAGTTCTTGTGAGCCGACCCGGCTTGCCGATCACCTCCGTCCCCGTGCCTATCTCGCCCGGTGGACTCTTCGCTAGCTTGTCTGCGCCGTTGCCTACCGTCAACTCATACACTGCAAGTTCCCGCGTGTCGTGATGAAAGGTGAGTTGGAAGCGATCCACCAGAAGCTTCTGCATCATCACCCTCCACTGAGCGTCGCTCGGTCTTCCCTCGCCATCCTGCACCGCTGCAATGTCGAACTTCTCCTCGTCCGCCCACTTCGGCCGACCGACGAGTTGATTCCTGTGTATGTGATACGCCCAGGCAATCATGTCAGTCAGGGTGGAACTACGCACTGTAAAACTGCGCCCAACAGTGTCAGTCCGATAATCCAGCCCAGACATCGAAATAATCTGCTCCGGTTGGGCGTTTGGATCGCTCGGCTTGATCGTGGCCACCGAAAACGACGGATCGGCGTCGGAGGCCATCGTCTTCTTCGGGGCCGGGCCAGGCGGAATCTCCCACGCCGTCTCCCTGGTCGCACGCACTAATTCGACCTGAGCAGGCGGATCGCTGCCCTGCTTCCACGTTCCCGTAATCGAATTGCCATTGGCGCTCAACTTGCCATGGTACGAGACTTTGTCCTGCTGATACTCCTCAATCGTGAACGTGAAATCATTCCCTTGCAGCGCTGTCTGCCAAGCCAGGTGTGGAATACCATTGTTTTCGATCTGGTACCACAAGGTCAGAAACTCGCCGTCGCCCGTCTTCGAGATCCGCAACACCTCCCGCGCAACCGCGTTGGCGGAGCGGTAGGTTCCCTGCCAGTCCCCGGAAATGTCTCCTCTCGCATGCCTTCTGCTGATGCTGCAGAAGCGCTAGTCTGAGACGCAAGCGGCTGGCTCAGCAGGCTCAATACCAGAACCGTAACTGCCATCAATACGCGACTTGTCGGCGATGCGCTTTTCATTCGCTAATCATAGTACCGGCGGCGCGTTGGCTCCATCAGTGCGCCAGCCTCTCCAGCAGCATTGCACCCGCCTGCGAGACGCTGCCCGCGCCCAGCGTCAGGATCACATCCCCCTCGCGCGCCTCCTGCGCCAGCGCAGCCACGCCCGCCGCCATCGACTCGGCGTAGTGCACGCCACCGTCGCCCACCGTTCCCGTCCGCCGGATCGCCTCGACCAGCGACGGCGCATCGACGCCCGGAATCGGCTGCTCGCTGGCAGCGTAGATGTCCAGAACCTGCAAACTGTCCGCGTCCGCAAACGCCCGCGCGAACTCCGGCTCCAGGTCGCGCGTGCGGGTGTAGCGGTGCGGCTGGAAGAGCACATGCACGCGCGCGTATCCTGCTTCGCGCGCAGCCCGCAGCGTCGCCAGAATCTCCGTCGGGTGGTGGCCGTAGTCGTCCACCACGGTCACTCCGCGCGCCACGCCCTTGATCTGAAATCTCCGGTCGACCCCGCGGAAGCTCGCCAGCCCAGCCCTGATCCCCTCCGGCGAGACGCCAAGCTGCACGCCAATCGCAATCGCCGCCGTGGCATTCAGCACGTTGTGCCGGCCGGGAACGTGCAGCGTGAATGGCCCCAGCAGCATCCCGCGGCAGTTCACCTCAAACTGCCAGTACCCGCCCGCCTGCTGCTCCAGCCCCTGCAGCTGGAAGTCCGCCCCCTCCGATTCGCCATAGGTGAAGACCCTCCGCCGCACGCGCTCCAGAACGCCGCGCAGCAGGGCATTGTCCACGCACGCCGTGGTCGCGCCGTAAAACGGCACGCGGTCCATGAACTCGACGAACGCGTCCTCTACATCCGCAATATCGCGATAGCAGTCCATGTGCTCGCGGTCGAGGTTGGTCACCACGGCCAGCACCGGCGAGAGCTTCAGGAACGAGCGGTCGCTCTCGTCGGCCTCGGCCACCAGATACTGCGAGCTGCCGAGGCGCGCATTGGAGCCGAGCGCGTCGACGCGCCCGCCCACGACCACCGTCGGGTCCAGATTTTCCTCGCCGCCGCCTGCGCCCAGCACCGCCGCGATCATCGAGGTCGTCGTCGTCTTGCCGTGCATTCCGGCCACCGCGATGCCGTACTTCAGCCGCATCAGCTCGGAGAGCATCTCCGCGCGCTGGATCACCGGAATCTTGCGCGCGCGCGCCTCCAACACCTCGGGATTGCCCGCCGGCACCGCCGAGCTGGTCACCACCACGTCGCAGTCCGCCGCGTTGGCCGCCGCGTGGCCCTGGTAGATCACCGCTCCCAGCCCGGCCAACCGGTCAGTCACCGCCGACCGGCGCAGGTCGGAGCCCGACACCGCATAGCCCATGGTCAGCAGAATCTCCGCGATCCCGCTCATGCCGATGCCCCCGATGCCGATGAAGTGGATACGGTGCGACGGAGCGAACAGAAAATGACCAGGCAGAATCATGCGAAACACCCTCTCCTCGGGGCTCTGGCTTCGGTCCTCCGTCGCACCCGAACTTCACTCTACCAGTCTTTCGCCGGGCCGCAGCCTGCCGCGTCCAAGCCAACCGCCGCTCCGCTCGTCGTTCTAACCCCGCGCCGGGCGAAGGTCATCCCGTTTCCCGCTCCCTCAGGGCCTCCCTCGGCCGGTTCGGAACGCCATGCCCCGCTCAGTATTCTGCACCACAGCTTTGTTCTGCCGTGGAAGTCCCTCCCTGTCCAAAAAGTTCCCAGCCGCCCGGCGGCTTCATAGCCTTCCCTCGCCGTCCGCGCGCCTTCCATTCAACGCATTCCGCGGCACCGCTTTGCCGTGTGTGTTCTTCGTCACACCACCTGGCTTGACTAGCTGGTATCATCTGATACTGTCGGGAAACAGGCGTTTTGAGAGCGTTCAGAACGCCAATCAGGTCAGGGAAATCCAAACAAGAATTGTCGAAGGGGAGGGACTGTGTCTGTTACTGATTGGGTCTGGTTTTTTCTTGGCGTGAGCGTGTTCTCGCTCATCGTCGCTTGGTTGTTCGCGCGCGAGGTGCTGGCCTCGGACACCGGAACGCCGGCGATGCAACAGATCTCTGCCGCAATCAAGGAAGGCGCGGAGGCGTTCCTGAAGCGCCAGTACACGACAATTTATTCGCTCTCCGTAGTTCTGGGGATCCTGATCTACCTCCTCTATATCTTCCTGGGCAAAGGGCAGGCTCTGGCCCTGAAGACCGTCATCAGCTTTTTTGCCGGCGCCGTCTGTTCGGGTTTGGCCGGATTTATCGGGATGTTTGTCTCCATCCGCGCCAACCTGCGCGCGGCCTCGGCGGCACGCACCACTCTAAACGGAGCACTGAGAATTGCGCTGCGCGGCGGCGCGGTCTCTGGCCTGTCGGTGGTCGCTCTTTCGCTTCTCGGCGTGGGCATCATCTTCCTGGCCTTCGGCGGCATGATGCGTCCCAATGAAGTGCCCTATGAGATCGTCGGCTTCGGCTTCGGCGCCAGCTTCGTCGCGCTGTTTGCCCAACTCGGCGGCGGAATCTACACCAAGGCCGCCGATGTAGGCGCGGACCTCGTCGGCAAGGTCGAAGCCGGCATTCCCGAGGACGACCCCCGCAACCCGGCCGTCATCGCCGATCTCGTCGGCGACAACGTAGGCGACTGCGCAGGCCGTGGCGCCGACCTCTTCGAGTCCACCGCAGCCGAGAACATCGGCTCCATGATTGTGGCCGTTGCCCTCTTCCTCAAACTCAACGCCGTGGGCCATCCCGACGCCGCCATTCTGGCTATCTTCTTTCCCCTGGTGGCCCGCGCCTTCGGCCTCATCGCATGCATCGTCGGCATCTTGACGGTAAAGCTGAAGAATGAGGCTGAAGACCCGATGACAGCTTTGAACCGCGGCTATCTGGTGACCACCATTCTCGCTGCCGCCGGCTTCTGGGTCGCAGTTCGGTTTTTGCTGAATGACGTGCCTGGGTCCCATTACATGTGGTTCTTCGCTGCCGGACTGATCGGCATCACCATGTCCTTCCTCTTTGTCTGGATCACCCAGTACTACACCGAGTACCGCTATCGCCCGGTGCAGTCCATCGCCAAGGCTTCGCTCACCGGCCCCGCCACCAACATCATCGTCGGCCTGGCCGTCGGCATGGAGTCCACAGCCATGCCGGTGCTCGTCATCTCGGCCGCCATCCTGGGCAGCTTCTACTGCGGTAAATTCGCCCTGCCCATGGTCGACGGCACCAGCGCCGGTCTCTTCGGCACAGCCATCGCCACCATGGGCATGCTCTCCACCTGCGCCTACATCCTGGCCATGGACACCTTCGGGCCCATCACAGACAACGCCGGCGGCATCATCGAGATGTCCCACCAGCCTGAGGAAGTTCGCGACCGCACAGATCGTCTCGATTCGGTCGGCAACACCACCAAGGCGCTCACCAAGGGCTACGCCATCGGCTCCGCCGCGCTGGCCGCCTTCCTGCTCTTCTCCGCTTATCTCGACGAGGTCACCGAGTTGGTGCACAAGGCAGGCAACACTGCTTTTCACGGCCTCGTTGCGGTCGATCTCTCCAAACCCGCCGTCTTTGTGGCTTCACTCATCGGAGCGGCCCTGGTCATCCTCTTCAGCTCGCTGGCCATTCAGGCGGTGGGCAAGAGCGCATACGCGGTCATCGAGGAAGTCCGGCGTCAATTCAGGGAAGACCCTGGCATCATGGCAGGCACCTCCAAGCCGGATTATGCGCGCTGCGTGGACATGGTCGCCAAGGCCGCGCTCAAACAGATGGTGGCTCCCGGCCTGCTGGCCGTGGGCGTGCCCATCGCGGTTGGATTCATCTTCAAATTCTTCAACACCGCTGCCGACCCGACCCTGGCCGCCGAGGCGGTCGCCGGCCTGTTGATGGTCGGAACCATCAGCGGAATCCTGTGGGCCATCTTCATGAACAACGGCGGCGGCGCATGGGACAACGCCAAGAAGTTCATCGAAACCGGAGAGCTGGGCGGCAAAGGCTCCGACCCGCACAAGGCGGCCGTGGTCGGCGACACCGTCGGCGATCCCTTCAAGGACACCGCCGGCCCCTCCCTCCACGTCCTCATCAAGCTGCTCTGCACCGTCACCTTCGTGATGGCGCCGCTCTTCCTCTAACCGTTTTTCATCGACAAAAAAGCGCCGCGGGTTCATTCGCCGCGGCGCTTCTCTTTTTTAATGATTCTCAAATTGGAGACGAACCTCGCGCGACTCTCTCTTTGCAGTCTGCTTCAGGCGCGGCTGTAGCGCTTCTCGACATATTCGTCCAGGATCACCTGAAACTCCTCGACGATGCGGTCGCCCTTCAGCGTGGTAAAGAGCTGGCCATCGACGTAGACCGGTGCCTTCGGCTCCTCGAAGGTTCCCGGCAGCGAGATGCCGATGTTGGCGTGCTTCGACTCGCCCGGCCCGTTGACGACGCAGCCCATCACGGCCAGCTTCAGCTCCTCGATGCCCGCGTAGCGCTTCTTCCACTCCGGCATCTGCTCGACGAGATAGCCCTGAATCCGCTCCGCCAGCTCCTGGAAGTAGGTCGAGGTGGTGCGCCCGCAGCCGGGACAGCTCGTCACCTGAGGCATGAAGCTGCGAATTCCGAGCGACTGCAATATCTGCTGCGCGCAGCGCACCTCTTCGCTGCGGTCGCCGCCCGGCGTCGGCGTCAGGCTCACGCGAATGGTGTCGCCAATGCCCGCCAGAAGCAAGGGCGCAAGCCCTGCGGTCGAGGCGACGATGCCCTTCATGCCCATGCCGGCCTCGGTCAGCCCGAGATGCAGCGCATAGTCGCAGCGCGAAGCCAGTTCGCTGTAAACATCGATCAGGTCGCGCACGCCGGAAACCTTCGCGCTCAAGATAATCTGATCGCGCCGCAGCCCGTAGTGTTCCGCCGCCGCCGCATTGTCCAGCGCGGAGACGACCATCGCCTCCATCATCACGTCGCGCGCGGCCAGGGGATTGGCACTCTTCGAGTTCTGGTCCATCATCCGGGTCAGCAGCGCCTGGTCCAGCGAGCCCCAGTTCACGCCGATGCGCACCGGCCTCTGGTGCTCGACCGCAACCTCAACCATCGTCCGGAAGTTGTCGTCGTCCTTGCGCCCGATCGAGCAGTTGCCGGGATTGATGCGGTACTTGGCCAGTGCCTCCGCTGTTGCGGGATACTTCTTCAGCAGCAGGTGGCCGTTGTAGTGGAAGTCGCCGATGATGGGCGTCTCCCAGCCCTTGGCGCGGACCGCATCGACGATATACGGCACGGCCTTGGCCGCCGCATCGTTGTTCACCGTCACCCGCACCAGCTCGGAGCCGGCCCGCGCCAGCGCCGCAATCTGCTGCACGGTGGATTCCACGTCCGCCGTGTCGGTGTTGGTCATCGACTGCACCACCACGGGCGCGTCCGGCCCCACCACCACCGGGCCAACCTTCACCGAAACCGCTCGCCGACGCTCGATCTGGGACATAGACACTCCACTCCAAGTTTACCAGTTACACTAGCAGAAGGCCCGGTAGCTCAGTTGCATAGAGCAGCGCACTCCTAACGCGAAGGTCGCCGGTTGGACTCCGGCCCGGGCCACCACAAAACCAAGGAATAACAAGGATTATATCGCATGCTGACGAACAGCAAAGATGTAGCTGTCGAGTTTGGTGGCACTTTGGTGGCACCATTTCCCAGATAATCCTGGGACGGTTCGTGCGTATCGAGATACGCTCACGACCAGAGCAGAATGCTCATTCCAAGCGTGAAAGCTAGCGACGTGCGTTGTCGGATACGCATCGGCATCCGCCTTCCGGTAGGAGGCATCGAGTTGTTCGGGATCGAACCGGCGCATAAAGGTTTTGCAGACCTTTGATTATCCGGCCTAAGCCTCTATTTTTCAGCGGCATATCGGAAGGCGTGGCTCATTTCGTCCGGCTTTTGTCCGACCCCCCGGAAGGGAGATCAGATGCGATTGACTCCAAAGTATCTTGAATGACTTCGGGGAGGAGTGAGCTCCCTGGCCTTACACTGTAAGGGCGGCGATATGGCGGCAGCGAAACAAAACGCCGCCGTCGCGAGGCGCTGATCGAGCTTTGGGTCTGTTTGCGGCTGACAGGTAATACGGCCAGCAGCGGAATAGGCTCCGCCGATGGCGACGGCAGCCAACGGCTCTATACTGAACTCCGATTCAACAAATCCTCTCCCTGCATCGCGTGGCGCACCAAACCCCAATGTTCGGAGTTGGGTGGCGGGATATCGATTAATCAACCCCGAAACCCTGCTTTACCTCTCCTCGGACGCGAGTAGCGTGGTACACCGGACGAAGCAGAAGCCGGGTTCCGCAATCACGTCGCACAGATCACATGGGACGGGACACTCGCGGCCAGCGACATCCTCTCTGAAGCACAGCAGGGCGAGTTTCGGTGGTGCTTGCATTCCAGTTCCGCTACAAGTACGCTCACGAGACACTCGGAATGAAAGACGGCAACGCCCACCAGTACGCTCGCGACAGCCGCAATCCATACGACCCTGTGGACCGCCCCGCGCCCGCCTGATACCGCATATTTGAGTCCAACCTCGATTTCGCAAACATGTGACGCAGGAATGCAGTTTTGAACTGCTCATAGACAAAATTCGCGAAGTTATGCCATCCCACGAAAGTTGTAGAATGTGCACAAAACTTTCATGGAATCGACATGATAAACATGTCTACTAGCTACAGTAGACGACGGCCTACGGGACCGGCGTTATCTGAAGCAAACACTGCAATAACCCCATGTTGCATTTAGCTCGGGCCGCAATGGCGTGGGCAATCCTGTCTGTGTGCATTTCAGCGAAAGAACAGCTCAATTGAGCCGTATTGCTGCGCCTGTACCCAACGATCGGTGTCTGCACCTGACAGTATGAGGGCCCTTTGAATATCTCCCGTTCCGCTCAAACAGCGATTCTGTGCCTTGCCGCATCTTTCCTTCCCATCAACAGCTTTGTAGCCCAGGCCGCTACGGTTCCCGCGGGAGCATGTTTGTATGCGCTGGACGCGACGGCAGACCGCGCCTTCCAGATCGCAGGGGCGCAGTCTGTCTATACCGCGTGCGGAGCTGTGTCTGAATCCAGCGCAAGCGACGGCTTCGAGATGGAAGGCGCCGAGACGCTTTATCTCCAGAACCACTCCCAGGTGAGCGTTGTCGGAGGCGCGCAACTGAACGGCCAAACCAAGCTCTGGGACACAATCAGCAATAAACAAGTGCAGCCGGTGAAGGTTACGAGTCCCGGAGACCCGCTGGCGTCGATTGCCGCGCCTACCAGCGGGACCATTGTGAGCAAGAGCCACGCGTCGTTCGACATGAATAACAAACCGGCGAATAACACGCTCTCTCCGGGCGTATATTGCGGCGGTTTCACGATCGGAAATACCAATGGCGCCTCCTTCACCATGAGTCCGGGTGTATACATCATGGCCGGCGGCGGACTGACCCTGAACTCACAGGCGGTGGTAAAGGGCACGGGCGTCACGGTGTACAACACGTCAAGCGCCGGGTGGGGTTGCTCCAGCAGCTACAGCTATACCCCTGTGACCATCAGCGGACAGGTGACGGCTACGCTGTCGGCGCCTACGTCCGGGGCGTTCAATGGAATCCTGTTCTTCGGAAACCGTACCGGCTGCGCGACGGCGGGTTCCTGCCAGGACCAGATCAACGGCGGCTCCACGGT
>Ga0182017_10004269_pt1 | contig 10640 bp, 8 predicted proteins | sample 712E3DmetaG_FD_120492 | JGI IMG/M metagenome (GOLD analysis project Ga0182017, IMG submission 120492) | Permafrost microbial communities from Stordalen Mire, Sweden - 712E3D metaG | ecosystem: Environmental > Terrestrial > Soil > Wetlands > Permafrost | place: Sweden: Stordalen | collected... | reverse complement strand
TTACAGAGAACGAGCTGCGGCTGGTAACCACATTGGATTTGATTCGAATTGAGAAGTTTACTACGTTCAGTCGCAATTTACGTGGGCGGCCCAAGAAAAAGCGAGATGCTATTGCTCGTGCTTTTGTTGCCAAAGCTGAATACAACAGCCGACAACTAGGGCTCTATTGGACCGCCTGGCATGTGATAAAAAGTTACGGCGCATCTGTGGTTGGGAGCAGAAAGGCAGAATACCAAGCGAAACAACATTTTCAAGGGCCTTCGCTGAATTTGCTGAGAGGCAATTACCGTCGTATGTCCATCAGACAATGATCAGCGATAATATGTTGGAGGACATCATCAGCCACGTATCACGGGATTCGGCAGAGATTGAGGCCCAGTAAATAAAGGAAACATTGGTTAGAATAATTAATTAAAGCTATTGGAGAAGATGCGACTAGATTTCCTGACCAAGCAACATATTAGTAATTTTATAATAAAAACGGCCTAGGCTCTATGCAAATGGCAAAATAGTTGAGTTCTAGATCATATTGCCCTCTCGGAACGAATCTGCTCGTAGCAATAATGGAATTTTAATAATTGACGAATCTGTCGTTTCCTGATACTATATTGCCATTACATCATTTGCAGCTGATTAAATATTTCACGCCAAAGGATGAGTGGAATTTTGGAAAAAGAAAGTAACAAAAGAATATATCTGGAGCCTTCGTGGAAACTACATTCACTTTATAGCAGCATCATTAATAATCCACCTGAGGGATATCAATTTGTTGTACCTGACGATTCAGCTAGTCATGCATACCGGTCTCTAAGCAGACTGAGCCTATCTTATTATTCGCTTTATCAGTTTGGCAAAGTAGTTCCAACAAACCTCTTACACTCATATTTGAGAAAATTCAGACATCCTCATGGCACCTTTGATTTAACGTTTGCTTCCAACCACCTTGTCTTTCGCGATGAACCCTGGATAATCGATCTCGAATATGTATCAATTCCTTTAGGCGCTGGTAAACATTTGCAACACTATAAATTAGCACTGGAGCAAAGTTTTAGATCCCCAAATTGCAAGAAAATTATATGTTGGTATCAAATTTGTAAAAAAACACTCACATTAAACGTTGACTGTTCTAAGTTTGAGAATAAAATAACGGTTTTTCTTCCATATGGCCAGAAGCGGAAATTCCATAAGTGTTTCAAAAATAAAAAAATTAAATTATTATTTACCGGCTCTGGAAATATCCTAGGTGAGTTTATTATCAAAGGCGGCGTTGAGGCAGTTGGAGCATTCACCGCCCTTAATAAAAAATATAACAATCTGGAACTTGTTATCAGGTCAGATGTGCCAAGAGAGATTAAAGCAAAACTTTCCCATTTTGATAATGTGAGAATAATCGATAAAATAATTCCTTGGGAAGAGCTAGAGCAAGAATTTCAAACAGCAGACATTTTCCTGCTCCCTGCGCATAACACACCATTTCAGGCAATGCTGGATGGCATGAGTTATGAGTTACCGGTAGTAAGCCTTGACGTTTGGGCCAACGCAGAGATAGTTGATGATGGTAAAACGGGTTTTCTCGTTCCGAAATCAGAGGATCTTCAGTACTATGATAACAACTTCGTTCCGCAATGGGATACTCCCTCATTCCTAAAGGCAATTAAAACATCAGACCAGCGTGTGGTACGCAATTTGATCGAAAAAATAAGTATACTCATAGAAAACATTGAACTCAGGAGAATGATGGGTGAGGCTGGTCGATGGGAAATTGAACACGGTAGATTCTCCATTGAAAAAAGGAATGAAAAACTAAAGAAAATACTTGATGAGGCAACAGGCTGATTAATAGATTGAGATAATTCAAGCATTGATAATGCTTAGGACAAGGACTTTCGGCATTATTGCCAGTGTTCTAAACTGTGCAACGCAGAAAACACAGTGGAATAAGGAACCCACGACCTAGACTATGCTAATCCCTAATAATTCTGTATTCCCAGAGTTGTTAAGGAATTTCTAAGACACGACATTTATTTATTTCTCGCGTTATTCTCAATTAACGTTTACCCCTAAATTTAGTTCCAAATAAGATATGGTCCCGCCATCTTTGTAAAGGAGTATTTTCACCTTCTGATTGTCTCCAATATGCTGAGGCACAATGCCGATCTCCTGCTGCCATTTTTCTTCAGGTTTGAGTGTAATTGGTCCAATATCGTTTACTGTGGTACCTTGGAACGGAATACTTGCCTGAATGCCGTCAATCTGCATTGCTATGTCGTAAATTGCATCCTGCCCCTCGTGGTTAACGATGACCAGAGTCAGCTGGCCCGATTGTTCCACAACTCCAGGCGATAGGTCACCACCATACTTAACACTAACGACCCGACCGTTCTGCAAAGAAAAATTGGTTGGATAATCAGATGCTTGGGCATTTATCCCCAGCATATAAAATTCGGTATATTTTTCTGCAGTCTTTGGCACGGCAATCACATAACCGATTGTTCCTAATAAAAACAGCACAACAATTGCTAGTGTAATAGAGAGCCATCGATTCTGTATGCTCTGTCCTGATTTCGGTAGACCCAAAGTAAAACTAAAATCTCTTTGGTCTGTCGTTGGTAATCGCCGTGACCGAAACCAGGCAGTAATAGACATAATTACTAAGAAAGCGAAAAGCGAATAGATAATAGATTCGGTCCGGATTCCCCAAGGTGTGTAGTTCAACACAAGAGTGACAAGGGGTATAATGGCGATGCTTACCCCAAAACTCAATGCCAGCAAGTAAATGCCTTCAATGCTTGTTTTACGAGGAAACAATGCTATCATGAAGACATAGCCAGGACAGAACAGCACAAAGGGTATTCCGAGAATGATTTGCATGATATTCCCCGGAATAAAGTTTATAACCAAAATTAACATAATTGCTAGGACATTTATTGTTAGCAATCCGTTGCCGAGTTTTATTCTCAATCTGGCTCTCCGTATTATATGATACTACGAATGCCGGGAACGATACCAACAAATTAAAACTTAAAATTTCGAAAATCACCGCAGTTTGTGTTACGAGGCACTTAAAACCGGCCACCTGCCTGCGGGCAGTTCAAAAGCGGCCACTTCGAGGTAATCAGTTAAAATTTACATTATTCGCCTTTCTCATTCAAGTTATCATTGGTGCTTTGCCGCCGTTGTTCTCTGCTGTCATACGTCCTGTAGCTTTTGCCATCGAGTTTGATGACATCAGCATGGTGCAGGAAGCGGTCAAGGAATTTACCCCAGTCTTCCAGCGGGCGGTTGGAAGTAACGATGATGGACCCTTTCTCAATATGTCCGTACAAAGATTTCCAGCAGTCCTTCCGCCGTGTCGCGGGCAATCGGCGCATACCGAGGTCTTCGCTTCACTAACAGATCCGTATGAGTGGGGCAAGCGACTCATAATGCAGGTCCAGTAGCCGCTTTAATCGGCGTCTGAAGCGCGCCTTCGTGCTTCTAGCGTGGAGTCAAGTGAGAGTGAATTCGTTGGCAAAGGATTATTATGCTCGAAAACGCCGTGAGGGAAAAAACATTGGGTAGTTCTGAGATGTTGGGCGCGCCATCTGGGTCGGCTCGTCTTCCGTATGTTTGCAAATAGAGCTACTTCTCAGGACACTGTAAAACAACCTATTTAACCACTTGACATAGATATCCACGAGCAAGCTCGTGGTTCTTTAATAATTCAAGCTTCGCTTGACCTAAAACTGGGTAAATATTATTTAAAAAAGAGCGAATATCCTTGCCCTTTACATTCACCCACGTGCAAGCACGTGATGCTCTGCCTTCGGGTTTTGCATAGAGGATTCCCCAATTAGCACCTCCATTTTTCTCGATGGAGTATGCGATATTTTTTCTACCTTAAGTGTGTCGGTTTTCAGGCGCCCCCTAACAGCAGTTTGACATTTCTGGTCGAATTTTATACGATTAATCAATCAATCCATGGCTTATAGTCATAGGATTTGATTACGCTTGTTGACTGCTATTAGGATCATAATGTAATTATCAACTACACTTCCCGCCTTGGTTATCATCGCAAGCGAAGGAATTATGCATTTACTACTAACTTAATGCCAATTTAGACGTGGGGCACAAATGATGGCAAGTAAAACAAAAAAGGGATATTATTTCACAGATATTTGACAAAGACATCAAAGAAATTATTATATAGTGTAGTGTTTTATAAATAACCTAAAAAAATGCCGAAAAATGGCTGTCGTTGGTATTCGTACTGAAGGAAGAAAGTTGCTTTATCAAAAATACCGAACCTTGCAAAGATTATTGATTGTTGCAAGATGGGAGATTGAGTCCGGCAAGATGCAGGTTCAAGATATATTTAGCAATCTGACTGACTAAGTTCTTTTTCGAATTAGCCGGAATATCAATCGTGTGTGATGATAAAGGAGAAGTTCAATCAAATGATTACTCCAACTGGTTATGCTAAAAGGCTAGCATTAAAGGATATTCTCCGTGATTTGGGTGAGATTAGTACATTGGTCGATGCCGGAAGTAGCGGCGGTTTTCACCTAAATTGGATTACCGCAGATAGAAAAATCGGTTTAGACCTCTTGCCTCCCGAATGCCAAGAAGGGGTTGACGGTGTAAAATGCGATATCAGATTCATGCCCATCGGAAACAATGTTTGTGATTGCCTTATGTGTTTAGACGTGATTGAACACATTGTCGAGGATAAGCAGGTACTTCGCGAATTCCAACGGGTCTTAACTGAAAATGGAACTTTGGTGCTAACGACTCCAAATGACTCTGAATTCATGCCATATAAATTTCTAAGGTCAGTTATGCGTGTCGAAACGCCTAAAATGCATTGTAAATTTGGTCATGTCAGACCAGGCTATAGCAAGGGGGATCTTGTGCAATTGATCCAAAGTAACGGTTTCGAGATAGTCTATTATCGTAGCTTTAGTCAACCGTTGATAAGGATTTTGGATACTTTTTACTTGTATTTTCTCCTATTTGCTATTGGGAAATATATTGAATCATCCCCAGAAAACGCGCATAAAATCAGGGGTAGAGGAAAACTCTTACGCATAATAGAAAATGCTCATGATTTGCTATTCCGAATTATTGTTGCCCCGACAATAAGAAATAACGAAAGCAGCGGCAAAAATGGTTGGATTCATTTGTTGGTATGTAAAAAAATATCGGCAAAGGGAATGGCACAAGTTTAGTGATTCAAAATTTAGAAAATAATCAATTTTGGTCAAAATCAAGTCATCGTTTGATCTTATGGATTTTTTTGATTATATTCACTTCAATCATATTTTTACTACCTGCCCACTTAAATTATGCATACCAAGCCGTTGAGTCGCTTTATATTTTTGATAGTCTACCCTTGTTTGTGTTTGTTTACTGCAGTTGGATGCTGATTCTTCTACTATTAGCCCTTACTTTGGAAGGTAAGAATAAAAACAAATGGGAAGGTCTGGCTTTAGCTCTCATATTTAGCTTGGTCTATTTATGTTTTTGGACGTTCATTGCACCTGTGAAAACTGGTGATGGTTTAGATTTTACCACTAGTGTGAAATATATCTCAAATCAAGGACAATTATTTGCGAATATTCCTTATGGAGAGTTTCCGGGACTTCTATTATTAACATCTGCTCTTCAACAAGTTACAGGGATTAGTGTTTTCGCTGCGACCGGGACTTTCGTTATATTCAACGCGTTGTTTTTAGCAATTGCATTTTATCTGTTGATGCTAATGGTTTTGGGAAACGTACGCTTTGCCTTATTTGGAGTGCTGTTGTTCATTCAAGGAAACTGGATGCTATCCCGCATAAATTATTTTTATCCCGGATATCTGGGGCTCACTTTATTAATTATTTTCTTGATTTTGCTCAACAGAAGAGAAGGAAGTATTTTTAATACTTTTCAGGACGCATTAGTAGCGATAATCATTCTATTTGCCGCTACAATAACCCATTTTATATCGTCTGTGATGATGCCATTTATTCTCCTAGGCATAGTAATTGTTCAAGTTGCAAACTACCGTAGGAAAATGTCTAATAAGCTCCCCTATGTCTCGAATGATGTCAGAATAAAATGGTTTATGCTGTTTCTTTTTCTAGTTATTCCGATAATTTGGGTAATTTATTATGCGTCCACCGTTTTCGGTTATCTTGTCGGATATATCCCCACATTCCTTCAGGCTTTAACTCAAGACCATTTATTCTCTTATGCTTTGACTACCAGCCAGGCTAATTTGGGGGGTACAATTCCGTTATGGGCAAACGTAACTAGGTGGTTATGGTTATTCTTCACCTATGCCTTCGGTTTTGTAATAGGGTTGGGAAGACTATTGAGAGTGAGAAGATTAAAGTCGGTTGATAGAAAGATTGTGGGCGGATTCATCGGCATTACGCTTTTTTGTACCATAAGCTTTGTAATCTCTCCGGGTGGGGAACAGGGCCAAAGGTTTCTAATGTACCTCCCCCTATGTCTAGTGCCAATTATATTTGTGTTTTTCATTAATCTCGACAAGGGCATGAGAAAGTATGCCATAGTCATAGTGGCTATCCTCCTCTTTTTCTCCAGCCTGCCTTCTTTCCTTGCCTATAATAATACGGTCAGTACCGATGCATTCTACCCCCAAGATTTTTCGACCGGAGAGTTTGTTAAGTCCTATTATGGCGATGTTAAAGACGTAACGGTGTTTAGTGGAGGGCTCGACACAACAACAGCCACATATTATGAAGTGCCGGATGCTCAATACTATTATGGGGTATCTAATCTCATCGAACTAAAGGATGCGAACGCTGTTTGGGAAGCGTTCGATCAGTTCTTGGCTACATATCAGAACTCGCAAGGTCAGAGGATATTCATATTTTCCATAAGAACTAAGACTCCTTACCAACATACCTTCGGGATCGAGCCCACTGATCCAAAATGGCAAACAATTGAAGAAACGTTGCAGCAAGGCGATGAGGTCTATAATAATGGGAGTGCCCAAATCTACCAACCGGAGGAACAATAAGGATGAGGATACTTTTTATACCTTTTGATACCAAGGACATACTTTCAAACCATGCCTTTGGCAGCAGAATCTATCGTTTATCGTTGGAGGATAAAGTAATGGGTGTTGCGCGTAATCGCTCGTTCTCTGCGCCATCGAAAGGATTTCTTTCTTACGTAAAATTCGTCACATATGGATTGCGAGCATCTTTTTTTGGTTTGAGCCACCGAAAAGATTTTGATTTAATTTATTGTTACGCATCCCACACATTATTTGGCGCTGTAACCTCGATTATAACCGGTAAACCATGCGTTGAGGAGAAAGGTGGAGTTTCACGAGTATGGAGTCGCAAAGTTGGCAAATCAGGACTATACATTATGGTCACTATTATTTCTGAGAAGATAACTGCTATGTTTGCTAAAAAGACTATTGTTCTCTCTGAAGCAGATAAGAGATCCTATATCAAATATGGTTTTAACCCAGAGAAAATAGTGGTTATACCTCCCTTTGTCAACTTTTCTCTTGCGGATGGGGTAGCCATTAGCAAAGAAGTTCTGCGAAAAAAGCTTGGTCTAGAAAAATATGGAAGAATAGTCATTTTTACAGGAACAAGGGAATCACCCGAGAATAAATTAGCAGTTTGGTGGATCAACAAAGAACTTGCCCCAACCATTGCCAGAGAATGCGGTCAGACTCAAATACTTCTAACTGGTTCTGGCCCTATTCCTGATTATCCACATCCAATAATGACCTTTACTGGTTTTGTGCCTAACGTTTTTGAATATATTTTAGCCGCGGATGTTTGTTTAGCACCGATGGAACAACCAGAAGGACTTCTTACGAAAGTGCTCGATTCTATTTCCTGCAGTAAACCAACTGTTGTTATGGCTTCCGCTATCAACGGCATTCCAGAACTGACAGATGGCTACAATGCCATGGTAGCCAAAGATAAAAAGGAGTTTATCCAAAAAACAATCTACCTATTGAAAAACCTTGGTGAAGCTAAGGTAATAGGAGATAGAGCGCGCAAGACCCTTGAAGAACATTACAGTTGGGAGTTCTCTAAAGGAAAGTTTATACAAACGTTGGGAGAATGCATTAGTTAGCGAAGTGCAATTGTAAAGCATTTGCAATTATTCTTACGTAAATCATTTTAACGTTTTCTCGGTGGTATTACAGTGGGGGCGAATAAGAATGAAATCGTGAATTACCCTATGCCAAGAGCACAAGGCGTCGGGACGCCTCCCAAAAAACTTACGGTGATTCATCCCTGCGGAGACAAAAGCGTAAAATAAGTCCATTTTTTCATAAAACCAATATCCACCTCAATCATCCACTAAACCTTGAGTTCTTAATTGGTAGTGTAGAAACAGCAATGCGTCTTAGATGTTGTTTTCGTAAATATACATGCAACTTCTTTTTTGTAAGAAAATAAAAGAGAGGCTGGGCCAAAACCTTAAGTTGATGCTACAGTCCGTTATTAATAAATAATGTTTAAGCTCGAAATTATCTTCCTGTTTTTCTCTTTTCATATTATAATATCCATATGCACTCTTTGTTTTCTGAACTGCGCAAAATCGGGAGAGATATACTGACTACGGTGAGTTCTCTCGCCAAAATAAATTCTCTTCTCCATGTTCCCCTTTATTCCAATGCCCTCTACCTTATGCTGGCAAACGTTGCAAATGCCCTATTCGGGTTTGTTTTCTGGATAATTGCCACCAGATTATATTCTACAGATGCGGTCGGCGTAGCTTCTGCCATCATTTCCGCAGCCGCTTTGTTAGAGATGCTCTCTGGTTTGGGATTAAGCTACGGGCTGTTAAGATTCCTAAGGGCCAGCGACAATGCAATCAAACTCATCAATTCTACCTTTACTCTGACCGGATTCTTATCTCTATTGGCAGCCTGTATATTCATAATAGGTCTGGACATCTGGTCACCTGGTCTTAGTATCATCCGTCAAAATCCTTGGTACTTAGCAATTTTTCTGCTTTACGTGCCGATCCTGGTCTTAGACGATCTGACGGACCCAGTGATGATGGCAGGGCAACAGGCCAAGTTTATCTTTGTACATGCCTTAATCTTCAACATATTGAGATTAGCTCTGCCGGTGCTTCTGGTAGTTTTTTTCAAGTCTTTCGGGATATTTGCTTCATGGGGCGCCGCTACTTTGGTTGGTTTCTTGGTTAGCATATTTATACTGCTGCCACATGTCCAACCGGGTTACCGCCCTTTTTTAATGGTGGACAAAAAAGAGGTGTCAAAGGTGTTGCATTTTTCCTTTCTTAATTATTTAGGTGACCTTTTCTGGACTATGCCAGGCCTTATTTTACCCATTATTGTACTGGATCTACGGGGAGCGGAAAGCAATGCTTATTTCTATATGGCTTGGACTATGAGTTCGATGCTGGCCATGATTCCAACGGCGGTAGCTACCTCACTACTCGTGCAAGGCACTTATGATGAGGCGAAGTTAAAAAATCTTGCTGGGCGCAGTCTAAAAATGATCATGGTGTTGTTGGTACCTGCTGTGATCTTAGTGTGGTTCTTGGCCGACAAACTCCTGATGTTTTACGGAGGTCTATATGCAGATAATGCAGCAACCTTACTTCGCTGGTTGGCGATCGCAGCTTTCCCGTTGGCAATAAATATAGTTTATTTCAGTATCCGAAGAGTCCAAAAGAACGTGAAATCAATAATCCTGTTGGCTGTTATTATGGCATTTGTTACAGTCTTAGGGTCGTATCTGCTGTTGCCCCGATTGGGAATAGATGGAGTCGGGATTGCATGGCTCGGAGGACAGGGTATCACTGCTCTTATAGCCATAATAATGGGGGCGAAGATATTGGGTGCGAAGGTAAATTGAGAAATATGGTTATCTCCAAAGCAAATGGTGTTGCATCACCACAATGTATGAGAAAATGAAACCTCAGGTATCCGTTTAATAAGATGTAGTGAAAATCATCTTGGAAAGGAGATACCGAATGCAATATATCGGGATGGACACACATATCTCAAATCTGGATTTTTTGCCGTGGTTAATGATGCTGGGCGACTTACGATAATGACCAGCGTTGACACCAGTATAAAAACTTCATGGAATTTGTAAGGAAAGTTACACGCACCAGGATAATTTACAAGTAAGAAGGGACCTGAACAAGGTTTTTTGGAGAATAAAACAAAATGTGAGGAGAAGCGCCCCGTGAAAGTTGAAATTAGTGTATCAGAAGTAGTTCAGGTTTTCAAGGAAATGCAAGGGCATCCGGGAAAGGTTTTGGAAATGGTTCGGACCGATATGCCAAAAGTAGCTGGGGGATATTTGTGAGTGACATCATGCAGTTTTTTATAACCATGGCAAGAACACCATGTACTCTTGGCGCAGGATAATTCACTTCGGTCAAAATCGGTTTTTGCAGGTTGATTAATTATATTGTTCGACCGTCGCATTTGGATCACGGCGGGAATCGTCACGAGCTATCGTTTCCCGGCGGACGCCGGTTTCCTTTTGTATCCTTCGATAGCTCCAACCAAGATCAAGCAGGGCTTTAATTCGTTGTACATCTATCATCTTAAGAGCGTACGCCGGTGCGAAACGACGGCGTGACCGTTTAAATCCTACACCTTGGCCGGAAAATACCGACACCCC
>Ga0182017_10004267_pt1 | contig 10645 bp, 8 predicted proteins | sample 712E3DmetaG_FD_120492 | JGI IMG/M metagenome (GOLD analysis project Ga0182017, IMG submission 120492) | Permafrost microbial communities from Stordalen Mire, Sweden - 712E3D metaG | ecosystem: Environmental > Terrestrial > Soil > Wetlands > Permafrost | place: Sweden: Stordalen | collected... | reverse complement strand
TTTTTTGCACTTTTCTCCCTCGATACCTTAATGTTTATTTTAGTAGTTTTGGTGCCACTTTCAGTGCCACTTTCCTCCCTGATGTATGGATTAAGTTTTGATATGGATCTGCCAACTGAACCAATCATTGTCGGATTGATGCTATTATTTATTATAAAAATAATTCACGATGAGCATTTTGATAAAAAAATTCTGAAACATCCGGTTACCCTGGCAATAATTTTCAATCTGGGTTGGATTCTAATATCTTGTATTACCAGTACAATGCCAGTAGTATCTATAAAATTTTTCCTGTCTCGTTTTTGGTTTGTTGTCGCTTTTTATTTTATAGCCACTCAACTTTTTGCTAAGTTTAAGAATACTATTAAATATATATGGTTATACACATTAAGTCTGGTTGTTGTAATTATCTATTTTATAATAAGGCTAAATGCAGAAGGTATTACAAACAAGGTGGCTGCCAACTGGGTTGTTAGGCCATTTTACAATGATCATACTGCTTATGCTGCTGCATTATGTTTTCTAATTCCCTGTTTAATAGGAATTTTTATTATAAGAAGAAAAGCCAGATTTTTTGTAAAGTTTTTTCATATTATTTTAATCATGTTTTATTTGTTGGCTTTGGCTTTATCATATACTCGTGCAGCTTGGATAAGTTTGATATTGGCATCTGTTTTCTTTTTTGGTATGCTTCTGAAACTTAGACTTAGGTTTATTTTTTTAATTATTGGAGTTTTGTTGGGTTTATTTTTTCTTTTCAAAACTGAAATAATTATTGGCTTAGAAAGAAACAAGCAAGATTCCTCAAATAATCTTTCAAAACATATAAAATCTATCACCAATATCAATTCCGATGCTTCTAACAGAGAAAGAATAAACCGATGGAATTGTGCAATAAGGATGTTTAAAGACAAACCAATGTTTGGTTATGGACCTGGAACTTATATGTTTAAATATGCGCCTTACCAGTTAAAAAGTGAAGAAACAATAATAAGTACCAATGCAGGAACTGGTGGAAATGCGCATAGCGAATATCTTGGGCCATTAGCTGAATCCGGCTTAATGGGTACCATAACTTTCATTGTAATTCTAATTGCAACACTTACCACAGCTTCAAAGATTTACTTTCATTCAAAGCGCAGAAAAGTCAGACTAATGGCATTAACTCTAATAATTGCCTTACTGACATATTATATTCATGGTCTTATGAATAATTTTCTTGATACTGATAAACTTTCTGCCTTATTTTGGGGATTTACTGCAATGATTGTTGCGCTGGATGTTTATCATAACAAAGAAGTCAAAAAAGACAAAATAATTTTAGAAAAAAATCTGAGTTAGAAAAACTCAACACCCAGAATAGTAATATCGTCAAAAATAGCTTTATTGCCTGAAAGTATATGTTGATCTGCAATTATACTATCAATGCTTTCTTTTATATTGAGGGTATTTGAGAGATGCCGTTCAATTACACTTGTGCCAAATTCCACTTCTTTTGCATCCATTAGTTCAACCAGACCATCAGTATAACAAAGAAGTTTTGTTGTTTCTTTTAAATTAATGTGTCCTTTTTTTACTACCGGGATTTCTTCAAGCATACCCATTCCAACACATCCTTCTTTTAAAAAAAATAGTTTTTTTGAAACAGTTTTATAGAGAATAGGTGGATTATGTCCTGCATTTATGTATTCTAATTCCTTGGTCTCATAATTATATTTTGCAAAAAAAAGAGTAATAAATTTTTCACCGTTTGCGCTTTTCATCACGCAGTCATTCAGTTTTCCTGCCAATGTAGGTAGAGAAATCTCACTCGTAAACATTGCACGCAGATTGGCTTGAAAATTGGACATCAGCAAGGCCGCTGAAATTCCTTTTCCTGAAACATCGGCAATACAAAAGCCAACTTCTTTGTTGCTTAGATTTATTACATCATAATAGTCCCCTCCAACATCCATGTGCGGATGATAAAAAGAAGTAATCCATATTTTGTCATTTTTAGGTAAGTCCTGATTTTTTGGTATGAGCATTGATTGCATTCTTGATGCAAGCTCAAGCTCCTTTTTTATTGCAATTTGCCTCAAGCTTTCCTGGAAAAGCCGTATGTTTTCAATAGCAACAATAATAATATTCGAGAGTGTTTGAATAAAATGCAGGTGTTTTATCGTTGGACTAACTCCTTCTCCTTCCTCTTCAATATCGCCAATTAAAACATATGCCAAAGGTTTATTATTATTAAATACAGGGATAACAATATCAAATGGTTCTGCAGTAGTAATTGATTTTGAGGTAACAAATGTTATTTCCGTGTACTTCATTAAATCATTTTCGACATTTATGTCTAAAGAACTTTTTTCCTTAACTCCTGAATTTAAAAGACATATCCATGAAGTTGCATTAAACATGAATATTAGAATTTTACCTATATTCAAATCTTCCTTAAGAAGCTTTTCATATCGCTTAAGAAGTTCTTCCTGTGGAAGGTTTTCATTTATCGCCTGGGTTATTGCCAACAGTGCATTAAGTTTGAACGTTGATATTTTTAATCGTTCGGGTATATTGCCTGGCATATAGTAGTTATGAAAGATTTAAATCTTAAAGAATTTTAAAATTACGATAAAATTAGTATTCTTTAATAAATTTGAAGAGTTAATTATTTGCAAACCCATCATTTAGTAATGACGGGTTTGCAATTATAATAATAGGATTTGTTAATTGTTTTCTATTTTAATTTATAAGTATCGAAAAAAATTATTTTGCGCGTTCGGAATAACTTTTATCGCGAGTATCAATCTTTATTTTATCTCCCTGATTAACAAACAATGGGACATATATTTTAGCACCTGTTTCCACAGTAGCTGGTTTTAGAGCAGTAGAAGATGCCGTATCACCCTTTAAACCAGGTTCGGTATAAGTTACTTCAAGCGTAACAAAAGGAGGCAACTCACAACTCAATGGATTTTCAGTATCGGCATGTATAACAATTTCTACATATTGTCCCTCTTTCATCAAATCAGGAGCATTTATAATTTCTTTTTGAATACTAATTTGCTCATACGTTTCATTATGCATAAAATGAAAACCAGATTCATCTTTATATAAAAACTGGTGGGGCCTGCGCTCAACTCTTGCAAGGTTAATTTTTTCACCAGCATTAAAAGTATTGTCAATGACTTTACCGGAAGTTAAACTTTTGAGCTTGGTACGCACAAATGCCCCTCCTTTACCGGGTTTTACATGCTGAAATTGAACAATTGTATACAAATCATTATTATATTCAATACAAAGCCCATTTCTAAAATCTGCTGTTGTTGCCATGGTTATCAGTTAATATAATTTATCAAATTTGTGCAAAAATAATTTAAAACTACAAATTGCCTAGTACTTAGTAATTTTTTTATATCAGGTCAACTGATAGTTATTTTTATAGAATATATATTTGCTGGGCTATACTTACTTTGACAATAAAATGAGATAGTTTTGAAATGAAATACAAAATATGCTATTTGGTAAATGCCGGATTAAATTTCAATTTGGAAAAACCTCGAAGTTCCACGGTTATATGACCAACTTTTAGTTCAAAAATTATTTTTAATGGTATCCTGTTTGCATCATCAGTATACCATATAAGCATGTCATCTTTTGATTTAAAAACACGTCCTGGTTCAACAATCGGAGCAAATTTCATACATCTTATTTTGCCCCATTTAGTATCAACTATTTCTTTCCCCCTGTATCTAAGCTCCAATGGAAATTCCTCATCTGAGAAAAAAGTTAATAATTTAACTATATCACCTTCTTTCATTTTTGAATAGTCAATTCTTCGAACAAAATAAAAAGCAGATAATACATCCAGTATATTATCTTTAACTTTGTGCTCACCGCTTTTTGTTGAAACCACTAAATTATTTTGCCTGTAATAACGAACTTCGTTATAATATTTATATGTTCGTCCTTCCTTGATATTTTGAATTGCAAAAAATGGTTTACCTGTTTCCTTGTCAATAAAACTTTCATAAAGATCCCTGACATGAAAAAGCTTGTCAGCAATACCTGTTGTTCGTGCAAAACCTTTTATATAAAAGAAATTATTTCCTTCCAGGCTGGAATCCCTAACTTCCAGAGTTGCCTGCCCCCCAGTAATAAACCCATATCTTAATGTATAATTTAATGACTCACCATTATCGAAAAATGTATTAGTCAAAATGTCATTTTGCTGTGAATATCCTGAAAATTGAAATATACTTAGAGAAATAATAAACAATAACCTCATCATCATGATTGCTCTTTTAATAATTGAATATACTATTTTTTAGGCACGGTTGCAACAAAATCTTTTAAGTAGAATGGTTCAAAATAGGCATGATCTTCGAATTTTTTTTGAATATAACAGTCATACGCATTACTTATCATATGGCTTGCATTTGGTTGTATTTCATCAATGAAATATGCATTTTTATTTTTTATTATATTCTTGCATTTATCGGCGCCACTGCCAAAAAATACAATTTTGTTTGTGACTAATTCATTACAAAAGGAATTTTCATTAATTATTTCAGCTACAATCTCATTGACCTGTTCTCCATTTTTATTAAAAAATGCCTTGTAGACTTCCATTCTTCTTGCATCTATTAACGGGCAAAGTATCAAATCAGGAATATCCAGGTTATATTTTCTTAAACAACCTGAATACATTAATCCCCAACACAATAACTGAAGTGTACTTATTGCAATTAATGGAATATTTAGTGCATAACATATCCCTTTTGCCACTGAAACACCAATACGTAAGCCAGTATATGAACCGGGACCTCTGCTAACGGCAACTGCATCAAGTTTCTTTATATCCAATTCTTTTTCAGAGAATAATTTGTCTATAAGAACTGTAAGCTTCGCTGCATGAGATTTCTCTTCATAAATTTCGAGTGTGCTAATTAGTTCATAGTTGTTGCTCAATGCCACACTGCATGTTTTTTCCGACGTTTCGATTGAAAGTATTAAAGCCATTTTAAACTTTACAATTGTAAAAATATTTATTTTTCAATGAACAAATCTTTTTTATCAACTACCTGAACAATAGTACTATCTTTAAGCTTCTTTGAAATAGCACTGTATGGAGCAATTATTATATTATCATTTGGATTTATGCCTTCAACAATTTCAATAAAATTATTATCCTGTATCCCCGTTTTTACTTTTCTCACTCTTGAAAGGGATTTTTCTACAATAAAAACAATCTCAGATAACTTGGAAACTTCCTTATTTAAATTTTTTGACCCAATAAAAGCTGTTGTTCTATGGGCCTTTACGTTTAATTCTGAATCCGACCTGGTTGTAACTGCCTCTATTGGAATTGAAAGTACATTTTCCTTTTTTTGTGTCTGAATATCTACACTAGCAGTCATTCCAGGTCGAAAAGGGAAAGGCCTTTCAGAACTAATCAGATTATTATATGAACTTTCTATCAATCTAATTCTCACCTCAAAACTAGTTACCTGATCTGCTGATGTCTGACCTGATGTGTTAGCAGAATTTGCTATCTCAGTTATTACACCTTTGAATTTCTGATCTAAATAAGCATCGACTTCTATTATTGCAGTATCTCCAATATGAACTCTTACTATGTCATTTTCATTAACGTCAACTTTTACTTCCATTTTTTTTAGATCAGCCACTCTAAGCATTTCTGTACCAGCCATCATATCTGTTCCTGCAACACGTTCTCCTTTTTCAACAATCAATCTGGTTATTATTCCATCAATCGGAGAATAAACATTTGTTTTAATTAATCTTTCATTGGCTTCTTTTAAAGAAGCCTCAGCACTTTTTACATTAAATTCAGCCGATTTAACATCTTGCTTTGATGCTTCCACATTTGCTTTTGCAATTTCATATTCAGCAGTTGATGCATCCCATTCGGCTTTAGAAATTGTACTCTGTTCCCAAAGTTTCTGGTTTCTTTCATACGATAATCTTGCCTGCGTAAATTGGGCTTCAATTTGATCAAGCCTGGCTAAAGCATTTCCATAATTTGCTTTAGTAGTATTTACAGCAGCTAAAGCTCTTTCTTCACCAGAAATATATATATCAGGCTTTATTTTTAAAAGAATTTGACCTTTTTTAATAGCGTCACCTTCCTTTATAAATAATTCAACTATTTCTCCTGAAACATCACCACTAACTTTTATTTCTTTTTCTGGTTGGATCTTGCCATTTGCAGTAACAACTTCAAATATTGTCCGTTTTTGAGGTTTGTCAGCTATTACATTTATGGCCTTATGTCCGCCAAGCCATCCTCCTAGTCTGCCAAGGATGATTATTAATAGTAAAACAGAAGCACCTATTATTAAATATTTTAAGAGTTTTGAAGTATTCATCAGTTTTAGATATTTTAAGTAGCGAATTTATAAATGTTTATACATTAAAAAAAATGTTGATATTATAAGTAGGGTTCTCTTTAAAAAATATTGCACAAAATATATTTTTACTAAAAAAATGTTTCCTGTTACTTCTAAAATTAAAAATATTAATGTCAATGGAATAGGTGAAATCCAAATTACCAGAAGCCGGCGAAATAAAAGACTCTGTATATCAATTAATAAAAACAAAATCGTAAAAGTAAGCATTCCATTAAGAGTTAGCTTTTTTGAAGGTGAAAGATTTGTTTTTGAGAAATTGGAATGGATCAAACAAACTATTCAAAAGTTAAATACTATTGAATTACCTCCAAAAATCTTTGATGAAAATTCGGAATTTATTATTCGATCAAAAAAATTAACGTTTATTTCCGTTTTAGTGCCAAATTTTAAAATGATTATCAAAAATGACGAAATTCAAATAATATGTCCTCATGGATCTGACTTAAAATCTGAAAAATCGCAATCAATTATAAAGAAATTTATTTTAGAAGCTCTCAGAATTGAGGCAAAAAACTATATTCCTAAAAGAGTGGCTGAATTAGCAGAAATTCACAATTTTAAATATAATTCCGTAAAAATCAGGAATTCCAAAACAAGATGGGGCAGTTGTTCATATAATAACAATATAAATTTAAGTATACATTTGATAAGATTGCCGGATTTTTTTTTAGATTATGTCATTTTGCACGAATTGGTCCATACAATCCATAAGAATCATTCTCTAAAGTTTTGGGTATTATTTGATAAGCTAGTCGAAGGTGCCAAAGAAAAATCAAAGTATTTAAAGAAATATAAGTTGGACCCAATAATATAAAAATGCCATTTGATTAGATAATTATAGGATTATTTAGCTATATTTATCGAGAATTAGTGAAAATATTTTTGTCAGATAAAAAAAAATTAGGATTTTTGTAAAACGAAATATTTTATAAATTATTTTTGCAACGTTATTAATTCTAAAAAACAAATGAAAAAGTTATTATTGTTATCAGTTATTGCAGGTTTAGTAATCACTGCATGTGGACCAAGTGCTGAAGAACTTGAAGCACAAAGAATTGCTGACTCTACCAAAATGGCTGATTCTCTTGCTAAAGTTCAAGCAGAAAATCAGCGTATAGCAGATTCAACAGCTAAGGCTCAGGCTATAGCTGACAGTATCGCTAAGGCAGCTACCGAAAAAGGAGCTAAAAAAGGTGGTAAAAAAGCTAAGAAATAATTCTGGCAGGTCAGAAAAAAACAAGGAGTGAAATTCACTCCTTGTTTTGTTTTATAGGTACAGATTGAACGGCCTCATACAAAGTATTATAAATTAAAAAAATTTACTTTTCAGCTACTTCTTTATCTGATGGAGCAATTTCATTCCAATTTTCACCTCTTTTAATACGAGTTATTTGCATCTCGCTTATACAAAACATTTTAGCTATAAGTTTCTGTTTTACTCCTCTATTTAACATAGACTTGATTAATGCAACTTCTTCGAGCTTTAACTTTGAGTAAGTCACAACTTTCCCCTTCTTTTTGCGCTCTTCCTGAAGCCTTTTATGCATTCGCTTATAACTTTCGGCCTTTGTAGACCATTGTAAATTAGAATAATGATTGTTGCTTTTGTTCCAATCAAGATGAATTACTACAGTTTGATCTTTAGAGATTTTTGGCGTAAAAGCCTGAGCTACAAGTTTATGTACCAGAAAATGTTTTGATCTGTTTTTGTACTTCAAACTTACTACCCTAAAACCTCCAATTTGCGATGGGTTTAGAATCTTACCATTATCTTCATCCTGACAATAGCTTCTTACTCTACCATAATTACTTACTTCATATTTATAATCGGTAAATGTAATTTCTTTCCAGACCTCATCTTCCAACTTTCGGAGACGACGTTGCATATAAATTAGTGTTAAATTTTATAGGGATACTTCGCAAATATATAAAAATTGTTTAAAGAAGTGCTGTTTTTTAAGATAATATTAAAATAAATGTAGCTTTTCAACTTATTAATTATTAGTATCTTGTAATTAATTAGTTAACATTCATAGTTATCTGATTAGAAGTGGGAAAATAATTATTTCAATAACAAAAAAATCATAGGGTTAAATCCCGATATATAACGAACATTTACAAATATTTATAGCATTAAAATATAAAAAACATCTGTAAAAACTATTCTCAATTATAAATAACCTTAAAAACTCAAAATACCCAAATTTAAAATAATTTTCAAAATAGGTAGTTATAAAAGTGAATCTGCTATACCAAAATATGATTTTACAGCAATAATTTTTTTTTTGGCTGAATAAGTTTTGAAGAATAACAAGACGATTTTCCGGTTAATAATGAATTTGATATCTAGATTTTTTCATAACATTTAACCCAATCTATTTCCAATACTGTTGGAAATTCTTCACCATTTACCTTATTATAAATTCCACTACTCAAGAGAAGATACATCGGTTCATTTGGTATTCCGTTCTTTTCCCGTTTTAAAATCAATCCATTAATTTTCCAAATTAGCTCTTCAGGCGACCATTCTAATTCATATATAAAAAATCCTGATCTTAATCTTGAAGCAGAATATTTACTACTGCTTATATGAATTCCATCTTTTTCCATCACATTCCCCCAAAAACTATTAAGTGCAAGTTTTCGTTTATGAAACTTAAATATGTCAATTTGAGGCATTATTTGATTCCCTACCAGCCAAAATGCATGGGTTATTGCTCCATTGTCTTGTATTTTAACTTTTGCCTTGAACCTTCCACATTGTTGTCTGAAACTTTTCCCTGTATTAATCAGTCCTGTTGTAAATTCAAATTCTTTCGGTTTAAAACCCACCATAGGATCCCATGCTTTCCCACTTGCTTTTTCCCGCTTTGTAATTATTTTTAGACTGCTATTTTCAATAGTTAGATTTTCTCCATCAGTTACAAAATGTTTGTCATTAGTTAATGAATAAGAATCCTGCAATATAGTATCGCCCCAATAATATCTGGTTAACCAAACTTTACGATTAAGTTTTGCCGCTTCAAATTCATCTGAAAAAGTTTGCTTCCATTGTTTTAATTCATCAAATTTTTTGGAATCTATTATTTTAAAGTACCATTTTATTTTTTCGGATTTCACTAAATTGATATAATCAGTATGTTTTGCATGTTCTTCTGTCTTTATCCATTTCTCTTTAAATGGAAGTAACATATAAGCTTTAAACTCTTTGAATTTTTCAGAATTTATTAATTCCTGCAATTCCTCGAATTGCTTCACCTCTCCCTTGTTAATTGCATCTTCAAATAGTTTGAATTCCTTGGATTCTACAAAACGCAGGTAATCAATAATTTGTTTGTTTTCCTTAATTTTTTTAAATGATTCGGCATTTTGGTATTCTTCGGTTTGTTCCCACTTTTTTGAAGGAGAAAGAAGCATATAAGCTTTTTTAGCCTTGAATTCATCACTATTAATGAACCCTTTAAGTTCCTCATATTTTTCAATTATTCCGGAGTTGATTGTATCATTAAAAAGTTGAAAATCCTTTGACTGTTCAAATTTAAAATATTGGATAAATCTCTTGTCTTTCTTTAAGCCAATAAACTCAGATACTTTTTCGAATTCATTACGCTGCTGCCACCTGACTTCAGGTTTAAGTTTATAATAGGAATCAATTTCTTTAAATTCATTGCCATTTATAAAAGCTTCAAGTTCTTTGAGTTTTTCCAGGTCTCCTGATTTTTCGGTTGATTGAAATTCAGTATAATCATTTGATTTAATAAATGAAAAATAGGTCTTAAAATGCCTGTCCTTTAATAATTTCTGAAAATATTGAACTTTACCTTCCTCTTCACTTCCATTATAAGCCTTTTTATCTTGCTTTAATGCAGCGACTTTTTCCGAATTTGAAAATTTTTCAAGCGCAAAATATTGTTCAAGTTCATCCGATTGATGTATTTGCTTGTATATTTTGTATTTAGGAGTTTCAATAATTTTGAAATATTTTTTAATCGCCTTTGAGTTTTTTAATTTATTATATTCCTGAAATTTAACAAATCCAGGTGTAGAAGAGAATTTAGCTGACTTTATTTCAATTTCAAGATTTTTAATTTCATCTGATTCGGAATATTTCTGAAGTTTTTTATAATTACTAAGTTCCTTTGATTTGGTTAAGGACTGATAAAGTATATAATCATCGGACCCAATTATTTTATAATGTCTTTTTATTTCAGTTGATTTATTTAACCTTA
>Ga0182017_10004266_pt1 | contig 10646 bp, 9 predicted proteins | sample 712E3DmetaG_FD_120492 | JGI IMG/M metagenome (GOLD analysis project Ga0182017, IMG submission 120492) | Permafrost microbial communities from Stordalen Mire, Sweden - 712E3D metaG | ecosystem: Environmental > Terrestrial > Soil > Wetlands > Permafrost | place: Sweden: Stordalen | collected... | reverse complement strand
CGGTTGACGAGAAATCCACCATCAGGCACTGGTAAATACTTTCTGAGGCTTGTGATGAGAAAGTCACCGAGGTTTCCCACCACGGGACGTCGCAGTCCGAGCAGGGATCCCTGCGCACAATCTTCAATTAAGCAACATCCAGCGTTTCGCGCCTTTAAGATTGCGGCCACTGATTTGCTGACGGGAAACCCAAAGTAGTTGATGAATAAAAGCACCTCCGGTTTGTGGGTTTCGACCGCTCTTTCCAGACTTTGTTCGTTAACGTTGAGGTCGGACTCAATGGCAAAAAAATGCGTTTCAAATCCTTCTTGCTGGAAAGGCTTCAATATGCTGGGGCAAAGATACGAAGGGAGCACCGCCGTCATCCGCTTCTTTTTGTTCCGCTGCCGGATGGCTTGGATCGCCATCAACAGTGCTGCGCGTCCAGATTGCACCGGAATATAGTGTTCGTCCGCCATGAACTCGTGTGAGTGAATGTTCCCCCATAACGCGCCTAGATGGATTTCCATTTCTCCACCGATGTAAGAATCACGCATAAATAGGTATTCTCCGAGTCAAACCGGTGAGGTTTTTGCCAGCAACGAGCGAGAGTCAAAGCCACTCTTGAGAACGTCAACTATCCGTCGAGCTGCCCCCCCGTCGCCAAACGGGTTTACCAGCCCGGCCAGCGAACTTCGGAATTGGGGAGATAACGCCCTGGTAATTCCCGCATGGATTTTTTCAGAATCGCATGGCACATCAATGATGTTCCGCGCGCGGAACCTTCCACGCTGGCGATCCCCGATATTGACCGCCGGAATCTTGAACGAAGGCGACTCCCAGATTCCGCTTGATGAATTTCCAACCATAACATCGGCATGTTTGAGCAAGCTGTAGTAGCGAAGTTGGCCCAGGCTTGGATAAAGTTGCGCCGATGGATGATGTGCCGCGAAATCAGTTAACCGCGTAACGATCGTTTTCCACTCAGAATCCGCGTTCGGCATTGTGAAGATCAACGTTCCCTCGACCTGTTGCAGAGCGGAGAGCAGGGCGGACACCTCTTGGGCAGCGGTTGTAGTTCCGAGAGTGGTAGGGTGAAAAGTGATCACCAGCAAAGGGGGCTTGAGCTCGATTCCCAAACTTTTAGCAAGTTCTTCCCGCGACATCGGGCGCATTTCATTCAGCACATCTAGCGCCGGATCGCCCGTTACACAGATGCGCCAGGACTCTTCACCCATTCGCAGAAGCCGGTCGGCATGTTCCTGCATCGCGACGAAATGCAAATGGCTCATTTGCGTCACGGCGTTGCGCACCTGATTATCAATCGCGCCCTCGGTCAAATCGCCGCCGGAAATATGTGCCACCGGAATGCGGGCGGCGAGTGCCGCCGTTGCCGGCGCAATGAGTTCCAACCGGTCACCCACCAGCAACAGGAGGTCGGGTTTCAGGCGCGCAAAACTTTGGGCAAAACCTCCCATGACCAGCCCGACCGCCCTGCTCACGGCTTCCGGTGTGTCGGAACCAATTTCCATCGGGATGCGGTCCGCAATGGAAAATCCGTCCGTCACAATTTGTTCCACCGTGTTGCCAAATTGCGGCGAGAGGTGGGTGCCGGAGACAAGGAGTTGCGTCTCGATACCGTGGGCATCGCGCAAGGCTTTCAGCACTGGCACAAACGAGCTGTATTCGGCGCGGGTAAAGGTGATGGGCGCAATGCGTTTCACTCAAGTTGCTCCAAAGTAACGGGAACAAACGCTGGAAGCGGCTGTTTTACTTTTCTACCCACGATGAATTCCAGGGCGGAAACCGGCAGACCACCGGATGACCGGCGCAGGATGAGATCATGCGAAACAATGGTCTTACCCGCCGCAAGCGGACGCGCGGTGACGAGTGATTTTTGCACGACTTTTTTCGTTTTGAGTTCCGCTGTCGTCGGCTGCTTGCGTCCGCTGCCGATGGCGCTTTCCGCTTCGCGCACCGCCTGCACGAGCGCGGTGAATTCTTTTGGATTCAGCGAAGCCTTGTGGTCCGGACCTTTCATGCGATTATCCAGCGTGAGATGTTTTTCCAGCACGCAAGCTCCGCGCGCCACCGCCGCCACCGCAACACTCTGGCCCATTGTGTGATCGGAAAAACCCACCGCGTAGCCGAAGGCCGCATTCAGCGTTGCCATCGCCGACAAGTTGCAGTCGGCAGCCTCCGCGGGATAATTCGAGACGCAATGCAGCAGGACCAACTGGCGATTGCCCGTTTCCTCGATTGCCCGCACGGCGGCTTCCACTTCGGCTAGCGTGGACATCCCGGTGGAAAGAATCATCGGTCGATTTTTCCGGGCGATATGGGCAAGATAGGGGAGATTCGTAACTTCGCCGGAGCCGATTTTGAAAAGCGGCAGGCCAAGTTTTTCCAGAAAGTCCGCGCTCTCCTCCTCGTCGGGCGTGGAGAGTAACAGGATGCCGCGTTTTTTCGCGTGCGTCCGCAAGCGGCGAAAATCGGCCTGGCTCAGTTCCAGTTTCTTCAACATTTGATACTGGCTCTTTGCGTTGCGGTCATTGCGGCGTTGGTATTCGGCAAGCATTGCGTCTTTCAAAACCAGTTTATCCGTGACCCAGGTTTGAAACTTGACCGCGTCCGCGCCGGTGTCACGCGCAGCGTCAATGAGCTTGCAAGCCAGCCGGTACTCGCCATTATGGTTGATTCCCGCCTCGGCAATGATGAAGCAGGGATGGCCGGGACCGATGAGACGATTTCCGATGTTAAACATTTTGTCGTTCCTGTAAAATTAGCATCGCGATCTTGAGGTCGAGCGGCGTGTCAATATCCACGGACGATTCGGCGTCCATCACAATGCCCCGCGTATCTTCTCCCAGAAGCCGGTTTTGTTCCATCAAAATCCGGCGGCGCGTGGCATACACGGCGCCGTTGATGCGATAAACGAGCGGCAAATCCTGACGGCGAGCATAGTTCGGGACATTTTCGAGGAAAGGCAAAACGCGGTCACCTTCAAGACGATTCATCCAGTACGGACTGTGTTCTGCGGCGCAAAGGCTTACAACGGAGTCCGCGCCGGTTTGCCGCAGCAGGGTGACGGCCCGATCAATGTCTTCGGCCCGGCGCAGGGGGGAAGTGGGTTGCAGCAGCACAATGATTTCGGATTCGCAGTTTTCTGTCGCTTTGAGTTGGGAGAGGAGATGTTGCAGCACAGGCAGGGTGGGCGTTTCATCCCGTGCCAGTTCCGGAGGGCGGAGAAACGGAACCTCCGCTCCGAATTGTGATGCGGTTTTGGCAATCACCGGATCATCCGTTGAAACCAGAATGCGCCCGATCAAACCGGCCTTGCGGGCGGCTTCAATGGTGTAAGCGATGAGGGGCTTGCCGAGGAGTGGCAGGATGTTTTTCCCGGGAATCCCCTTGGACCCTCCCCGCGCGGGAATGATGGCGAGACAATTGCTTTTTTGAAAGTCGGATGGATTCATTGACACAGCTCTAAATGGGATCGCCTTGGGTGACGGCTGATGCGGAACGGAATGGTTTGATAAACAACAAATAGGCAAAAATCAAGCAAATGCCAACCATCGCACGCTGGCACTTGGGGCAATGGCTTCCGCCACGTCGGTGATGCGGTATTTCACCGGCTCTTTGCGACGGCTTGCTGAAACAAGCCGTGTGGTATCGCAGATCGCGATCGCTTTGCCCCCTTCGTCGAGGGAAGCCAGCCGTTGATGCAACATTCCCTTTGCAAGACTGAACCGCTGCTTTGGCTTGCGCAAGAAACATCTCTGCTCGCGTTGGGGAGGAAACCCATGCCTCCGGTTTCCCTTTCGCGGGTTCAAATCGCACCCTTCGTGTGATGCCAGGCCAGTTCATTATATGGCGGTCAACGTTCTCACCATGCTAACGGGATTAAGGCATCCAGCAAGATTGAACGGCGAAAAATTGAATGCAGCCAGTGGTCGTTTGCGTGATTAAGCCCCGAATTATTCCGAATAATTATGAACTGCGTCATCGGTTCCGGTCACGGGATGGATGGAGGCAGACACCGGCCGGTTTGACGGACGCGGGTTTTCCGGTTCATTGCAATTTGACCAGATGCCAGTCAAGCGCGCCGCGGGACGCGCGAAGATTGAGCGGCACGGTCTGAATGTCCCGTGCGTTCATCTGCTTGAGCCAGTCATTCAGCGGGCATTGGAACGATTGCTCCAATACTTCCTCTCTTGCCAAAATGTATTCAATGCCCCGCTGTTTCAATTCCACCGCCGTGTCGCCCGGACAAATGTGCTCGATGCGGCGCGAGCCAAATGGCCGCCAGAGCGAAGTTTCCGGGTCATCGAACGTGACCAATCCCAAAACTTTCAGGTCCGGAGGCAGCGCGGCGCGGGCGGGCGCAAAACCGTCGTTCCGGCCGCGATAAACGGAATAAACCTCCCGCAGGCGCGCCAGCGGGCGTGAATCCGGCCGGCGCGCCTGAAGTTTTTCCACCAGGGTCAGCGCCGGAAACAAGGGCCGAGGCGGGGAAACCACCAGCAATCCCGCCGCCATGATGAAAACGGCAAACGCCGAAATCCTCCACCAGCGCCGTGTCACCACCCATTCGTGTCCGGCGCACACCAGCACCGGCGGCAATAGGAAGACATAATAGGCGATAAACAGGCGGCTGGTGACGCCCATGTGGGATTGGGTCAGCAGCGCAACCAGCGAAACCATGGGTGCGAGCCGCACGCACGTTTGCCACCTCCCGCCGCGGTCCCTTTGCCGGATGTCACCCGGATGGTTTCGCCCCATAAACATCGCCGCCACCATGCTGGCCAGCAGCAAAACGCAAACGCCAAAGCCGAGTCCCGCGTTTTCCTCCATTTGCATTTCAGGCAGTTGCAATTTGCTGTCAGGCCACAGGATGGTTTGTTGCAGCCGCTCGCCCAGCCCCGCCGGCATCACCCGGTCCGCGAATTGATTCCATCGGCCGGCCAGCGGGAAAACCGGCGGCACAACATTTTCCATGGCCAGCAACACCGTATTTGCCCCCGCCAGAAATACCGGGTCTTTTTTGAATCCGCCGGCTTCCAGCACCAGACCGGACCAGTCGCCGCAATATTTGAAGTTGATAACCATGGTGGGCAGCGCTGAAGCCAGCAGCGCCCAGGCGCCGACGGCCAAAACCATCCACGTCCGGCGGCGCATCCATCCCAGCGCGGGGAGGATGGCCACCGCCCAGGGCAGCAACAGCGGGAGGTTGTTCATCTTGGCGCTGGTCATCATCGCCGCTGCCAGCAGCGACGCGAAGAAATCACGCGGCAGCTTGGAACGGTTTGCCCGCAATGCCAGGTCCACCGCCGCCAGCGCAAAAGTCGCGCCAAAAAGGTCATTGCCCATGCTCCCCGCCTGCAACAAAAAACCGTAACCGGTCGGCACAATCCACATCCAATGCCACGCCACCCGCCGCCGCACACCCAGCCGCGTGAACAGGCTGAACACCAGTCCCGGCAGCAGCAGGAACGAAATGAAGTTGATGAGGAACAACCACCGGTCGGTTCCCAGCAACGCAATGGCCGGCGCGGAAACCCATTCGATGCCGCAGGAACGCGTGTTGATGCGCGGGAAAATGGTGTGAATCCAGTGCCATTGGCCCGCCGCCAGCCAGTGCAGCACGCGCGGGATGCGATAGGCCAGCGCGTCGTAATTGGTCGGCGCGTAGAGTGCGCCGCCCAGAAAAACCATCGCCGACAAAATCAGAAATGCGAGCGGGAATGGCCGGCAAAAACGGCGCTTCAATTTTCTCCGGGAAATTTGCGGGAAAATCCGCCCGGAAGTTTGTTTCGCCCAGGCCACGAACGCAACGACTCCCGGCAGCAGCGCGACCGCGTAACCGGCGGCATTCAATTGATGCAACGCCGACAGCGTCCAGCCGACACAATTCAGATACGCACAAAACCAAACCCAGATTAAAATGGCCGTTGGCATGATGGTTTGATTTAGGCTGGTTTCGGAAAGGACTGTCGCCGGGAATTATCGGGTTCGACCTATGATCGGGATAAAAAATTATATTTAAAAATGCACCAAAAGGCGTGAACTCCATCCTGCCAGCCGATTTTCTTGCCTTCTGCATAGGTGCGCCCGTAATAGGCAATCGCCACTTCGTAGATGCGCACCTTCAAACGGGCCATTTTGGACACCACTTCCGGCTCAAAACCAAACCGGTCTTCCTCCAGTTTGATTTGTTGAATGATCTCGCGCCGGAAAACCTTGTAGCAGGCCTCCATGTCCGTCAGGTTGAGATTGGTGGCCATGTTCGAAAAAGTGGTCAAAAGGTTGTTGCCCACCGAGTGCCAGTAATACAACACGCGATGCGCGCCGGCCCCCAGAAACCGCGAGCCCAAAACCACATCCGCCTTGCCGGACAAAATGGGGACGAGCAGCCGGTGATATTCCGTCGGATCGTATTCCAAATCGGCATCCTGGACCATCACCACCGGGGCGGTTGCCCGGGCAAACCCCGTGCGCAACGCCGCGCCCTTGCCCTGATTTTGCTCATGCCGCACCAAAGTGACCCGCGCATCGCCGCCCGCCGCCGACTGCAATTTTTCCCAGGTGCCGTCCGTGGAAGCGTCATCCACCACAATCAATTGTTGCACCGGCCGCTGGGCCAGCACGATTTTAATCACTTCCACCACCGTCGCCGCCTCGTTGTAAACCGGCATCACGACCGATAGGCATGGTTCAATGTCGGCGTTGGATTTGATTTCGCTCATTTGACAATTCGCCCAAGGCGGTTCGGTTTGCATGGAAGCTGGCAAAAACCGCGATGAGGTTCAATCCGCAAATTGCACGGTGTTGGAGTTCAAGCTTCAGCGTGTTTCGGGACAATCCCGCCTGGCGGGATTGAACTCCAACGACCGGCAAATTCGCTTTCCTTTCCCAGCCCCCCTTTTACGCTGTGGCCATGCCTTCATTCGACATTGTTTCGCAGGTCAACTCGATGGAAATCGAAAACGCCGTCAACCAGGCCAGAAAGGAACTGGCCAACCGCTTCGACTTCAAAAGCAGCAAGTGGGAAATTGTGCTGGAGAAAACCGAAATCAAACTCACCGCCGCCGACCAGTTCAAGGTCACCACGCTCAACGAAATCGTCATCGGCAAGCTGGCCAAACGCGGCATCAGCTTGAAAAGCGTGGAGCAGTGCGAACCGGACATCTCGCCGCTCGGCCATGCGCGGCAGAGCATCAAGATCAAGCAGGGCATCGAGAGCGCCGTTGCCAAGCAGATCACCGGCTTCATCCGCGACGGCAAATTCAAGGTCACCACCCAGATTCAGGGCAACGAGGTGCGCGTGAACGGCAAAAGCCGCGATGAATTGCAAACCGTCATTGCGGCGGTGCGCGCCAAGGAACTTCCCGTGGCCGTGCAATTTGTGAATTTCAGGGAATAGTCGGGGGGTCCTGGAGCAGCGAAGCATTTGCTCTCGGGTTTAAAATATATTTAAAGAGTTTTAATGAAAATACGAAGTGTTCAAATCTTGAGAGGGATTGCTGCCATCGCAGTTGTACTAACCCACATCTACTTCTGGGAGGGGAAACATTTAGGCGCACAGGCCATAACCCCCAAATCATTTTCATACGGCTTTGCCGGCGTTGACGTGTTTTTCGTGATCAGCGGTTTTATCATGGTGTTTATCCAGCCTTCACCCATCAACTCACGCGTTGTGTATTTTCGGTTTGTTATCAACAGACTCACCCGTATCTACCCTCCGGTTTGGATTGTAATGATGGCACTGTTGCCGCTTTGGTTGTTTCACCCGGAGTTGTTCAACAACTATTATCACAATCATATTGATATTTTGAGGTCTTTCCTGCTTTTGCCGCAGGATTATATGCCACTGCTCGCCGTGGCGTGGACGCTGATTCACGAAGTTTATTTTTATCTGGTTGTCTCCTTTGCCCTCATGTTTGCCACTGGCGGACGATGGATATTTGGAGGCATTTGGTTTTTAATCATACTGACTGTTTATAGTCTTTTGGGCGAAAGCGGGTTCGGTCAAATCAGAATCCTTCAGTTGGTTTTCAGCCCGTTCAGCATGACTTTTCTTTTGGGATATTTTATTGGACTGTTGTACCATCAAATCAAAAAGGCTTCGCCCTCATTGGCATCGGGATTATTTGTGGTTGGGGCTGCCACCATGGCCTTTGGCCTTATCGTTCCCTGGCCGTGCCCCCTTGGCGTTTACCCTGACAACAACTGCCTTTTCCGGTTTGTTGCTTGCGGCTTGCCAGCAGCCCTTTTGGTTGCATCAGCCATTGCGCTGGAGTCACGATTGCCGAAGCTGATTTTGCGGCTCGATTTCCTCGGTGACATTTCCTACGCCACCTACCTGATTCATTTGCCGTTTGTGACCGGGTTTTACATCATGCTTTCAAAGCTGCACTTGAACAGTCCGGCGTTAATCGCTGTCGCTGCCTTGGTTTGCCTTGTGAGCTGCCTCATGACATCGGCGGTGTTTCATTATTGTTTGGAGTTGAAGATAACCCGCATATGCCGGGAAACTCTTGAAAATTATTTTCAACTTCAGAAGTGAGGAGGGGTTGACAATTTGGAAACCGGACAAGCCTCGAAAAGGCGACCGAAAACAATTGGACAATTTTATTCTGCCGCCACTTCAGGCCGAGGTTTTTGTGACTGCTGCCGGCTCGAGCCATGGCCCGCTCTCTTTCGCCGCCAGCAAAGGAAACTTAAATCTCCACCACCTGCTGGTCTTCCGGCGCATTTCGATTTACCCGCCGTCGCCTCGTCCCTGCGGGACAGCACCACTCAAATCTCCACCACCGGTTTTCAATCCAGCATCTGCGGAACATCCCGCGCGCCGTGGAGGACGCGGATGATGTGCAATCGGCGCGGCGTGGCCGTCACGCGGTAGAAAATCAGATAATTCGTGAACCGGCGCACCGGCCAGAAGCGCATTTCGGACAGTTCGGCGCGGTTGGATTGGTAACGCAGGCCAACTTCCGGCCATTGCGCCAGCGTGCGAAAACTCAATAGCAACGCGTCCAAAAACCGGGCGGCGGCGGCGGGATTGCTCATCGCAATGAACAGATGGATGTCCGCCACGTCCCGGATCGTTTCTTCCGAGCGGATGATTTTAAGCGGCTTCAAGTTCCTTGAGCTTGCGGCGGGTGCGGGTGCGGATGCGGTCGAAATCGGCATCGGTCAGCGGCTTGGCCGGGCTGCGCACTCCGGCGAAAAGCTTGCGATCCAAATCAGGAATGTCCAGGGCGGCCGCCTGCTCGGCTTTTTCCAGGGCGCGCAGGCCGGCGCGCACCACTTCGCTGGAGTTGCCGTAACGCCCGCTTTCAATCAAATCCCCGATCAAGTCTTCGTAATATTTGCTCAGGGCGACGTTCATGAAACAAATTTAGGCTGATAGCATTAGTTGTCAATAGCTGTTATTCATCAAATCTCCACCGCCTGCTGGTCTTCCGGCACGATGACCTCGGCCTTCGGCTTCATCGCGCGCAACGTTTCGGCGTGGGCGAGACATTGCGATTCTTCACCGTGGATGCAGATGATTTTTTTGAGGTCGCCGGAGATTTTTTCGACATATTGTTTCAGCTCGTTTTTGTCCGCGTGGCCGGAGTAGGTGTCCAGCGAAACAATTTTGGCGCGCACCGCCTGCGGTTCGCCGAAAATGTTGACCGGATTCTGTCCCGCCGTGATTTGCGCGCCCAATGTATTTTCCGCGCAGTAGCCGATGAATAAGATCAGGTTCTTCGGATCGCCGATGTGGTTTTTTAAATGATGCCGGATGCGCCCGGCTTCGCACATGCCCGACGCGCTGATGATGATGGCGGGTTCCTTCAAATCGTTGAGCGTCTTCGATTGTTCGGCCTCGCGGAGGTAGGTCAGGTTCGCCATGCCGAAGGGATTCGCCTTTTCGTGGAGGAATTTGTTGATTGAATCGTTGAAACATTCCGGGTGGAGGCGGTAAACCTCCGTGGCGTTTACACTCAACGGGCTGTCCACAAAAATCGGCACGCGCGGCAACTGGCCCGCGAGCGTAAGCTGGTTCAGCACATAGACAATCTGCTGTGTGCGCCCAACGGAAAACGCCGGGATGATGACCTTGCCCTTTTGATTCAAGGCCTCCAGCACGAACCGGCCTACGGCTTCGTCGGCGTCGGCGCGCACGGCGTGTTCGCGCCCGCCGTAGGTGGATTCAATCTGCAGATAATCCACGTTTTCGGACGGCTGCGGGTCGCGGAGGATTTCATCGTTGCCGCGGCCGACGTCGCCGCTGAACAGGTGGCGGAATTTTCGGTTGCCTTCGCGCACGTCCAAAATGACCTGCGCCGCGCCCAGAATATGTCCGGCATCGCGGAAGGTGACCGTCACGCCGTCCACGACCTGAAGCGGCCGCTCGTAGCTGACGGCGACGAACTGGTGCAGCGTTTTCTCCGCATCGGCAATGGTGTAAAGCGGTTCGACGGGCGGCAGTTTTTTCTTCGCGCGCTGTTTCGAGACGAACACGGCGTCGTCCATCTGGATGTGCGCCGAATCCACGAGCATGATGCTGCACAGGTCGCGCGTGGCGAAGGTGCAATGGATGTTGCCGGTGTAGCCCTGCTTGACGAGGTTCGGCAGGTTGCCCGCATGATCCATGTGCGCGTGGCTCAAGACGACGG
>Ga0182017_10004264_pt1 | contig 10651 bp, 10 predicted proteins | sample 712E3DmetaG_FD_120492 | JGI IMG/M metagenome (GOLD analysis project Ga0182017, IMG submission 120492) | Permafrost microbial communities from Stordalen Mire, Sweden - 712E3D metaG | ecosystem: Environmental > Terrestrial > Soil > Wetlands > Permafrost | place: Sweden: Stordalen | collected... | reverse complement strand
CCACGGATCGGGCGGAACGCTCGGAGCGTGAGCGATGCGCACGTCGTCCCACGGATCGGGCGGAACGCTCGGAGCGTGAGCGATGCGCACGTCGTCCCACGGATCGGGCGGAACGCTGGGGGCGTGAGCGATGCGCACGTCATCCCACGGATCGGGCGGAACGCTGGGGGCGTGAGCGATGCGCACGTCGTCCCACGGATCGGGCGGAACGCTCGGGGCGTGAGCGATACGCACGTCGTCCCACGGATCGGGCGGAACGCTCGGGGCGTGGGTCAGCAGCGTCGCATCCGGCACCGCCAGGAAACTACCGCCGACTGTCGCACCGGCACCATGCACCAGGTTCCAGGTGAAGGCAGACGTAAACAGAACGAGAACCGCGATGAACGCGAATTTGCTGTCAAAGAACTTACGCATCTGAATGGATCTCCTTGTAATTCAAAGAACTTCACTGCCTCCGCTCTCGGAGACAGACCGAGCCCAGCTTCGGTAGGTGGTCTGGCGCACAGGCCCTACCGGTGCCTGCTATCTCACCCGAAGTGTAGCGTAATCATACCCTATTGTGCGAGCCAAACGGCCCTAGATGCGTGGGGTTGAAGCGGTGATTACAGCGTAAAGTGATGGAAATAAAAGGATTTTGTGCGATCTTGCGCGGGAAAACGGTAGTACTAAGCTGTTGCCTAATCGGCACGAAAGCGTACATCGGAACGGCGCAGAATCTGTTCCGGGTAATTCGAATCGGGACGAAACGGATTCTTGCCGGGATATTCCAGCCGCATGTCGGCGGTAACTTCGTCCAACATCTCCATGGTGGCGACCTTGCGCTCCATGGCAAAAGCGGTGAGCAGGAGGTTATCGCAGATGGCGTTGATCAGGCGTGGAATCCCTTCCGACCGGAAGTGGATTTCATCCAACAGACGCGGGCTCAGGATGGTCTGATTCCGCAAGCCGGCACGGGCCATCCGCGAGTTCACGTAGGCCACCGTCTCCTCCTTGATGAACCCACGCAGGGTGCAGCGCAGGGCGATGCGCTGTTTGAGTTGGCGGAACTCGGGCGCTTCCAGTTTTCGATCCAGTTCCTGCTGTCCGGAAAGGATGATTTGCAGCAGCTTGCCGCGACGATTCTCCAGATTGCCGAGGAGCCGGATTTCTTCCAGCACATCCCACTCCAGGTTGTGTGCCTCGTCGACGATGAGGACGGTGGTGCGCCCGGCGGCGGCGCGTTCCAGCAACATGTTGTTCAGGGAGAGCAGAACCTCGGTCTTGGACAGGCGGTTGCAGCGGAGGTCGAGATCGTAGGCCAGGAGTTCGAAGAACTGTTCGACAGTGAGCCGGGAATTAAACAGGGAGGCGAAAGCGATCTGCTGGGCGTTGAGGAAATCGCGCAGACACTCGAGCATGGTAGTCTTGCCGGTGCCCACTTCGCCGGTCAGCGCGACGAATCCCTTGCGGCTTTGCACGCCGTAGATCAGGCTGGCGAGAGCTTCTTCGTGCTGGGGGCTCCGGAAGAGGAACGCGGGGTCCGGACTCATGTTGAACGGATTTTGGGTGAAACCGAAAAATGCGTTGTACATGTTCACCGGATGCCGGCGCGGAGATCGCGCATGTCACGGAACGGCACTACTGGCAGTTTATCATGCGTCCGGCCGTGGGACCCGCCTTCCGGCCCGGTTGGCTTTTCCGCGATGGCTCAGGAGGCCGCGGGAGGGCCGGGCTTGCCGGTCTTTTCGGGTTTCTCAGGCTTCTCGCCCTTGGTGGGGACGGCTTTCACCGGGCTGATCAGCACATGGGCGTTGCGGCCCTCCATGCGAGGCATGCCTTCCACCGTGCCGTAGGCGGTAAGGTCGGCGCCAAAGCGCATGAGGAGCTTCTTGCCGAGGTCGGCGTGGGCAATTTCACGTCCGCGGAATTGCACCACCGCCTTCACGCGATTGCCTTCCTGCAGAAAGCGGATGGCGTGGTTCTTTTTGAAATCGTAGTCGTGGTCGTCGGTGTTGGGGCGGAATTTCAGTTCCTTGACCTGCACCACGTGCTGCTTCTTGCGGGCATCGTGCTGCTTCTTCTTCAGGTCGTACTGGTAGTGGCCGAAGTCCACCGCCTTGGCCACGGGAGGCACCGCGGTGGGCGCGATCAGCACCAGGTCAAGCCCCAGATCCTGCGCCTTGCGTAGCGCGGCGGCCGTCGGCATCACCTCGGTGGTACCGTCCGGGAATACCGCGCGGACTTCACGAACGCGAATCGATTCGTTCACGTTCTCTCTGCGATTCTGCCTGCGAGGAGGAAAGTTTCTGCCTGGATACATTGGTTATACGTTGGTTGGGAGATTAGGAAGACGCACAAGGGGCTGGGAGCCCCGGAGAACTCTCTCGTCGAGAATCGGAATGATCGGAAGCGAAGAAAAGCTCAAAGTTTCGTCTGTTCCAGTGTACACCAAAAAGAACCGCGCAAGGTTACGGGCGGAAAAAGGGCAAGAAGGCGGAGGCGGGGCGCCGCCAGGGCGGCCGCGGTGGTTGCTATGCTGGTGCGGGGATGACCATCCGACACCTTTTCTGGCCGGCCGTGGCTGCCATTCTGGCGACTGTAGGCGCGCTCGAAGTGCGCTCGGCGAGGGGCGAAACCCAGACTTGGGACGAGGGCATCCACATTGTGTCGGGCTATTCTTATCTGAAGTTCGGCGATTATTCCTGGAACGTGGAACATCCTCCGCTGGTGAAAATGGTCAGCGCCCTACCCCTGACGCTGATGGGCCTCACCGCCGAACCCTACGCGCCGGACGGCAAGCGGAGAGATCAGGTCCAGTACGGGATCGATTTCCTCTACAAGAACCGCCGCCATGCCGATTCCATTCTGTTTGCGGCGCGCAGCGCCAATATTCTGCTGACCCTCTTGTTCGCCGGCGCGGTGGCCTGGTGGACGCGGCGGCGCTGGGGACTGGCGGCCGGGGTGGCGGCGGCCGCGCTGTGCGCATTCGACCCGAATCTGATCGCGCACGGCCGCTATGTGACCACGGATTTCCCGGTGACGGTGTTCTTCTTCTTCGCCTGCGTGCTTTGGGTGGAGTACCTGGAAGCAGCCAGTCCGCGGCGCTTGCTTTCGGCCGCGGCGGCCATCGGACTGGCGCTGATCGTTAAGTTCTCCGCCGTGCTGCTCGGTCCGCCGCTGGTGATTCTGTACGCGGCCTGCTGGATCCGGCGGCCGAGGGAGTTTCCCTTGCGGCGCGCCGCCATCGCCGCGGGCACGGTGATCGCCACCGCGATCGTCATGGTCGCCATCGTCTACTGGCCGGAAACGGTGCGCTGCTTCCGCACCACCATGCCGCGGCTATCCACGCTCGTGGCACGCAACAACGCTATCGGGAACACATTATTCCACCTGGGGCGCTGGTTTCACCTGCCGGCGCACGCCTACCTGCTCGGGCTGAATCATGTGGCCGACCACAATGCCGGCGGGCACTCCAGCTACCTGTTGGGGATGCGCTCGGAGACCGGCTGGTGGTATTACTTCCCGGCGGTATTCGCGGTGAAGAGCACGATGGCGGCGCTGGGGGCCACGCTGCTGCTGGTGGCCGCGGGCCTGTGGCAGGCGTGGCGGCGCCAATGGATCTCCCCCATGGCGCTGGGCCTCGCCCTGCCGCCGCTGCTCTATTTTGTTTTCAGCATGACCAGCGGGATCAACATCGGGATGCGCCACATCCTGCCGGTCTATCCGTTTCTATATGTGGGCACGGCGGCGTGGCTCGCCACGCGCGCCAACTGGCGGGCGGGCGTTTGCGCGCTGGCTGCGCTGGTGGCCTTGCAGATGGCGGAGTGCGCGCGGATCACGCCCGACTATCTGGCGTTCTTCAACGAGCTGGTGGGCGGGCCGGGGCGCGGTCCCGAATACCTGGTGGATTCCAATATCGACTGGGGCCAGGATGTCAAGAAGCTGGGCCTCTGGCTGGACGCACACGCCGGCAATCGCCGCGCCCGCGTCTACTATTTCGGCAATGCGCAGATGCGCTACTACGGGATCGACGAGATGGGATACCCAGGGCCTCTCGATCAAAAGGGCTGGGACGAAATCGACGAATACTGCGTGGCCAACGTGACCCCGCTACAAGGCGTGTACGTGCCGCTGAACGACCTGGCGCCGCTGCGCCTGCGGGAGCCCGTCGCCAAAATCGGCTGGAGCATGTACGTGTACGATCTGCGCAAGACGAAGGCGGCAGCGAGCCATTGAGGTTAGCTCAACACGAAAGTCAAAGGGCCTCCGTAGGCGATTCCGCTACGCCCGCACTAGCACCGACGACCGGCCGACCGTCCTCTGGCGCCGGAGCTTGAAACTGGCTGCTCACTTCGTTCGCACCCAGTATATTTGCAGTTCCCGCTCTCCGATGATGCGCCACCGCCCGCCGAGCGGACGCAACTCAAGAGATTGTCTCTCACTGCCAGCAAATGTTCGGCGGCCGCGAGCTTCCCAAGTCTTGTCAAACGACACGACCACCCTGTTCGCGTCCACGCGTTCAAAGCTGATATTCGAAATGACGTACTTTCTGACGAGCGGATAGGCCTTCATGCCCCGTTCCTTCTCCGCAGCGACTTCCTGAAGGGTAGCGCTGGCGCGCTGGAAAAACGGTGCGACCGTAGGCGCGTAGCAGTCAACCTGCCCAGCGAGGTCGTTGGACAATATCGTGCTGGTCCAGACCGCGAGTACCTCCCGGACTCTCTGCTCGACTCGCTCGCGGCTGTAGTGGCTCATGAGCAAGTACCCGGCAGTTCCAACGAGCACGATTGCCGCGATCGATCCTGAGACCACGCGTCGTGACTTGGCAGCCACAATTCGAGCGGCGGTTTGCGGCGGGTCGTCGGCTGGCGACGGCACAGGTGCGTCACTGGGAGGTGGCGTGGCACAGTCTGATGCGATCAAGGGCAAAGTGGATTCAGGATCCGATTCAGTTTCGCGGGCAGGATTTGAACACTCACTTGCTGAACGCAGGTCGCCGGGCACGGCGCATTCGCTGGGGCGCGGTTCCGCTCGAAGCTGCTGATCTTCGGACGCAATCGCCTGAGTGATCAACGATCCGATATCCCTGAAGCTTGATCGATCTACCAAGCGCACGCCGGTTGATGTAGCAAGTTCCCTGGCTGACCGCGTGAATGTTGAATTGGTAACGACCCACGCCTCGTCCGCCGCATAGAGGAATCTTGCCCCATGCACCTCTTGAACTGCGGCATTGCCCACCGATTGCTGATAGCACTTTGCTTGGATCACAATCGTTCGGCCCTGTCGCACGATTATGTCCGCGCCCTGATCGCCCGTGCGCTTGGTGGGTTTGGCATCGACTATGCCGGCTTGTCTGATCGAAGCGATGAGCCATTGCTCGAATTCGGTGCCGGACATTTTGTCGGGGTCCATGTCACCCGCTGCCGCCAGAGCGTGCAGACGGGTCTGGTGGTAGACCTTCAAGCGATCCTTGAGTTCATCAAAAATCCAACAATCAGAATATTCAGACCCAAAGGCCGGCTCGCAACGACTCAGAGACTCGAACGAGTAGAACTCGTCCCGGTCACGGATATTCTCTCTTTTGAATACCTTGTCATCGACAATTTTGTTAATCTCTCTATCGGCTCCCTCCCAGATCTCATCGCCGTACTCGTCCTGATAGATCCTTCCGTGCGCAATCGGCAGGAAAGTGCTGATATATTGCCGGTACTTGTTCAGCAAGGCCGTATGGCGTGAAAGTACGACTTGCCGACTACGCTTGATCCGCTCGCCCTCACCGGGATGTGCGTAGACCGTGAGATCGTTCTCGCGTGGTCGTGGCTGCCCCTGCCGTTCCCTTTCGCGGGCGTACGACTCCGATCTCCACGATGTGCGCAAATCCTGAAACTGAGCGCGGGCCGGCTTGGGTTGATACTGATACCACAGTGGCCGATTCAGGATCCTTGCAACCAAACGTGCGGAGGCCCCAGCGAGTAATCGCAACGCCCAAACAGACAGTGTCGCGGATTCAGGAGGTAGAGGAATGCCGTCCGCGATTTGGCGGCTGCATGCCGAGCACATGAGAAAAGGCCCGGCCTCGGGATCGCGTCCCATGGATACTTGAATGGGTTCGACGTGGCAGTGGGGGCACTCGATATCTGGGCGAACTTCCAGAATCCTTCCGCAGACAGCGCATCTACTTCCAGCCGCAATTGGCGGCTTGAGGATGTTGCGACTTCCACAGAAAGTACAGCAGGCAATCGCAGCAAAATCCTTCGCGGGCCGAGGCTTCATGGTCGGTTTTTTATGCTCCTGATTCCCGCAAACAGCTTGGCTGGTTCGACCGAAACTAGTTCTGTCTTGGTGGCGCTACGCATCCCAATACACCCGTCTCGATAGCGGCCACTCATTGCCGCGACATTCGACACGCATGCCTGGCCTGACATGCTTCCCGCGTGAAGCGGCATTCTGCACGTTGCAAACCTGCTGGATTTCGAAGATAAGCAAGCTTTCTATATCAGCCAGCAGTTGGCGCGTTAGCCGCTGCCTAACTTCGATCTCAGCCACGATCACGCGGTGGGTCTTGCTGCGTTCATTAATACAGTCCCACGCGCCGGGTTTCGCGCTATAGCTGGCCCGGCCGCGCACCGTTGTCCGGTCGCACTTCCCCGAATAGTAGATTTCGGCCTTCACGGGCGCGAGATACGCATACAGCGCCAGATCGTGACGCCAGCGGGCATCGTCATCAGTCTCCACCGCGTACCAACGCAGCGTGACGGCAAGACCTGGTTTTTTTGAAGTAGCCGTTTGAACAGACGCTATCACACACCGCCGATTTAGCGCAACAACGTCATTTACTCCGGCATCGCATTCGAGGGCGGCTCAGAAGCAGCAGAGGAAGCGGGCATGGGTGCCCCCGTCTGCCCATCAGCCGCTCCCATTGGACGCACGTCGCCACCTATCCGTCATTGCCTGCGATGTCGCTATCGCGGCTCACCAGTGTCGCACTCGGCGCGAGTGGCCGTCGCAGCTACTCAGCGGCCGTTCCTATCCAGCGCGAGGACGCATTGCTGCCGGGCAAGCTTGGCCGCAGCGCAGTAGTCGCCCGACCCCGCCCGGTAATCAGCGCAGGGGGAACCGGTATCGCGGAGCGTCGGCGCCACGTTGCTCATAGCTGCTGTATCGGGCGAGTCACTTCGGCGGGGTGGATCGCACGGAGCCCTTCGAATCGTTGGAAATCCCGGACATTGACCGTCAGCAATTGCGCAACGCCATGAACGTACATGCTCGCGGCCAGGCGGGCATCGTGGACCTGCACGCCCTTGACGTCGTGCGCGACCAGCAGCCGCCGCCAACGATCGTGCACGTCGCGGCTGTCCGGCAGAAGCTCAAAATCCCGCTCGATCACGCGGGCGATGCGATCCGTCTCGGCGGTACTCAGGCCGAACCCATTTCGGTCGCGGGGACGAGTAGACGCATTCCAGAACTCGCCGAGGATTTGAGAGGTGAAACAGAGCCGTGCGCCTGCGCCACCAGCGCCCGGAGCGCCCCTCTAATCATCGGGTGGTGCGGATCGTCGCTCTTGCTCATCCGCAACAGGATATTGGTATCGAGGAGCCACCAGGCGGCATCCGGCATCAGTCGTGATCCCGATACAGACTCTCGCGCGTGAAGGCCTCATCGGGCAGGGCCGGGACCTTTTGCGAGAACTCCGCCATTTCCCGGAAGGTGTTTTCGAGCCGATCCTGACTCAGCCTGTCAGCGCCAGCGGGAAGACGGACAGCCCCTTCGAGCAGGCTCGCGGCATACACCTCGACCGCGCGGCCGTGGGCGACTGCCTGGCGTGCGAGCTCAGCCTGAACCTCGGGTGTGATGTCAACGGTAATCGTCATGAATCCTCCTCTCCAGGCATGCCCCTAACCTACCGCGACGCGGCTTCGCGCGTCAAGAAAATGGCCAAATGCAACGTCCTTCATGTCCGGCCTTCATAGATCACTTTGAAGGCGCTCGATAGGCCGGCTTCGATTCCGCGTCAAGCAGCAGCGGGAGAACCCACCATCGACGAATACCGGGTGGTCAACGCGACCCCGCTCCCAAGCGTGTGCGTGCCGTTGAACGCCATGGCGACCCCTTATCGTCTTACGTATTCCGCATACTCGACCCGCTCATCGCCCCGGATGGTTTTCAACAGCAGGCGCGCCGAGTAGTGGTTTTGCTCCGTGCGCGGAAGCCAGGTCAACGGAGCCACGCGCGTTCGATCCATCGAGAAGCCGGTGCCCTTGTCGATGCGGCCCACCAGTCCCCAGCCAATCGTGACATCGTCGAAGATGCGGGCGTCGGCTTTCACCAGTTCCGTTTCTTCGGCATCGATCCACACCTTACCGCTCATCTTCAGGAAGACGCGCGCCCAGATATTTGCGGGCCGGTAGCCCGGATGAGGCGAGAATTCGACCACGAAGCTGGCGCGCCCGTCGATCGTCTCCTGGCCGTCCAGCTTGAAATCGAGCGCCTCGGGCGCTTCTTTGTACCATTCCGCCTGGCTGTTGCGCCCTTTGCGCCTCTGCTCCGCATCCTTGGCACGCTGCTCGGGAGACCGCGCCTTCAACTCGGCGAGCCGCTTTTGAATCTGCTCCTCGTTCTGCCGCCGCTCGGCTTCCGACAACGGCACGCCGTCGCGCGAGAGAAGGCGGCTGACCGTGATATCGCCGTCATAACTCCGGCTGACCACGCGGGACCGCGTCCGCGCGGCGCCGTGGGGGTCGAGTTCCTTGTCTTCCACGGTCATCCGGTAGGTGAAGCTCTTGATCTTTTCGCCCGACCCTTGCAGATTCACCAGGCAACCGCGCACCAGCTTGCGCAGACCCTCGGGGGTTGTGTCCGCCCCGAGACAAACGCTCGCGGCGAGCAGCAGCAACAGTACATGGCGCATCATATAACGGTCTTACGGACAGAGTGGAACCGCGGTTGCAGATAGGCGAAAAGATGAATAAGAATTAACGGCGATTCAGTGGCCATCGGTCATAACTCCGCGGCAGCCTGTGCCAGCGCCGCCCCACTGAGGTTGGCTCTTCACAGGTTGTAGTGAGCCCCAGTCCGGCCGCCATAATCATTCGCGCGGAATGGGTCTCCCCCGGGATACAATGCTGGGATTTGCGGATCTTGCCCAGTATACACCGGGGCTTGCTTATCCTCGTGTTCTTGCGGATTCGTCGCCGCGCAGTCCGGACTCGTGATAGGATATTCCCAATTGGAGGGCGACAATGCCACTGTATTCCAGACGCGATTTCTTAAGAACCGGACTCGCCGCGGGCGTACTCGCGGGGACCGGAGGCCTGCCCTTGCGGGCGCGCGGGACGGCGACGGATTGGGTGACGCTCGGAAAATCCGGCGTCAAGGTCACGCGGCTCGCCTTTGGCACCGGGTCGATGGGCGGGCGGGTGCAGCGCCAACTCGGGCAGGACGAATTCACCGGGCTGGTGCGCCACGCCTACGACCGGGGCATTCGCTTCTTTGAAACGGCCGAATCCTACGGCGAGATGCATAAGATGCTGGGCGTGGCGCTGAAGGGCATTCCACGCGATACCTACAAGCTGATGTCCAAGGTGACCACGCGACAGGGGGTGAATCCGCTGGAGAAGATCGACGAGCTGCGCAAGCTGGCGAATACCGATTACTTCGACGTGATGCTGCTGCACTTCCAACACACGTCCACCTGGCCGGCGGACACGGCGCAGTGGCAGGACGGAATACTGGAGGCGCAGTCGAAGAAGATGGTGGTGGGGCACGGCGCGTCGGCGCACGGGCTGCCGGCGTTGCGCCAGTTCCCGGGAAATAAGTGGCTGGAGATCGCCCTGCTGCGTGTAAACCACAACGGCGCCAGAATGGACGCGGAAGATTTCGCCACGAGCGGTCCGGGGAACGTGAGCGAGGTGGTCGCCCATGTCAAGCAGGTCCACACCGAAGGCATGGGTGTGATCGGCATGAAGCTGATCGGAGAAGGCACCTTCACCTCCCGTCAGGACCGGCAGGCGGCGATGCGGTTCGCGTTCAACAATGCGGGTGTCGACAGCGTGACCGTGGGTTTCAAGAACACGGCCGAAATCGACGAGGCAATTGAGAATTTGAATCTGGCGTTGACGTAGCGGCGGCCCAGTCCGCCTGGCCGCGTCAAAACGAAGCTCTTGCCGGCTCAGCCCGGGTTATCCCGGCGCACCGTCTGTTCTACGTGCGATCCGCAGGATGGCTTCCAGGCTGCGGTCGACATCCGCCTCCGTCGTCGCCCAGGAAGAGACGCTGATCCGCATCGCCACCCGTCCCTGCCACAGCGTAGGACCGCACCAACAGGTGCCGTCCTCCTGAAGCCCCGCGATCACGCGCTGGGTCGCTTCCGGACCTCCGAAGCTCACCAGCACCTGGTTCAACACCACGCCGTTCAGAATCTCAAAACCCGCGCCCGCCAGGCCCGCGGCGAACCGTGTGGCGCAGCGGCAATTGCGGTCGATCAACTCGGCCAATCCGCTGCGCCCCAACGATTTCAGCGCGGCCCATATGTCCACGCCGCGGGCGCGCCGCGAAAGTTCGGGAACATACTGTGAGGGCTCGCGGTGTCCGCCCTGCGGCAGATACGCCGCCGTCAGACTCATCGCGCCGCGCAGTTGCTCCGCGTCGCGCACCAAGGCCAGGCCGCTGTCAT
>Ga0182017_10004263_pt1 | contig 10651 bp, 7 predicted proteins | sample 712E3DmetaG_FD_120492 | JGI IMG/M metagenome (GOLD analysis project Ga0182017, IMG submission 120492) | Permafrost microbial communities from Stordalen Mire, Sweden - 712E3D metaG | ecosystem: Environmental > Terrestrial > Soil > Wetlands > Permafrost | place: Sweden: Stordalen | collected... | reverse complement strand
GGTGTTGGCGGCGATCTTCGCGCCGCTGGTGGCGCCATATGATCCGGTCCAACAGTCGCTCCGGGACCGCCTCAAGAGTCCGACCTGGTTTCCGGAGGCCGGCCAGCGGCGGCACGTGCTGGGGACCGACCAACTCGGGCGCGACACCCTGAGTCGGATCATCTACGGCTCCAGGATCTCGTTGGCCGTGGGGTTTGCGGCCGTGATCATCGGCGGGGTTATCGGCGGATCGTTCGGCCTGCTCTCGGGATACGCCGGCGGCATCGTGGATGAGATTGTCATGCTGGTGGTGGACGCCCAGTTGGCGTTCCCGTTCATACTATTGGCGATCGGCATCATCGCGGTCTTGGGCCCCAGCTTTGGAAACCTGATCATCATCGTCGGGCTGAGCGGATGGGTGACCTACGCCCGGCTGATTCGGGCCCAAGTCCTGACCATCAAGGAGCGCGAATACGTCCTGGCCATCCGGGGGCTGGGAGGCTCCACCTTCCGGATCTTGGCGAACCATATCGTCCCCAACACCATGGCCCCATTCCTGGTGATCATCACGCTGGAGCTGGCCCGCACCATCCTGCTCGAATCCACGCTGAGCTTTCTCGGGCTGGGCATCCAGCCCCCGACGCCGAGCTGGGGCGGGATGCTCAACGAGGGGCGCGGCTATCTGGATACCGCCTGGTGGATCTCGGCCTTCCCGGGACTGGTCCTCATGCTCATCGCCTTGGTGGTCAGCCGGGTGGGCGATTGGCTGCGAGACATCCTCGACCCGACCCTGCGCGGCGTGTAGGCAAACGTCTGCCAAGCCTCCCTCCATGATGATCGTGTGCACCCAGCGGTTGCCCAGCCCGGTGCGGTCTGGTTTTGGATTGACGCTGCCGGCGGGTTGTGTTAGGAAAGACGCATTTCCTCCCGTGATCGATCGCCGCAGAGCGGAGGCGATTCGATGCTCGCCAAGGTCCTGAGCAGTGCCGTGCTCGGCGTGGACGCCTATCTGGTGGCGGTGGAAGTGGACATCGCCCTTGGCCTTCCCACATTCAACACTGTCGGCCTTCCGGACGTGGCGGTGAAAGAAAGCCGCGATCGCGTCAAGGCCGCCATCAAGAACTCCGGGTTCGAATTCCCTGCGAAACGGATTACGGTGAACCTTGCGCCCGCCGATATAAAGAAAGAGGGGGCCGCCTTCGACTTGCCCACAGCCGTCGGAATCCTGGCGGCGGAGGATCTAGTCCGGTCCGACCGTTTGTCGCATCTCGTGGTTCTGGGCGAGCTGTCGCTGGACGGATCCGTCCGGCCGATCCGGGGGGCCTTGTCCATGGCGGTGGCGGCCCGCGAGGTCGGCCTTGAGGGGATCCTGGTGCCGGTCGAGAACGCGGCCGAGGCGGCCGTGGTGGACGGCCTGGCGGTTTACGGCGTGGCGAGTCTCCAGAACGCCGTGGCCCTCTTGAACGGGGAACAGGCGGTCTTGCCCACCCGCGTCGATCTGGAGACGGCCTTCGCCGTGTCGGCGGACTATGCCGTGGACTTCAACGACGTGAAGGGGCAGGAGCACGCCAAGCGTGCGCTGGAAGTGGCAGCGGCGGGCGGCCATAACATCCTGCTCATCGGTCCCCCCGGTTCGGGCAAGACGATGCTGGCGCGGCGTCTGCCCACGATCTTGCCGACGCTCTCACTGGAGGAGGCCATATCCACCACCAAGATCCACTCGATCTGCGGCCTCCTCGCGTCGGGGCAGGCGCTCTTGGCCACTCGGCCGTTCCGGTCCCCGCACCACACCATCTCGGACGCCGGGCTCGTCGGGGGCGGCAATATCCCGCGCCCAGGCGAGGTGAGTCTGGCGCACCACGGGGTGCTGTTTTTGGACGAGCTGCCAGAGTTCAAGCGGCACGTTCTCGAGGTGCTGCGGCAGCCGCTGGAGGACGGCCAGGTGACCATCGCGCGGGCTGTCACCTCCCTCACCTATCCGGCGCGGTTCATGCTGGCGGCCGCCATGAATCCGTGCCCGTGTGGTTACGCGACGGATCCGGTCAAGGAATGCTCGTGTACGCCGCTGCAGATTCAACGGTACCTGGCCCGGATCTCGGGGCCGCTGCTCGACCGGATCGACATCCACATTGACGTGCCCCCGCTCAAGCACCGGGAGTTGGGCGGCGAGCCCTCGGGGGAGTCGTCGTCGGCCATCCGCGCGCGGGTCCAGCAGGCGCGCCAGGTGCAGCAGGAGCGCTTCCGCCGCAGCAAGGCGTACTGCAACGCCCAGATGAGCACGCGGCAGATCCGCAAACATTGCCAGGTGGGGGGCGAGGCAAAGGAGTTGCTGGATCTGGCCATGGAGCGCCTGGGTCTTTCCGCCCGGGCCTACGACCGTATCCTGAAGGTGGCCCGGACTGTCGCGGACCTCGAGAGGGCGGAGGGGATCCAGGCTTCGCACATCGCCGAGGCGATCCAGTACCGATCCCTGGACCGCGGTCCGCGGCGGTGAGTCGCACGCGCGACCCCGCCTGTCGGGCGAAGGCAGGCGATGGGGATTGCGGAAGGCGAGAAGATCCTTCAAGGGAGCCAAAAAAGGAGAGCGCGCATGAGTCCTGAATCGAGTCGGGGAATCCCGCGAGAGCACCGTCGGCATTCGGCTCGGATTCCGGTCTATGTCGAGATCGCCAATGCGTGGGAAGGCGGCCAGCAACGGGCGTTCCCCGGCACGCTGTTCAACGTCAGCCGAGGCGGGGCGTGCGCCCAGATCGCCTGGGTCTTGCCCCCGCGCACGCGACTCCACATCCTGATCCCGGTGGGGGAGCATCTGAGCCTCTCGGCGGAGGTCGTGTGGACCTCCTTCGAGCCCGGGCACGATTACGCCTCCACCACTTACGGGATCCGATGGCTCGAATTCCTGGAGTGGGAGCACCTGAAGGCCATGGTTTCCGTCAAGGAGCACCTCGCCCCTGAAGCGAAAACGGAGCAGCCACGACCTTAGAGTCCGCACCCGGCGGGATTTTGCTTGTCGCGGGGGATGGATTTGACTAGCATCTCGGACCATGGCACACCATTCGGCAGGGAAGTCGGCGCGCGGGGGGGAATCGAAGACGCTCTGCGCCAATCGCAAGGCCCGCTACGACTACCACATCGAGGAGACCTTCGAGGCCGGAGTCGTCTTGCTCGGCAGCGAGGTGAAATCCATCCGGCAGGGGCGGGCCAACCTGCGGGATGGCTATGCTGCGTTCTCCGGCGGCGAACTCTTCCTGCATAACTGCCACATCAGTCCCTACGAGCAAGCCAGCCAGTTCAACCTGGATCCGCTCCGCCCCCGCAAGCTCCTCATGCGCCGCAGCGAGATCGAGCGGCTGAGGGGCAAGGTGGAGCAGAAGGGTCTCACCCTCGTCCCGCTGAGCTTGTACCTGAAGGGCCCCCACGTGAAGGTGAACCTCGCCCTGGCGCGGGGCAAGAAGGAGTACGATCGACGGGACGACATCAAAGAGCGCGAGGCGGATCGCGAGGTCGCGCGGATGTCCCGCGGCCGGGGGAACCAGGCCACGGATTATTGACCTCCGCAAAGGAGCGACGATGAAGATTGCCGTGCATCTGGACACGGGTGTGATGGCCAAGGCGGCCGCCGCGACGGCGGCGGAGATCCTGCGGGAGACCATTCGGCAGAAGGGGCGGGCCGCCTTCATCGCGGCGACCGGGGCGTCCCAGTTCGAGTTTCTGAAGCATTTGGTCGCGGCGCCCGGCATCGCCTGGGACCGGACGACGATGTTTCATCTGGACGAATACATCGGGGTGCCGGCGGACCATCCGGCCAGCTTCCGCCGCTATCTCCGCGAGCGGCTGACGAGCAAGGCGCCGATCGGGACCGTCCACTTCATCGAGGGGGATGCCGCCGACTTGGACGGCGAGGTCGCCCGCCTGAACCGACTGCTCGGCGCCGTCCCGATCGATGCGGCGTTCGTCGGCGTCGGGGAGAACGGCCACCTGGCCTTCAACGATCCGCCGGCCGATTTCGACACGGAGACCCCCTATCTCGTCGTGAGCCTGGACGAGGGCTGTCGGCGCCAACAGATGGGGGAGGGATGGTTCAAAACGCTAGAGGAGGTGCCAAGGCAGGCCATCTCGATGTCGGTGAAGCAGATCATGAAGTCGGCCCACATCATCTGCACGGTCCCCGAGAAGCGAAAAGCCCACGCGATGAAGGTCTGCCTCGAAAAGGAAGTGGGGCCGATGTTTCCCGCCTCCATCCTGCGAACCCACCCCTCCTGTTATCTCTTCCTGGACAAGGAGTCCGCCAGCCTCCTCAAGCCGGCGACCCTGTCCGCCTGATCCCGAACATTGCAGTTCTCACGCAACGCACGCAAAGGACGCCAAGACCTGCAAGGGATTACGTGAAAGCCCCCTGGGGCGTATCGGGAGAGTTCTGACCGAGCCCATCCGGTGCGATGAAATGGCCCGGCTTGTCTTTGCGTTCTTGGCGATCTTGGCGTGAGGATTCCGGGGTGGGCGGGCGTGTCCCGGGCGACCTGGCCGGTTCGCCAGCTCAGGCGCTCTTCGCCTGAGTCGACAGCCAGCGGGCCGTGCGCAGGAGCCTGGCGTCATCGCCCTCGCGGCCGATCAACTGGACACCGAGCGGCAGTCCCTGCTCCCCGGTCAGGAGCGGGAGGGTCACGGCCGGGACGCCACAGAGCGTCCAGATGGTGCAGAAGATCGGGCTGCCGGTGGACGCCAGGCCGGCGGGGGCCACTCCGGTGGTGGCCGGAGTGAGGATCGCGTCGTAGCGCCGGAAGAGATCGTCGAGCGCCCGGCAGAACCCCGGGACCGCCGCGACCGCGCGGTTGTAGTCCACGGCAAGCGTCTGCCGGCCCTGCTCGATCATCGTCCGCAGGATCGGGCTGAGTCGCTCCTTGCCTCGCTCGTACTCGCTCGAAAAACTCAGCGCCAGATCCGCCTCCAGGATCGTGCGGTGAATCTGGGCCGCCTCGGCGAACGGGGCCGGAAGCTGCGTCTCCTCGCACGCGAGGCGCCGGGCAAGCGTCTGGAAGGCTGTCCGTGCCTCCGGGTCCGCCTGGTCCCAGAACGGCGACCTGACAAAGGCAAGACGGAGGGCCGACGGCGGATCTTGGGTCACCAACTCCAGGAGCCGCGGGCACGGCGTACAGCGCATTGCCGGGTCCCGGGGATCATAGGCCATCAGCGGTTCGGCGATCAAGACTGCGTCCTCGACGCTTTGGGCGAAGACGCCCACGTGGTCGAGATGCGGGGACTGACGGAGGACGCCCGCCCGGGAGATCAGGCCGAGGGTGGGCTTGTACCCGACCACGCCGCAATAGGCCGCCGGCCGGATGACGGACCCGTTGGTCTGGCTGCCGATGGCGAGGGGAACCATCCGGGCGGCCACCGCCGCGGCAGAGCCGCTGGAAGATCCGCCGGGGCTGCGGCCGGGGTCGTGCGGGTTCCTGGTCTTGCCTGGCGCGTAGACGGCCAACTCGGTGGTGACCGTCTTGCCCAGGATGACGGCCCCCGCGGCGCGGAGCAGGGCCACGACCCAGGCGTCCTCGGTGGGCCGGCGACCGGTGTGCAGGACTGTGCCGTTCTCGGTTGGCATGTCGGCGGTATCGAAGATATCCTTGACTCCCACCGGGATGCCGTGAAGGGGGCCAAGGGGTTTTCCCTCCGTCTGGGCGCGATCCCGCGCCTCGGCCTGGGCGACCGCGTAGGCGGGGTCGAGGAAGCTCCAGGCTTCGACGACCGGCTCGACTTCGGCGATGCGGTTCAGGCAGGCCTGGACGAGTCGTACCGACGTGAGGCGTCCTTGACGGATGGCCATGGCGGCCTCGGATGCGGTCGGCAGGGTGTGCGGAAAGGTCATGGCATGTCCTCGCGGGTGAGAGTAGGCCCCGGATCGGGGATGGTAACCGTTCAGCCAGTGTCGTGAGTCGGAAGTCGGTCGCACACTCGCTGGGGCCGCCAGGGCCTCCCTCCGACGCCTGACCCCCGTCGAGACCGGCTCCCCCTTACCCCGGGTCGCCCCGCCCAGCGCGGGGCTCCGTGCCGGGGACGGGGTCGCCCGCGGAGGCGGCGCTCCGGTAGACCCTGGTGGCCCCTGGTGTCGTAGCTGAACGCTTACCGGGGACGAAAGACCTCGGACGGTGGCGGCGCCCGAGAGGACAGATATCGCAGGCGGCGTCCGGCGTCAAGTGGATCGCAATTCCTGCTGGGACCTGACAAGAGGGGCGGAATGTGCTACACTTCTTTCTGTCAGCAATACTCTCACACACATAGAGGAGATCGCGATGGCAAAGACGGTATCTATGGCTGGCATCTTTCCCCCGATTCCTACGCCGTTCGACGGGGCGGGGGAGTTGAACCTGAAGGCCCTGGCGGACAATCTGGAGAAGTGGAACAAGTACCCCCTGGCAGGGTATGTGGTCCTCGGGTCGAACGGCGAGATGCCGTACCTGTCCGAGACCGAGAAACTCAAGGTCTTCGAGACGGCCCGGAAGCACATCCCCGCCGGAAAGCTTCTGTTGGCAGGCTGCGGCTGCGAATCCACCCACAGCTCGATCGTCCTGGCTAAGCAGGCGGCGACCCTCGGGGCGGACGTGGCGCTGTTCATCAGCCCCTGTTATTATAAGTCCAAGATGGACAACGCGGGGCTCGGCGACTATTACACCAAGATCGCCGACGCTTGCCCGATCCCGATCAGCATGTACAACATGCCCGCCAACACGGGTGTGGACCTGTCGGTGGAGCTGGTGGTGAAAATGGCCCAACACCCGAACATCGCCGCGGTGAAGGACAGTAGCGGCAACGTGGCCAAGATGGGCGAGATCGTGCGCTCCGTACGGCCCGACTTCCAGGTCATCGCCGGCTCGGCGGGCTTCCTCTATCCCGCGCTCTGCATCGGCGCGATCGGAGGGGTGCTGGCTCTGGCCAATATCGCCCCCCAGCAGTGCTGCGATATCCTAGACTATTTCCGGCATGGCAAGCACGAGGACGCCAAACAGCTCCAGCTTCGCATGATCGCACCCAACACGGCGGTGACGGCCAAGTTTGGCGTGCCAGGGCTGAAGGCTGCCATGGAGATGGTGGGTATGTACGGCGGAAATCCGCGGAGTCCCATGCTCCCGCTCAACGCCGACCAGAAGGAGACGCTCCGCGGTATCCTGAAAGGGGCGGGGATCGTTTCCTAGAGCCACGAGCCACGAGCCTCGTTTCGGACGACCATCGCGGCTCACGGCTCGAACAAAGGGGGTGCAACGGATTCGACGGGGGCAAGGGAATAAAGGTGGCGTGCCGAGTCCCCACCGGCTCGTAAAAGGTGGGAAAAACACAACTGCCAATAACGAATTGGCCCTCGCTGCTTAACTAGCAGCGACGTCCTCCTCACTTCGCTTGCCGGGTGAGATCAGGGCGTCATACAGGCAGGCTAAGCCTGCCGATCCTGGCCCGGGATCGGCCGGACGAAAACCAATGGGCTGGCGGTCGAGAGCCCTGTCGGCGGGGTTGCTTGGCCGCGAGAAACAAACGCCGACTACGCACGTAGAGGCCTTTATTGACAGGTTCTCGGACGGGGGTTCGACTCCCCCCACCTCCACCAGACATCAGTCCTAGGTAGTGCTAGGAGAGACAAAACCCGTTGATTCTGACGGGTTTTGTCTTTTTGGTCCTTCCGGGTATCGTGTGGGTTGTCGTCCGCTGGCGCGGGGCCTTGCCTGGCGTGAGGTGCTGGGGATCATCCAGCTCGCGACCTTCCTCCGCTGGCGCCGGTAGGCCTTCCGCCTCATCTGGCGCTCTCGCCCGTGGCCGGCCACGCCCCCTGGCCGAGCTTCAGCATCTGATTGCTGCCATGGCCCGTTGTCGCGGCGCGACCGATCCTCGGCGGACTCCACCAGGAATACGATTCGGAGAGGCAGGCGGCGTGACCGATGTGACCAACCTTCCCCCCAGCACTCCTTTCTCTCTTGACTCCCCTTCCCTTCGGCGATAGCGTAACACGCTAGTTCGCGCCTCCCGTCCCCCCGGCCGGGCGGATCGCTCGCAATCTTCCACTTCCCCCGTGAAACGATGGACAGGACACAACTGAGAGCAGAGGGGGTGGCCTTCGGCCGCAGCCTCCAGACCGGGTATAAGAGCCTGCTTATGTATTCGGCCGACCACCCGGCGGTCGAGCGAGCGACCCAGTCCGCCTACGACAGCCTGGGGGCCTTGCTCCAGCACATGCCCCAGTTGATCTTCGGTTTCATGAATGGCCGCCTGCTCTTGAACGACCTCCTGACCAGCGAGCCGACCTTGCGCCTGCTCGACGCGGAATTCGCCAGGCGCGGCATCGCCGCCGTCACCTTCATGACGGGGATCAGCCTAGCGGAGTTCGGGCAGGCGCTGAGCATCCTGGCCGCAAAGTCGAGAGAGATCGAAGAGGCGGGTGGTATCAAATCATTTCTTGCGGCGCATCCGCTCGCTGGGGTCCGCATCGTTCCCGCCAAGAAGGCGGAAGACGGGGACACCATTCTGGGCATGGACACCGAGTCCTATTTGATGGCGGGCGACGACCTGTCCCCCCAGAGCTCGCAGAGCGGAAAGGCTATAGACGTCCTGCTGCACTGCGCGCAAGTTGAGAGGGCGTTCAGCGCCCCCCCGAGCGGAACCGAGATTCTCGAACTGGCGGGCAAGGCCGCGGAGACCGCCTTCCTGGATCAGGCCACCGACCCCAAGGAGATCGCGAAGGTCCTGGCCCGAGTGTTGGAAGAGGTGACCCCCGAGCGCTTCCTGGCCGCCTTGCCGGCCGGTAAACAGAGCGAACTGCGCGGATGGCCCGCCGACGACGTCGCCGACGACGTGATGGAGGATATCACTGTCGGCTGGGTCACCAAGCGCCTCGCCGCCGCTCACCAGGACGCCCTGACGCCCGCCGCAGAAGAAGAGGCCTTGCGGGTCATGATGGTCGGCCTCAACATGACCCGGATGGTCGACCGCCTTCTGCAGAAGCTGGCCCGCACGCTCGAAGAGGCCAACCTGCCCCCGACGCTTTACGACCGGATCCGCCAGGGAATCGTGTGGAACAGCCTCTCGCAGCGCGAGAAACACGAGCGGCTCCTGCAGACCGCCCGGTTCGACAACCATCAGTTCCGCTACCTGTTCGAATACGTGAAAGAATCTCTCCGGGTGAGGAAGATCAACGAGGCCATCGAGGCGGCCACCCACTACTTCGGCTTTCTGGATGCCCCCTCGACGATCGTGCAGGAGGAACTGCCTCGCGCGCTCGAACTGCTTCGGGTCATGGTCGAACCGGTGACGCTCCCATTCATCTCCACCGTTGTGGAGCATCTCGGTGCGGAATTGCTGAACGACCGCCATCCGATCGAGGAGTGTCACGGACTCTTGGCCGCCGTCCTCATCGACTTGGTCCAGGTGGCGTCGAATCAAGAGAATTTCGAGATCGCCCACCGGGTGGGAACGGCGCTGGAGCGATCGCGTGCCCGCGATCCTGGCCGGCACGCGGGCTGCTGCGGCGCAGCGCTGCCACACCTGCTTCCCCCCGACAGCGCGGGGAGATTGATCGACCTGTACATGGAGAAGCGCGGCGACTCCGGACTGACGAAGACGGCGGTGGAGCTCCTCACGTGGCTGGGGCCCGTCGGCGGTGAGGAGGCCTTCTCTCGTCTCATCGAGGAGGTGGTCGCCCCAAATCGCGTGCTGCTGCTGCGTCTGCTGACGCAACTGGGGTCGGCCGGGATTGAAGCGGCTCGGAAGCGGCTCTCCGACGAACGCTGGTACGTCGTGCGCAACGCCTGCTACGTCCTGGGCGATCTGAGCGATCCCGACCTGCCCCAGGCGTTGCGAGGAGCGCTCCAGCATAAGGATGTCCGGGTGCAACAGGCGGCGCTGGCCGCCATCGTGAAGTGCCAGATCCCCGAGTCGGCGACAGTCCTGACAGAGGCGCTCCCGACCCTGGAAGCAGGTCTCGCGGAAAAGGCGATCGAGGAACTCTCGTTCCGGAAGGACCCCGCCACGATCGAGGGGCTGGTGCAGTTCATCCGGCACAGCAGAGGAACCAAGCCCGGCTCACTGGAGAAGGCCGTCCATGCGCTGGCGGTCATCCCCACCGAGCGCGCCGCCGGGGCGCTGGGTGCGGTGCTCTCCGACCCGGGCCACACCTCGATGGTGCGGCGGTCTGCGGCTGACGCCTTGATGCGCAGCTCGCAGCCCACGGCCCGCCGCCTCCTGGAGGAATTCGTCCACGCCGCTCCCACCGACCCACTTGCCGCCGGGATCCAGCGGGCGCTAGAGCGCAACGCCGCGCGCTGACGCCCTCCCGCGGCCCCGGATCGGCCGCATCCGCCGGGATGAGACGGCGTGGCGACTCAGCGAGGAAGCAGCGCCTGCCGCCGCTGGAACTCCGGCCACCCACAGGGCTCTCCAGCACCCTGACGAGACCAGCCCCCGCCGGAACTCCCGACGGGGGCTGGTCAGCGACCTGCATCTGTGTCGCGGAGCCTCGGGAAACGGGGGATCCTGTGTTCAAGTCCCTTGCGTGGTCCCCCCCCTCGCCTCCGCGGCGGCGGATCCCTAGGAGTTATCGTGGCTGTCCGCGGTGTCGTCCAGGTCGATCCAGCGGACCACCTTCTGCCCGTTCTGCTCGGCGAACGTCACCTCGACCGCTTGGCCGAGGGTG
>Ga0182017_10004253_pt1 | contig 10664 bp, 17 predicted proteins | sample 712E3DmetaG_FD_120492 | JGI IMG/M metagenome (GOLD analysis project Ga0182017, IMG submission 120492) | Permafrost microbial communities from Stordalen Mire, Sweden - 712E3D metaG | ecosystem: Environmental > Terrestrial > Soil > Wetlands > Permafrost | place: Sweden: Stordalen | collected... | reverse complement strand
GAGTGGGAGAATTTCTGAGTGAAGACGCTGGAGACTAAGGCTAATAGCTGGTGGCAATTCTGGAAATGACAAGCTTTTTGCAGTCTCCGGGTGATCGTATTCTCTGGATCCTGACCAACAACGGCGGCAGGATGGAGCGGAGCAGATTGAGGACATGCACTTGGATGAGATATGCGCTCCTAAATCCTATCCTTGAAGAACTAGCCAGGGAAGGCAGGATTAAGTTGACGGTAGGGAAGTCGGTAGATTTGATATCACTAAAGGATCATTAAGGCAATATTTTGATCAGTATAAGATTAAATTAGCAAAGCCTGAAAGTGATATTGGAAGAGATTCGTATACTCGCTTAGCGACCTAAAATAAGTTAAAAATATTTATAATGTTATCGCTGTAAAGAGACCGTTGCTTTTCGTAACGATTTAGTTTAACTTTCTAAGAGGAATATTAAAAACAATATCATGCCTATTATAAATGAATTGTTAACGAATTATTAACATATCTACCACTAAAGATTACAAACTAACACTACTTTCCTTCTCGGAACTGGTAATTTAGTGGGAATTCTTGTGTACCTAAATCACTTGCTCCTACTTATATGCTCAAAGTGGACCGTTGCTTACCGTAACGATCGGACAGTGCCACCATAATCATCGGCCCTACATCTTTCAGATCTTCAACCTTTGCGATTAGCCTAGTGGTCTTCCTGCCATCGTTAGGGCGGTGTCCGCAGTTCAGAGCAGGCCATAACGCCTCGGCTTTCTTCATGGCCTGTATGGTGTCTCTTCTGCTAACAGGCATCGGCTCACCTGCACCCTTGAACAGTATTCTGACTTGTTGGCTGTCAAAGGAGATCTCTTTCCTTCTCAGCGGATCGTCTTGAATCGTGGTTTTCACGTAGTCGATAATCTGAACCGCTCGCGCCATAATCTTCGAGCAAACCTGAACGACCTTGCCGCCTTCCTGTGGTCTGCTCTTCAAGGCTTCTCGAACCTTGGCCAAATGCTGTCTAATGAAGGCATTTAGCAGCAAAAACTTAGTAATCGGTGATTTCTCGGCTTTAAGAGCACGGCTGTTGTCCTCTGTTATCCTGGCGAGCTCCCTCCCTCGCAGGATCCCTGCATCTCTGACTGTTTCGGCTATCTGGTTGTAGGTAGTTGCCAGCTCCTTCAAAAGGTGCTGAAACTCAGATAAAGGGATTTCGAGAACAGGGTCTTCTGGCTGCACATCGGCTTGCTTTGCCTCAAAGGCAAAACTATTTATGCGTTCAATTGCTACGCTATCTTTAGGCAATTCTATCCCTCCGAACGGGATTTATCCTGGTCAGGTGTGGCTAGCACCTGATCGGAAACCAATTTTTTAGTTACTAATTATGCGATTCCTATTTATTGTTTTTTGTCTATCCGAAGATTGTATTATATACGATAGATGCCTTCTTCTTCTAGCCGTGTGTTCCACCAAAGACTCGCGGCAAGAAGGGTGGGCGGCATTTGTCTGCCCATCCGACTACTTCTAACACTCTTATGATATGCCTTCATTCTGCCTTTCCTCTGTGGAGACTTTCGGCGTAGTGTGAAATCCTATATCACTTATTTTGCATAACGTCGCGTCTACTGCTATATGTAGCACCAAAGAATACATGTACTATCAGTCGTATAATACTACTTGGTGGAACACATGGTAGAACGAATAAGCATAGTGGAACCGGTGACACAGTCAGTACAGGGTGTCACGGCGCTTTTGGAAAGCCTTGGAAGAGCTGTAGAGCCGTTGCCGGATGTGGTAGATCTCGGGACTGCTAAGTTGGTATTGTCAGGAAAAAAGGATTGCTACTACACCGTTACCGAGAAGGGTAAGTGCAGTTGTCCGAGTGCGACTTACCGGCCTGGATCGACCTGCAAACATATTCGGAAACATTTTGCCGAGAATAAACGGCGTGGTCAGACAATGGCCGAAACCCTGGCCGAGCATGACAGAAACCTGCACAAGATGCCTAAGAGTTACCAGAGAATGGTTGCGGCGAGCCGGGAAGCGGCAGAGTGCGAGGAAGAGCCTATTCCTGTGGAACAGCGATACAAGGCCGTATGCAAACCTATTAGCGAGGAAGAGCGAGCCGCTAAGATCGCCGCTGCCAAAGAAAAGATAGAAGCAAGCAAACAACAGGCCCGAGATCTGAAAGAACGACAGAGGATCGCCAGAGAAGAGGCCGAAAGCGAGCCTTCGCTGATAACCAGAGGCGGGTTTAGGCCGAGTATGCCTGAGGAAGAACCTCTTGGCGATTTCGACAGGGTGTCTTAGGAGGCCTATATACAATGCACGAGAGACCTTGTTCGAGTTGTCAGAGTTACGTTGAGCCCCCAGAGAATTTTAGAGGCAGACCGGATATCGGCTTCTGTTCGGAAGTTGGAGAAAAGGTCCACGAAAACGACTCCTGCCAGTGTTGGACGAAAAAGGAGGACTACTAGATGACCTCCTTGAAGGAACTGCAGGAAAGAATCGAGCAATTGGACGCGACTCTTGAGATACTCGGTGAACTCCGATCGGCATTGGTGGCAGAGATTGAAGCCCTAAAGGAGGCCTAGAGCATGGGCCTTGCGACAATTACACTGCGGTTCGAGGACGACGGGCGTGTCAAGGAGACTTCGGATATCCTGGTAAAGTGTGATCGGGACGTTTTCAGAAACTTGCTTGAACATACGGTGGCACAGGTGGCGCGGGATCATGGCGGGTTCTGACAACGTGTATACCCGGGTTAATGACGGGATCCTAGACGCTCTTGAAAGAGGGATCATACCCTGGAAAAGGCCGTGGACAGGCCACCTGCCAACGAACTATGACTCCGGCAAGGAGTATAGAGGCGTGAATATCCTGACACTATCAGTACAAGAGATGATTCATGGCTACTCAAGCCCGTTCTGGATGACCTTCCTACAGGCCAATAAATACGGTGGACATATCAGACGAGGAGAGCATGCGACGTACATAGTGTTCTCTGACAAGAATGTAAAGGAGGTCGAGAAGGAAGACGGAACGAAAGAGATGAAGACGTGGCATGTAGTTAGATCTTATCCGGTGTTCAATTGGGGGCAAACAGAAGGCGTTCCGATGAAGGAGGTGGGGCCAACCCTCAACCCGGATAGAGATTTGATAGAGGTCTGTAATTCCGTTCTGGATAGAATGCCGAACAAACCTGCTTACCGGGAAAGTGGCAGTAGAGCGTTCTACATGCCGAAGGAGGATCTTGTGAACCTGCCACCGATTGGATCGTTCCGGACTACCGAGGGATATGTGTCAACCAAGTGGCATGAATACGGACACTGTACGGGGCATGAGTCAAGGCTGAACAGACCGGGTATAATGGGTGTTGCTAGTTTCGGTGGTGAGGACTACTCCTTTGTGGAGCTCGTGGCAGAGTTGACGAGCGCCTACCTTTGTGCGAAGAATGGGATTGATAATACGCTTGAGAACTCGACCTCATACATACAGTCGTGGCTAAAGGTCCTACGAAACGATAAGAGCATGTTGCTTAAAGCCAGCGGCCGGGCTGTTGCATCTGTTGAATACATTACTCAGGAGGCTTAGAATGGCATTGAGACGGTGTAAGGGCTGTGGCATTATGATAGATACAGATACATCGAGGGATTGAGGCGCCTGCGGTGATCGGGTAAATGATGCTATAATTTTTTTTAAAATATTTTTATAATATTGGTTGCATCTATGCAGAAAGCGGATAGCACCAACTATATATGCTAATAGCCCATAGCATCGGTTTGTCGACTTCCGCCCTGATGCCTCGTAAGTACCTGGGTCAGGAGGTCGATCCGAAATGTCGGGCAAGTTTGCCTGCAGAGTTGATTGTATGATAAGAAGGACGCAAGAGTATATATACCTTCCTGAAAAATTTTCGGGAAGTTTGGCATCGTCGGACGAATCGTGTGCAGCGGAGGTGATTTAGATGACCGGAGAGATAAACCTGTATCTGGAAGATCAGGAGATCCTGAGCCTACGCATGCACTGCCCCTCACCGAGAGAAAATTTAGAGTGGCTCGAAGCCGACATAGCCAAGCGTGGCCCAATCGATTCCGTGAAGTTTTGGGCATCGCCGGATGGGAAGAATATCGTGATCGACGGCTACAACCGGATCGAGATCTGCGAGCGCCTTGAAATCGACTACGCGAAACAGGAGCTCAAATTTGACAGCAGGGACGAAGCCATAAATTACTTCATTGATGCTCAGTTGAAGCGCCGAAATTTGACTTCCAAGCAGATCGCATACCTCAATGGAAAGAGATACCAAACAGAGAAGCAGAGCCATGGTGGGGACCGATCTGCAAGTCGCGACAACTGCGACATGAAAAAAACCGGTCCGGAACTCGCGGCTGAGTTGGGAATTGGAGCAAGAACCCTCCTCGACCAGGCCGAATTCTCTGAAGCAATCGAGAGGATAAGCCAGGTAGACCCGGCTTTTACTCAGATGGTTCTAGGCGATGCCCTCACAATCTCAATGGATCGGATCAAGCAGATAGGCGGCGAGGACAAGACGGAGGAGCAGATCAAGGTCGAAACCGATAAGATCATCGCGCAAGCAATCACCCACGAAAAGCAAGACCCGCTCAGTGAGGACGAGAAATCCTTGAAACAATTTCTCGATTTCGACAGGCGTCAGACGTCTTCGTTCAAGAAACTCTTGGATCTTAAGAGGATCACGGATACGAGCACGGTTAATTTTGATCTGACCCTAGAAACCTCCAGGAACATCGTTTCTCAGATAGAGCGCATCAAGACGGCCTCGGCAAGTAGTTGATTCGATATGTCGATTGCCCTCGGGAAGAGGGCAACCTACATACCCGCTGTAGGAGGCGGCTTTTGGCCCAGGTGGCAGAAGAACACAAGGCATGATGGCTATGACCTGAAATGGTTCTCTGCCGACTCCTTTTTCCAATATCCATATGCGCTAATCAGTGCATACTATGGAATTGATGCCGATTGGTATTGGCGTCATAAGAGCGGGTATCCAAAAGATTATCCTTTGATCGGCGACAGTGGTGGTTTTCAACTCATCAACAATCCAGACGCAATAAGTCCGATTGCAAGTCTGAAGTGGCAAGAACGGAATGTCGATATAGGCATCGCTCTTGATGTGCCGACTAGAAAGGAGAGTAATTTCGTAGGTTGTCTCAAAAGATCTGTAAAGAACTTCGAGGTATTTGAACGGGAGAGGGAGAACTATCAAATGAAATTCTACAATGTGCTGCAATCAGGGCAGAACATGACAGAAATGAAAATGTGGTACGATGCTACAAAGGGCTTTTGCTCGTTCGACGGATGGTGCCTATCCGCATCATCCAACGAAATGCAGGTCCTCGGTTATCTGCTGCTTGATGAGAAAGGCGCCAAAGATCTGCACGGACACTTCCATCTGTTCGGCAGTTCAAGTCCTGCGACAATGTTGACGATGGCCATGCTCTCAAAGCATTTCGATACGCCTATTACCTTTGACTCAACCTCGTATATCGGTGGTTCCCTGCAGAGGGAATTCCTTCGTCCAATGAATACGAAAGACACGATAAGGTTTGGTAAGAATAAGTCTACAAGGCTCGACGTCAATCCCTGTCATTGCCCGGTTTGCACACATACCACGCTCGATGACCTCTACAGCCAGACAGATCCGGCAACTCCTCTTCTGCTAGACCTGCACAACATGTACCAGTTCATAGAGGTGAACAATGAAATTAACAATCTGGTCAGACGTGATGACCCAGAGGCTTTAGAGTCGTATGCTCATTCTGTCTGTGAACTACAGACGGTACGAAGAGTTCAAACCACGCTCGACAAGTACGAATCCGGTGAGTTAAATTCAGTGTTGAAGTATCTAACCTCAGCATAACCGTGGTCGGAAAACCTACGCGCCCTTACTTCCAGTGAGAGGGCACTCGGTTTTTCTTTCACCAATCCACGATTTGAGCGAAGGAAATACTGTCTATTCTATGCTGCCTGTCACACCGGCAGAGATATTCTTTTTTTAACCGAATTTTCTGGTTTAGCGTATTCCGCTACTTTTACAAGGGATCCACCCGAATTCAGCGGTTTAGCCGGGTTGTAGGCAGGCTACATCATGCCTTTGCTTTCTTAGGATTTTATGGATTTTTACGGGATCCTATATGTTGGAGTTCTTTATGGAACCATTTATCAGAAAAATTTTGAACCAGGGAAAATACGGACTCATGTCCATTCCTTTTCCCGTGCTATGCGATTGGCAGTCCAATGGATTCAGCCACGCGCAGATGCAGTACGACGAGAATACACACACGCTGACTATACGCCCGGTGTAACAATGACTTACAATTATCAGGAAGAGACAAAGAAGCGGCGGCTGGACGATGCAAAGACAGCACTTCGAAAGACGCTAGCCGGTGAATCTGATGATGAACAGCCAGAACGGATATCGCTGGAAGAGCTGGAAGCAGCGAGATTGAGGCTTGTGAAGGAAAATCAGTCGAATAAGGGTTACGCACTGCGGAAAGCAAAGAAACGGTTGGAAGAGACCCTTTCGAAGAAGCAGATTGAGGAGGAGCGTCTATGAGTGACATCGAGTCATTCCTGGAAGCCGCAAAGCACGGATCCTCGGAAAGCAAGATGGTTGAAGCCTATATGCGGGCTAAGTCCGAGCTTGAAAATAAGCAGTCAAATCTTGTGAGATGTATTCGGTCTAAGAAGACCAGCAGTGGCTTGGTCGCCGTCTTTCCAAGTGGTTCTGAAGATATAGTCACAGAAGTAGAAGACGCCGAAAAGGCACTGGCAGATATACGAGAGGATATTAAGGCTTATCTAACTCTTACTGAGGGTCAACCTTCGATAAGTAGTCTAACCGACCGGCTATTCAGAGCTCGGCGAGCAATAGCCGAAGCTTCCCTAGAAGCAAGATGCACACTTGAACGGGCCCTTCGAGAGACCAATTCATCTTCCATGGAGGAAATCGAAGGACTGCCCGAAGTGCAGGCTTCAATGGACAAGAGAGACCAAGCACAGCGGCAACTCGGGCCTGTTGTCGAAGATCTTGAAAGCAGGATTTCAAAGATAAGGGCGATCCTTGGAAAGTACGATAAGATTACGATCTGAGCGTGAACAACTCATTGTACACGCCTTCCCTTGGACCCAAGGTGACGGTCACTGATACCACGGTAATAGGACCACTGAAAGAGAGTTTGAAATTTGGTGATGACGAACGTGCTATTGAACGGATGAAAGAGTGACGGACTGAGAGAAGAAGCAGAGACCTTCCAGAAGAAGGCAATGAGTCCCAAGAGTTACGACGAGGTATTCTGAGGCTTGCGATGGACGTTGTAGACGTTGAATGAACCCTGCTTGAGGCTGCGTACAGGTGGCGTACACTCTGCTGTTCTTTTGTGTGCCGCCTGATAGTCTTACCTGCTTATCATGATTAATCATTGATATTCGATGTCAAGGGCACACAATGTACGTCCGCCGATATCGGTTTTAGACCGCATGGGCTACCAAAATGTTTATATACTAGAAATCTAAAGTATAGATGGACCCACTGTAACAGACGGGGGGAGGGCAGGCAGGTTTTCTGTCTGCTGTTCTTTCGTTTGAATGTCGTGGGCGCAGTTTAAAATCTGTTTTGACTTTTCACATGATTATAAATGGTCGTGTTGGAAGTCGCAGGGTCCGAGTCTGATCCACCCGGACCTACCCTTCTCTCTATAAGAGGGAGAGCGGGTGAAGAAAGAAGAGAGAGAACTGGGTTTGTGTGAAATGTGTTTTGAGTTAGAAACGTGTTTTGATGTTCGTCCGGTTTTTTGCGGAAGTTAACGCAATTTATGCCATTTTACGCAGAACGTAGATTAGGAGATGAAAAATATGATATCGACAATACTGCAGAAAGACAGTGAAGAACCTGTCAAGGATATGGTAGTAGGAGTTAGGTGTGACTCAGAAACGAAAGCAGAACTGGAACGTATTGCCTTTTCACTTGACACTAGAGTGTCCAATCTAGTTTTCAGGATGATTAAGAAAGGCATCAATTTCGAAGAGGAACGAAGCAAAAAAATTAGAGAAGTATTACAAAGAGAAGGATTGACTTGAGGAGAGGACAGCTCGAAAACACACCACCCTAAGGAGAACTAAAAAGGAAAAAGAAGAGGGCTGACGACGGGTGTGGTCGCCGGGTGTGTATGTTGTTCTGACGCAGGACACACCGAAAGAAGTGAGTGAGTGAATTGAATTATGATGTACAGCAGGTGGTCGGGAGCGGAGAAAAATTTCCTCTCTCACGTGAAGCGCCGCTTGCGGCGTAGTGAGAGGAAATTTTTCGAGCGACCCATGACGGAAGAATAAGAGAGACCTTACGTCGACGGTATATTAGAGAGACGCCGACGAGCAGGCCCATACTTCAATATAATGGAATATTTATAATTTTATAATAGTGGTAGATATGGACGAAAAATATAAGAAAAATAATAATCTGGACAAATATGATTGTTTGGAACTGAATTCTGCCGAGGACGTCAAGGGAGTCGTTCGGCTCGTCGTTCAGGAAATATTCGGTGAAGATAGTGAAGTTGCCAATGCCGGCAGAATCACGAACATGCTGCAGGTTTTTCTGAAGGCGACTGAGATCACAAAACTCGATGAGATAGAGGAGCGCCTAAAAGCATTGGAGTCTGGTAAGGAGTGTACTACGAAGACGAAGACCAAGGAGAAGAAGGTGGAGGCTTCATAATGTCGATTGCTATCGCCGCATTGACTCGTCGATTGGAACGTCTGGAGCCGATACCAGAACCACAACCGGATATCATAGGCATGGTGCTGGGATCGCTGAATGACTCGGATCTGGGCCTTCTTCACGAGATGTCCTACCTCAGGGAGACAGGCTTTGACGAGGTGCAAACCGCTGTCATGATGGCGGATCGTCATGAGGAAGCGATGAAGGCGGTCTCGGTATTCAAAGAAAGATACGCGGTGATCGCAGAGTCTCGAAGACCGAAGCGGATTCCGAAGATCAAGGGTAGAAGGTACACCACCCGGCGTGACGTGACTCTGCCGAAGAAGATGTAGGCGGCGTGTGATGGTTGTTGAAGAGTCACCGACGGCTATTCTGAACCGATTGGTTGTGAAGCAGAGAAACCTGAAGAGGAAGATCGGGCGTGCTCAGGAGAGCGGAAACTTCGCAAGGCTCGTTCTGTATCATGCGGAATTGGTGGAGATAGGACGGGATCTAGAAACGATGAGTGTGGATTGTGCGGTAGTGGCGAAAGATGCTCTGGCAGAGCCGCCTAAGCCGGTACTCGTACTCAGGCGGTCTTATGGGCTAGAGGCCTTCGTTGAAGGTCTGATATTCGGTAGGAAGGTTAGGCGCACTCCATCGGCGAGTGATCTGTGGCCATGATGACCTGTTTCTTGCTTCATCCCATTACCGACGGGACACCACTGACCCTTATTGCTGCATGTACCACAAAAAACAAAATGGCGTCAGCCTATATGTGCTTGTATCTGCTTTCTTGAATAGAAAAGTCTATATTTATGCTTGCTTAGAGTTAATTGATATGGTAAGATGCGAAGAATTTTACAGCCTTTATAGAGAACAAAAGAATTTCTGCGGATTGGATTCGAAAACGGTCGCTAGGATAGACAAGTATCTAGATGAGATGGACTATCTCAGAGAAATAGCCGCAAAAAGTGAAAGTTCTATGGTGATAGGTGCGCCAATTGGCGACGGGTCGATTTCAGAAAATGCCTTAAGACCATTGATTTCCATAAAAGATCCAACAATTCATAATTACGTTGCCGAACAACTTGTCAAGTTCGTGGCTGAAAAAGGTGGCAAAAAGGGTAAAAAGTCGATCATTAAATCAAAAGAGGTTCAGCAGATAGTGGACAGATGCCGTAATGACGCTGCCATGGCTGAACAGGAAGCCCAAGATAAAACGATTACATCAATCGCAGTGATACCCCAACCACACACGAAAAGAACTATTAAAGAGGCTCAAATTTTCATAGCAGCAACCATAGAAACGCTATTGGAAGAAGGTTTTATTTTAGAACAAGTTTTTAATTTTCTCATGGATGAGATGAACAAACATCCTGAGTTCAAAACCGTGAACAACAAAGATAGACAGGAAGCGGTTATGATTAAGGATGTACCGGTGGAACCAGCACTAACCAAAGTGAAAACAGCCATAGAACGAGTGGTTGATACCGTCGCTATACCTGATAATGTAATGGTCTCTATGGAAGAGTCCATAAACCATATCCAAGAACAACAGCCCAAGGATATTGCCATGGAATTGGTCACGGAATCTATGCTAACTACGCCTGAACCAAAAAAAGAGTTATCAGAAACAGATAAGAAGGCAAAAGATGAGGTATGCGAAAAGATACGCAAATGGTTAGCAGCAGACCCAAAAATATCAGCAAGGAAGATAGCACGGAAATTATCAACCTCAAGCCACCCATATAGTCATGGCACGGTTGAAGAATATGTTCGTGAAATGGGTCTAGAGTTCTGGCGAAAACAAAAAACTTAGGAGGATTTCGAAAAACCTAATTAATGGCAAAGCTTATATACTATTAATACTATATTATAGATTATGAGGACCCTCATAGACTTTTCTATCTTGCAAGAATATAATGAAAAAGTTTTACCG
>Ga0182017_10004250_pt1 | contig 10666 bp, 9 predicted proteins | sample 712E3DmetaG_FD_120492 | JGI IMG/M metagenome (GOLD analysis project Ga0182017, IMG submission 120492) | Permafrost microbial communities from Stordalen Mire, Sweden - 712E3D metaG | ecosystem: Environmental > Terrestrial > Soil > Wetlands > Permafrost | place: Sweden: Stordalen | collected... | reverse complement strand
GGATTTTACGGCATGAATTCCGCTCATCCTTTTGAAAATCCTACTGCGCTTACGAATTTTCTTTCCTGTGTTGCAATGATGCTCTTTCCATTTGCTCTTGTGTTGATGTACGGCCGCATGCTTAGCCGCCGGCGCCACTCATACGTGATTTTTTCAGTGATGTTAACTCTTATGATCAGCACCATCGTTTGGGCTGTGTATTTTGACACGTTACAACCGAATCCCGGTCTCACCAGACATTCCATACAATCCTATGAGGTTCCAAGTTCTTCGGCGCCCGGCGGTATCCGCCAGTTTACGGTTCCCGCTGTCGCGGAACTCCCAGTGGATCAGCACCTTGGCAATCTCGAGGGAAAAGAAATGAGATTCGGCACGTCAGCGGGATCTACATTTGCGGCACTGACCGTCGATGTCACCGATGGAGCGGTGAATTGCGAACACGATAGTTTAAACCCCATAGCAGCATTATCGCCAATGGTGGGAATGTGGTTGAACTGCATTTTTGGCGGTAAAGGCGTGGGCATGATCAATATGTTACTGTATGTTATAATAGGGATTTTCATTGCCGGTATGATGGTGGGACGGACACCTGAATATCTCGGCAGGAAAATCGGAGTGCGGGAAATCAAACTGGCGGTGATCGCTCTTTTGATTCACCCGCTCATGATCCTGTTCCCAAGCGGCTTGTTTGCTGCAACCGATTGGGGAATGAAAGCCGTCAGCAATCCGGGAGCGCATGGATTTTCCCAAATGTTTTATCAGTTCTCTTCTGCATCCGCAAATAATGGTTCGGCATTTGACGGATTAGGAGTTACATACGGTTTCTATAATAATCCGAATCCTGCACCCGAAGCCATCGCATGGGACATTGCAACTGGCATCGTCATTATTATCAGCCGTTTTATTCCGATTATCGCGCCGATTGCTATGGCAGCATTTCTCGGAAGGAAAAAAATAAGTCCTTTCGGTTTGGGGACATTGCGCGACGATACGAGCACATTCGGGATTCTTTTATTTGCGACAATCATTATCATCGGCGCATTGCTCTTCCTGCCCATCGCTGCGCTTGGTCCGCTTGCTGAACATTTAGGCCCGATCCCGTTTGGAGGTTGAATAAAAGTCCTTTCGTACCCGGGTGAACTGCTCAAGAAGAAGTTCACCCGGGTATTTCCAATCTTCCGGAAGATATTATGATTCATTGCGTGTAATGAGAATATTCTCTTTAAAGGTACTATTCAGCGTTTAATTTAATTACTGATGTTACGCACAGTATTAGTTGCACAGAAAAAAGTAAAGTTGTCATACCCGCATTGCGGCAACGCAGAATGCCTTAATTGGGAATCCAGAAGAACTGGATACCCGCTAAAAATCCCCCTGCAAAAAGCGCTTCCCCCTTTGCAAAGGGGGATAAAGGGGGATTTAAAACTGAGCAAAAAAGCATTTATTCCAAATACGCTGAATAATTACCATTAAAGTAAATACGGCATATCGATACATTTTTTATAGCATTTTTATTTTCTTCACCTCCCTTTTTATAATCCCTTGATAGCTTTCCTTATCGGCGCTCATCATATTTAACGCGTTGTTAATTGATGCAATCAGAATAATACACAAGGAGATTATTATTTATGAAGAACATGTATCTGTCCGCTGTAATTTTTGCAGTATTCCTTTTTTCAATTCCTGCATGGGGAGCAGATTCAACAGCCGCATCGACTCCGGCTGCTTCAAAAATATCATGGAGCGGACTGGTCGATGTTTATTACAGTAGAAATTTTAACAGCCCGTCCAATCAAATGAACCAGCTCCGGAATTTCGATATTTATGAAAATCAATTCGGATTTAACCTTGCAAAGCTCACCGTGCAGGAACAGGCACAGCCTCTTGGCTTTCGTGTAGATCTTGCAATTGGCACCGGAAACGATATAGTGCAGGGCCTTTTGAATCCATCGACCGGAGCTGCAGTTCCGTCAACCAGCACCTTAAATTTGGTAGAGCAAGCCTACCTCACTGCTATTATTCCTGTTGGCTCAGGATTGACGGTCGATATAGGGAAATTTGCGACAATGATGGGATACGAGGTAATCGAATCAAATGGTAATTGGAATTACAGCCGTTCTCTTCTCTTTGCATGGTCCATTCCATACTATCACATGGGAATGCGCCTTTCATATCCAATTACAAGCAATTTCACCGCCGCATTGCATATCGTAAATAGCTGGAACACGGTTATCGATAATAACAGCGCAAAATCGATCGGATTAGAGTTGAATTATTCTCCAATAGCTGCGACTGCAATTACACTAAATGGCATGAGCGGATTCGAGCAGCCTGATACCGTTTCATCCGGAAAGAAAGACGTAGGAGAATTAATTGTCACACAGCAGATCTGCAATGACATCACACTTGCAATGGATGCCGATTACGGGCAGGAATCTATTAACGGGCTGCTCAATATCTGGAAGGGTGTCGCTGCTTACGTCAGGTATAATCTTGATTCGAAGTCGGATTTAGCAGTACGCGGTGAAATCTATAATGATCGAAACGGTTATACAACAGGAGTGAAATTTTCAAATCCGACATTTCAAGAGGTGACAGCGACGTATGAATATCGTCCATGGGATCCGATTATCGTGCGCTTTGAAGCACGAGATGACTTTGCAAATGGCAATGCGTTTATTTCGGCCGGCAGCATGCTGCCGACAAACTCATCGCAACCCACATTTCTTGTTGGCGTAATTATGACGTTTTGAGAAAATCATAATTACGCATTTATAATAAATTTATAGTTTCACCTTTCTATTTTATGGCCTTTTGATGGCCTTTGAGGAACGCAAGAATTAAACTAATGTTATAAAGTTTTAGACGTATGAATCTAAACAAAATTAATTGGAGGAAATATAAAATGAATCTTTTAATCTGGCTGCCGGCAATGTTTCTCCTGGGCATCGCTCTGATGGGATTGTGCTATCTCTTCATGGAAGCCTGCGAGAAAATATAATTCATAAAAACTGAGGAGACAATAAAATGATTTATTTAACCGCTGTTGTTGCTTTGTTTCTTTTCGTCTATCTGGTCGCAGCCCTTTTAAGGCCTGAAAAGTTTTAACCGGTGCGCCAGAGACAAAAACAAAAGGAGTTTAGAAAATGACTATTCAAATTTGGTTATTACCGTTCCTCCTGCTCGCCACGGCGACGCTTATAGCGTTTCCACTGAGTCGCTACATGGGGTGGATCATGGATGGAAATTATCGACCACTTCGTTTATTTGGGTGGTTTGAGAAGCGATTGGACAGCGGGCATCAAAGCTGGAAACAGTATGTCGGATCATTGCTGATTTTCAATACTGCGTTGTTCATCTTCGGCTTTCTTGTCCTGGCTCTCCAGGAATGGATGCCTTTGAACCCTCTGCATCGGCCAATGATAGCGCCGAGCGCGATTTTTAATAGTGTGATTTCGTTTATGACAAATACGAACCTTCAGCACTATTCCGGAGATCAGCATTTTTCCAACTTCAGCCAGATATTTTTTGATATCTCCAATATGTTTATTTCGGCTGCAATCGGTCTGTGCGCCCTGACAGCAATCATACGAGCTCTGCGAAGCGACAAACATCTGGGAAATTTCTTTCTTGACATGTGGCGTGTATTAATTTACATGTTCATCCCGGCAGCACTTGTCATTAGCATTATTTTTATTTCACAGGGAAGTCCAATGACTCTCCAGAGCATCTATCAGATCGTCGGACTTGAATCAAATCAGCAAAATATCATTGTCGGACCGGTAGCGGCGCTTGAGTCCATCAAGATGCTCGGGACCAATGGAGGCGGCTTTTTTGGAATGAATTCTGCACATCCATTCGAGAATCCGACTGCGCTTTCAAATTTCTTTAACGCGCTCTCAATGATGATATTTCCGTTTGCGCTCGTACTGATGTATGGTCGTATGCTGAAAAAAATGCGTCATGCCTATGTCATATTTTCTGTAATGCTGTTGCTCATGGCAGGAACCATAGTATGGTCGATCCTCTTCGATACATATTCGCCTAACCCGGCATTTACAAGTCATTCTGCAGCGCGGGTGTATGAAATTCCCAGTGCAACGGCGCCTGGCGGAAAGCGGACAGTGACATTGCCCTCCGTTGGCGGTTTGCCGGTTGATCAGCACCTTGGCAATCTCGAAGGTAAAGAAATGCGATTCGGAACCTCCGCAGGTGCAACATTCGCCGCACTGACGACGGACGTAACTTGCGGAGCGGTGAATTCGGAGCATGACAGCTTAAACCCGCTTGCAGCTTTATCTCCGATGGTCGGCATGTGGCTCAACTGTGTCTTCGGTGGAAAAGGAGTCGGCATGATTAACATGCTGCTCTATATAATAATCGGGATATTTATTGCCGGCATGATGGTTGGCCGTACGCCGGAATATCTTGGCAAGAAAATCGGCGCCCGTGAAGTGAAGCTGGCAGTTATCGCGCTGCTGATACATCCGCTTATGATTCTTTTGCCCACCGGTATATTTGCTGCAACCGATTGGGGAATGAAAGCAGTCAGCAATCCCGGTCCGCACGGACTTTCGCAAATGTTCTATCAGTTCTCATCAGCCTCCGCAAATAACGGTTCGGCTTTTGACGGGTTGGGAACTACATATGGCTTCTACAATAATCCGAATCCGGCGCCTGAAGCAGCGGCATGGGATATTGCCGCCGGAATTGTAATGTTGATCAGTCGCTTTCTTCCGATAGTCGCACCGGTTGCAATGGCTGCATATATTGGAAGCAAGAAGACCAGTCCATATAGTCTTGGAACATTGCGTACCGATACGTCCACCTTCGGTTATCTCTTATTGGGTACGATTCTCATTGTCGGCGCGCTGCTCTTTCTCCCCATTGCAGTACTTGGGCCATTAGCAGAACATTTGGGACCGATCCCGTTTGGCGGATGAACAAAGTGAATATTATTTAATAGGCTTCAAATATTTTGACAACAAAGTCATAAGGAGTTCAACATGAGTGCAGTTCAGAACATAAGCCATGATATCGAAGAGATAGTGGAAGCCCATTATCCACAAGAACCGAAGCCGCTCCATCGTGTTAAACGGAGAGCTCTGCTTGAAAAAAAGACCGCAGTTGCTGCGTTGAAGCAGTCATTTATAATGCTGCGGCCCGACATCCAGTGGAAAAACCCGGTTATGTTCGTCGTGGAGGTCGGTGCGATATTGACGCTCTTGTATGTGCTTGCAGCAGCTTTCGGCAGCCAGGTAAGCCAGGTACCAATAACATACTTTATCGCACTTACCGCGTGGCTTTTCCTAACCGTGTTGTTTGCAAACTTTGCAACCGCTCTTGCGGAGGCACGAGGAAAAGCACAGGCAGATTCACTGAGAAAAGCACGCAAAGACACAATCGCTTATCGTTTAACTGCCGTCGGAATAATTGAGCAGGTTTCCTCAACGGAACTTCAACCCGGCGATCGCGTTGTCGTTCAAGCCGGACAGATGATTCCCGGAGACGGTGAAATTATTGAAGGTATTGCATCGGTGGATGAGTCTGCAATTACGGGCGAATCCGCTCCGGTCATTCGCGCTGCACACAGCGATGCATCCGGAGTAACCGGCGGAACGTATGTCCTGTCGGATAAGATTATCGTCAAAATTACCAGCGGTGCAGGCGAATCATTTCTTGACAGGATGATCGCTCTTGTTGAAGGAGCTATCCGTCAGCGCAGCCCGAACGAAATTGCTTTAACACTTGTTCTTTCGGCTTTCACGCTGGTCTTTTTAATTGTCGTAATTCCGCTCTGGCCGATGGCATGGAACGCGGAACAATATATGGCTGGTTATCTCGGAATCTCAGAGCCTCTGAAGAGTCTCGGTACAGATGTGCCGACTCTCATCGCACTTCTTGTCTGCCTTATTCCGACGACAATCGGAGCATTGCTTGCAGCAATCGGAATTGCCGGAATGGATCGGGCATTGCAGGCAAATATCATATCCAAGAGCGGAAAAGCGGTGGAGCTGGCAGGCGATATAGATGTCGTGCTGCTTGATAAGACCGGAACAATCACACTTGGAAACAGACATGCGACCGCATTCTTGCCTATAGGAAAATATAAGGAGTCCGAACTGGCACGGCTTGCTGCAATGGCATCTGCTGCCGATGAAACACCGGAAGGCAAGAGCATTGTAAAGCTTTATGAGAAGTTTAGCAAAGATCCGGTCAATGTGCCGACAAATTCGGTCATTGTGCCTTTTACAGCGCAGACCCGCATGAGCGGCATCGACTTCTCTAATGGAAAACAGATACGAAAAGGGGCGCCCGATGCAGTGTTCCAATTTGTTCGGGATAATAAAGGGACGGTTCCCACTGAAATTAATTCTATCGTCAACGAAGTGGCAAAGAAGGGCGCGACGCCTTTGGTTGTCTCAGACGATTCGCATGTGGCCGGTGTCATTGCACTTGAGGACATACTGAAGCCCAACATGAAAGAGCGATTTGACGAACTGAGACAAATGGGAATACGAACAGTCATGATTACGGGCGACAATCCTGTAACAGCTGCTGCCATTGCTGCACAAGCCGGTATAGACGACTATGTCGCGCAGGCGACACCGGAAATCAAACTCGAATACATTCGAAAACAGCAGGCTGAAGGAAAGCTTGTTGCGATGATGGGCGACGGCACAAATGACGCTCCGGCCCTTGCTCAGGCAGATGTTGCATTAGCGATGAATGCCGGAACACAAGCTGCAAAGGAAGCAGCAAACATGGTCGATCTGGACAGCGATCCGACAAAATTGCTTGAAGTGGTTCATGTCGGAAAACAGCTTCTGATAACCCGCGGCGCGTTGACGACTTTTTCAATTGCAAACGATGTCGCGAAATATTTTGCAATCATACCGGCATTATTTGCGGGAACGCTGCCGTGGCTGAAAGCAGTCGACATCATGAATCTGCATTCGCCGACATCTGCAATTTTGTCTGCGGTAATCTTCAATGCATTGATTATTCCGGCATTGATTCCGGTTGCCCTTAAAGGAGTCAAGTATCGCGTTATGGGTGCCGACGACCTCCTCAAGAGAAACCTCATCAACTGGGGACTCGGCGGCGTCATATTGCCGTTCATCGGCATTAAACTGATCGATGTAATTATGGTAACGTTGCATTTGGTAAACTAAGGTTTAATAACAATGGAGGATATGAAAATGTCTAAGATTATTAAAAAAAGTTTGTTGCTTCTCATATTCGCAGTAGTTATATGCTGCGTATTTTATCCGCTTGCATTATTGGCGGTGGGACAAGTATTCTTCCCGTTTCAGGCCAACGGAAGTATCGTCAATGGTCCGGATGGCAAGCCTGTCGGTTCATTACTGATAGCACAGCCTTTTACGAAGGACGAATATTTCCAGCCCCGCCCGTCTGCCGCTTCTTATGACGGCACGGCATCGTCATCATCCGCATTGGCGGCTTCCAACTATGCATTGCGTGACCGCGTTGCGCGCACACTTGGTCCAATCGTGAGATATGCCGACGGCCCTAAAGCAGGACAGCTTATCGCATCCGACATAGAAAACTGGTTCCAACATGACTCGTATCAAGGAAGTCCACACATCGTTGGACAATGGGCTTCTCTGCATACATCCGGCGCTCAAGCATGGGTAAACACGGATTCGCTGCACGGCGCGTATGTGACCGATTGGGAAAAAATACATCCTGATATCGTCTCTCAGTTTATAAAAAACAATCCGAACACACCGCAGCCGGCGCCGTCGGATCTTGCTGTAACGTTTTTCCAGAGTTTTTCAAATGACAATCCGGGCAAGTTTCCCTCAGTCATGAATGATACCGGCAGTGATGGCAAATCTGTAAAGGTCATCAAGGCTGTTAATACCGGCTCAGATATTCAGTCGATCTTTTTTGATATGTGGCGTCTGGATCATGCGACCGCAGCATTGCAAGACATTCCCGGAGATATGGTAACGACATCCGGTTCCGGACTTGATCCGCATATCACGCTCCAAAATGCCGAATACCAGCTTGATCGCGTTGCCGCGAAATGGGCATCTGATTTGAAACGGGATACGATAATAGTTCGCAGAGAGATCGAGGAAATTGTTCAAAAGGATGCCTCAGCGCCCCTGGCAGGATTGGCGGGCGAGAAGATTGTTAACGTGCTTGAAGTGAATCTCGCACTCCGCAATCGATATGGGACGCCTCAATAGCGTTCGGCTGGAATACCTTTTTTATGAGGTTATGGAATGATAAGCGCCGGAACAATACTTTTAATGGATGATGATGTTGAAATCCGGCGCCTTGTCTATAGAACATTGGAGCCTGTCGGATTCAAAGTGAAATTTGCCGACAAACAAAAAGAACCGCTTCAGCAGGTTTTTTCCTCTCGCAGTCATTTGGTTATCCTCGGCGAAGAGTCCATCGATAGTTCTTATGTAAGCATTTTAAAAGATTTGCGGGTTTGGTCAAGAATCCCCGTTATAGTACTTTCTTCTCTCCATCCCAAGGAGGAGGTTCTCGCATCATCGGTTGCAGGAGCGAACGATTATATTACTATCCCGTGCAGCCGCATAGAATTGCTTATGTCTGTCCGTTCCGTACTGCAATTATATAACACCACAAATCAAGGCACAAAATTTGAAATAGACTCGGTAGCCATTGATTTTGAGAACCAAACCGTAAGCAAAAAAGGGAAGAAGGTGGAACTTACTCCAACAGAATTTTCGCTCCTTTCCCTTTTTGTACATAATGCAGGCAAATTGTTAACCCATGATCATATTTTACGGTATATCAGAGGCCCCTGGTTTGAAAGTAAAACGCCGTATGCTTATGTCTATGTGGGACGGCTTCGGAAAAAACTGGAAAATGATCCGGATCATCCGCATTTGTTTGTGACAGAACTTGGAAGGGGTTACAAATTTGTTACAGGTCAATAAAAAGATGCGGTACCGATTTAGAATGCTCAGTGGTTTCGGAATAATTGGAATATTTCTTCTCTTTCAGTTTTCATGATTTATTGCCAACAACAAGTATTCTTTAAAAGCACTAATCCTGCTCTTATTAACAATCACCGTTTATTTTATATCTTTTTTATACTTCCGGCATTGGTTTTTATAAAATTTGAATTGATTAACACACTCGTGTTCTGCAATATAGGATCAATATTTTAAGTGTAGATGTGATTTTCGGATTTAAGAAAGGAGCATCTGTTATGGAAGAAACAATCTATGATAACAGCAAATCCCACAGTTCGCAAACTGCAATCCTTCTTGCGCTCACGTTCATTGTTGGCCTCTTTATCGGGCTCATACTTCACGACTCGTTTGTTCAGCCTCCGACAGATCAATCGGATATCAAGAGCTGGTATCCGCGATAATTAAAAAGCACCTTCAGTTAATGGGTTTTTTATGGACGCTTCTCTTGAAATAATTTCTATAACTTTTTTTACCTCTGCTATATCATCAGGTAAATATAATCTCATAGATGAAGTGGCAACTCCGTCTTTTAAAAATGATAGAAATGACGACTTTTGAGATTCAGGTTTCAAAGGCATAGGATATCGTCCTGCCCAAAGTATTATATGAGTAAGTCGATTTAGAAATTCGCAATGATCTTTGGAAAGTATGATATGAGCGTTTTTGCATAAACATATTAAATCATGTTTCATAAGTTGAGATGGTAAACTTTTTGTTTTCAAGGTTTCATCAAACATTTCTCGACTTCTTTGTTTTACGATTGCTGATTTTAGGAGATTCTCAATTGCAAGTCCAACAAGCATTAAGTATGTATCATGAAGTTGATGAATCTGATCTTCATCATGACTTGAGTCCGAAATTCTAGAGTTGGTGTAACCACTAGGGTCACTCCAATATTCTATGATGTCCGGCTCTATCTTACTCGCAGCATAAAATAAGTACGATGATAAACGTTGCCAATAAATAAAATTCGCTACCTTCCGTGCATAATGATGAAGTGTTGAAGGTGGCTCTCCAGGTTGAGGATATAAATGTTCATTTTTCATTTGCTATATGGCCGCTTAACAATTTCTATATTACGAAAATAAATAATGTCGAGGTATTCCTCCAATGAGATCGCCGCTCCCACCTGAGTCGGGCAAGCCCGCAAGCCGCGAATGGCCTCGATTCTTACACGGAACGAACTGGGAGAATATTATTTGTTTGACTCTGTCCTTTTCAAAATGGTTAGGGCGCATTACGACCGCTCACATCGCGGAAGTTTATTCTTTCGTCCATGATATGCTGCACATAAATCACATTCACCGTGCAACGTGCATTCTTTCGGACAAGGACACTCAGCATAACCTCGCTCTCTCGGAGTTGAACGATTTCCGATGGGAACAAGATGCAAATACTCGGATGCGATTGCCCGTTTCTTATCACTCATTACAAGATTACCTATCTTTTCTACCTATAAACAAGCTTGTTGCCTAACGTTAATGATTTTATCCGCGCTTGGCCGTCATTGATTGCTTTATGCGCCTTATTTTAATTTGTGTTGCACGCTGTGCAACCTTGGACTTCCCTTGGTTCATGATCTCTTCAAACACTCACCCGGCTATTACTTTATTTCTAACCTCTTGAGAAATTGAATTCGACACGTTCTCCACGGGATGAATTTCAGGATCAAAAACATTACT
>Ga0182017_10004248_pt1 | contig 10668 bp, 8 predicted proteins | sample 712E3DmetaG_FD_120492 | JGI IMG/M metagenome (GOLD analysis project Ga0182017, IMG submission 120492) | Permafrost microbial communities from Stordalen Mire, Sweden - 712E3D metaG | ecosystem: Environmental > Terrestrial > Soil > Wetlands > Permafrost | place: Sweden: Stordalen | collected... | reverse complement strand
GGGCATTCTGCCGATGTTGCGAATGGCTACCTGCCCACCTCTAGCCCGTGACCGGCTGGTAGGGCTGGCCTACGCCAAGAAGAGTCTTGTAGAATCCATCGAAAGCGGGAAAATACCAATCAGGATGACCGAGGCGGATCTGGCTGAGAACCTGAAGCGGATCTCCGGCACGATCGCCAAAATGCTGGATGTGGATATCTTCCCGTGGTTAGCCGTCAAGGGAATCGCGTCCAAGGAAGACCGCTATCGAGCCTCGACGATTGTCGCGGACAGGCTCTGCGGGGCGGTCTCGGATCCGATCGTTCGGAACGCGCAGGAGAAGAGACAGTTGGCGCTGATCGGAGACTACCTGTCGAAGAGGGGCTACAGGCACGCACAGCATCCGAGCACCGAGCCGTTGCAGAGCATGACGCCGGGCACGTATGGATTCCGAATGGCTGTCGTAGCCGGTGAGCCGCACAAAGTGAAGATTCCGGTCGATGTCGTCGTTCAGCCTAAGAAGCCGTCCGCCGATAGAGTACCTGTGCTGATCGAAGCCAAGTCCGCGGGCGACTTCACGAACGTCAACAAACGCCGGAAGGAAGAAGCCACGAAGATTCGGCAGATTCGAGCCAGGTACGGAGACACCGCCCGTTTCATTCTGTTTCTTTGCGGGTACTTCGACAGCGGATACCTTGGGTACGAAGCAGCCGAAGGCATCGATTGGGTTTGGGAACACCGGATTGAGGATTTGGCGAAACTTGGTCTCTGAATGACAGATCTGGACGCCCAAGAACAAGATCGTTTGGTCGAGCAACTGCGGCTCGACAGCATGAAAAGCGCCGAGGAGAGGAACCAGTGGGGCCAGTTCGCCACACCCCCGGCGCTGGCAGAGGAGATTGTGCGCTACGCCCGATCTCTGGCCGGCCGCGTGCGCTTTCTGGATCCGGCCATTGGGACGGGGTCGTTCTACGCGGCGCTGCTAAGGACCTTTGAGAGCGACCGCATCGAGTCTGGCGCCGGAATTGAACTTGACCCACTGTTCGCGGAGGCAGCCCGGCGCCTGTGGGCCGGTTCCGGCTTGCGAGTGATCGAAGGGGACTTCACGACCGCTCAGCCGGAAGCCCGCTTCAACCTCATCGTTTCGAACCCCCCCTACGTCCGGCACCATCATCTCGGCCTTGTTGCCAAGGAACGGCTTCAGCGGCTCGTGATGCTGCAGCACGGAATCCGCATCAGCGGGCTGGCCGGTTTGTACTGCTACTTCCTCTTGCTGTCCGACGCGTGGTTGGAGCCGGGCGGCCTGTCGATCTGGCTGATCCCGTCCGAATTCATGGACGTGAATTACGGAGGCGCCATCAAGCAATACTTGACGGACCGCGTTGAACTGATTCACATACACAGGTTCAGCCCGGCGGATGTCCAGTTCACTGATGCTCTGGTCTCCTCGGCAATTGTGGTGTTCCGCAAGATACCTCCGGTGGACGGCCATGTAGCGCAGATATCCCTCGGCGGGTCCTTGTTCTCCCCCGTTCAAACCGCATCGATCCCCATCGAGATCCTACGTAAAGCGCGGAAGTGGACAGCCTTCCCGACAGCGGCGTCGGGTAGTTCCGCGGATGGGCGCCAGGTCTTATTGGGAGACCTCTTCACGATCAAGCGGGGGATTGCCACCGGCTCAAACGGCTTCTTTATCCTGACCGAGGATGAAGCCATGCGGGTCGGTATCCCGGAGGAGTGCAGGCGGCCAATTCTGCCGAACCCAAGGCACTTATCGAGCGAGGTGGTGGAGGCGGGTCAACGCGGGTATCCGGCCAACGTCCCGCGGCTCGCGCTGATCGACAGTGACTTGGCTGAAGAAGAGGTTGAAGCCCGCTACCCGCAGTTCTGGCGATACCTTCAGGGTGGCAAGGCAAGGGACGTCCAGACTTCGTACCTGGCCAGCCACCGAAGCCCGTGGTATTCCCAGGAGAAGCGGGATCCAGCGCCGTTCCTGTTCACTTACATGGGCAGGTCTGTCGGAGGCCGGAAACCATTTCGGGTGATATGGAACAAGTCGGCTGCGACGGCCCACAACGTTTACCTGCTCCTCTATCCCAAAGGCGCCCTAAAGCGGGCATTGGAGGAGCATCCCGAACTCCTCGCGGTCGTGTTCCAGAAGCTTCAATCGATCGACATCGGCGATCTCCTGGGCGAGGGACGCGTCTACGGTGGCGGCTTGCACAAGCTGGAACCCAATGAGTTAGCCCGGGTGCCGGCGACCGCCCTCTCTCAAGCAATCGAGACACTTTACCCGCAGGACCCATCGTTCGTGAAGTCCCAGCAGCTCTCCTTGGCTTGGTGAGCGGTTATCCACGCAGGGATTTCAAGGCTGTGGTTTCACTGCCCGGCTGCGATCCGCGTCGCCGCCTGCTTCCCCATGCGGACGCAGTCGGGGATGCCGATGCCGGTGTAGGCGTTGCCGGCTAGGTGGAGGCCGGGCAGGGCGGCGACGCGGGCCTCGATTCGGGCGAGGCGGTCGCGATGGCCCACGGTGTACTGCGCCATCGAGCGCGGCCAGCGGGCCAGGCGGGTGAACAGCGGGGTTTCGGTCACTCCCATGATGTCGCGGAGTTCGTCGCGCACCATGGCGACGAGGGTTTCGTCCGATTCGTCTCCGCCCCCCAGGAAGCAGCGCAGCACCGCCCGGTTGTCCGGCACGCGGCAGTCGAATTTCGTTCCGACCCACGTGCAGGCCACCAGGCGCCGGCGCTCACGCTTGGGAACCAGGAAACCAAATCCGTTGAGCGGGTGCGAGAAGCCGGCCTTCTCGTAGCCCAGCGAGAGCGTGATCGACGAGGTGTACGGCACGGAGTCGAGCAACGCGGCCAGCTCCGCGTCGACGCTGGTCAGAAGCTCTCCGGCCTCGTAAGCCTGGCAGGCCAGAACCACGTTTGCGCTTTCGATCCACTCGCCGGCGATCCGTACGCGCCAGCCGCCCATGGTGCGTTCCACCGTCTCGGCAGCGCCCTGCAGCAGTTCCGGTTTCGGATCGGTGGCGGCCGCGACGGCGGTGACAAGCTGCCCCAGCCCGCCCTTGAGCGTCTGGAACAGCGGCTGTCCCCGGCCCTCCCTGGCCGCCTTGCGCCGCTCGTGCAGAACGCCCTTGGTCAGGCTGCCGTACTTGGCCTCCAGTTCCACAAAGCGCGGCAGCACGCTGGCCACGCTGAGCTGGTTCGGGTCGCCGCCGTAGACGCCGGCCAGCAGCGGTTCGGCCAGGTAGTCCACCGCTTCGCTTCCGTAATGCTCGGCGACGAAGTCCGCCACCGACTGGTCCTGGCCTGGCGCGCCGGCCGGGCGGCGGAACCACTCCAGCCCCATCCGCAGTTTGGTGCGCCATCCGAGCAGCGAAGTCGCCGCCAGCGGCCAGACCTTGGTGGGGATCATGAGCATCAACCCGTCGGGGAGCGGAACCAGGCGGCCGTGCTTGCGGACATAGGTGACGCGGCGGTGGTCGTTCGAGCCGATCACCTCGGAAGCCAGCCCCAGCTCGCGAATCAGCTCGAGCGCCCAGGGCTTGGCGGCGAGAAAACTGTCCGGGCCCGCCTCGAGCACACAGCCATCCACGGTTTCCGTCTCGATGACGCCACCCAGGCGCGGCCGGCGCTCGATCAGCGTCGCGGGCGTGCCCGCTCGGGACAGGTAGTAGGCCGCGGAGAGGCCGGAAATCCCGGCCCCGACGATGGTCACCCGGCGCATAGCTTCTGTTTGGCGACCTCGGCCAGGGCGGCAATAAAGGTCCCCGAGTCGTTCAGGGATTCGGGGCGGCGGAGGCCGATGCCGCGATCCCGAGCGTAATTGCGGAACAGGATATCGACGTCGTAGAGGATCTCGACGTGATCGCACACAAACCCGATCGGCGCCAGCACCACATCCCGGACGCCCTCGGCGGCGTACTGATCGAGGCGCGATTCCACGCTGGGGCCGAGCCAGATTTCCTCGGTGAAGCCCTGGCTCTGATAAGCGAAATCCCAGGCGGCGAGCCCGGCGCGGGAGGCCACGGCGGCGGCGGTGGCATGCGTCTCGGCGTCGTAGGGGTCGGCGCGCTCGAGCACGCGCTCGGGCAGACTGTGGGCGGTGAACAGAACTCTCCCGGCGGGCAGCAGCGGCGCCAGCCGTTCGTGAAACCCCTGGATCAGCAGCGGGGCGTCGTGAAAACTTTTCGCCCAGGCGATCTCCGCCTGGAGGCCGAGCGCCTGCTTGGCTTCCTGGGTGCGGCGAAAGTAGAACCCGACGCTGGCCTTCGAATACTGCGGGGCCAGGCAGATGGCGACGATGCGCTCGACGGCGTCGGCCCGGACTTGCGCCATGGTCTCCTGAATGAAGGGATGCCAGTTGCGCATGCCGAAGTAAACCGGCACGTCCAGCAGCGCCTGGAGCGCGCCGGCCTGCTCGCGGGTGCGTGCCAGCAGCGGCGAACTGCCCCCGATCTCCGCATAGCGCTGGCGCACTTCCTCGACGATCTTCGCGGGCGTGGGACGGCCGCCACGCACGTACTGCAGGTAGGCGGGGATGTCGTCCAGGCGTTCCGGGGCTCCGTGAGCCAGCAGTAGTACCGCCTGCTTCACGGGTGGAATTCCCGGACGAATTGCACCACCGCCTTGACGTGCTCCACCGGAGTCTCCGGCAGCACCCCGTGGCCCAGGTTGAAGATATGCCCGGGGCGGGTCCCGGTGCGTTTCAGCAGCTCGTGCACGCGCAGTTTCAACTCGGGCAGCGGGGCGAACAGGACCGCCGGGTCGAGGTTGCCCTGGATGGCCGAGCGGTAGCTGATATCCATCCAGGCCTGATCGATGTTGACGCGCCAGTCGACGCCCAGGACGTCGCCGCCGGCCGCGTGGAGTTCGCGGAAAAAGCCGCCCGCGCCCGTGCCGAAGTGGATCACCGGGACGCCGGTGGAGCGGATGCGCTCGATCAGCGCGCGCGAATATGGGGCCACGTAGCGAACGTAATCGTCGGGGCCCAGCGCCCCCACCCAGCTATCGAAGACCTGGATGGCGCGGGCGCCCGCGGCCACCTGGAGGATGGCGAACGGGCCGAGCACGTCCACCAGCTTCCCCATCAACCGCCGCCACAGCGTCTCGTTGGAGTACATCATCCGCTTGGTCTTGAGGAAGGTGCGGGACGCGCCCCCCTCGATGATGTAGCTGGCGAGGGTAAACGGAGCTCCCACGAAGCCCAGCACCGGAACCTTCCCGCCCAACGCCTTCACCGCGATCTGAATCGATTCGCCGACGTAACCGAGGTCGTCGGTGTTGGAGATCGACAGGGAGTCGATGTCCTCGGAGGTTCGCACCGGATTCTCGATCACAGGGCCCTCCCCGACCGAGAACCTCAGTTTCAGCCCCATGGGCTCGACCGGCAACAGCAGATCGGCGAAAATGATCGCCGCATCGACGTCGAGAATCTCCACGGGCTGCAGGGTCACCGTGGCTGCCAGATCCGGCCGCTTGCAGATCTCCAGGATTCCGTGTTTGGAACGGATCTCCCGATATTGTTTGAGGTACCGGCCCGCCTGACGCATGAACCACACGGGCCTTACATCCGTGGGACGGCGCCGGCAGGCGTCCAGAAACCGGCTGTTCATTGGAGCCATGCGCATGGCTGCTCCGCCTTGTCCTCGCATATGAAAACGCGAAATTCCTTGGGTTTGTGTTGAGCCGCCCACTGGCGGCCGAGTACGAAGTAGGGCTTGGTCCAGGCCTCGCTGTCCAGCGTCCTGGGGGCCACCACCGAAACCGCCAGAGTGCCCATGGCGGGATATCCGGTACGGGGATCCATGATATGGCTGTACACCTTTCCGTCGGCCATGAAGAACTTCTCGGAGCTGCCCGAAGTGGACATGGATTGGTCCTTGAGGTAGAGATCCTCCAGGGTCTTTCGCGGGTTCCTGGGGTCGCGGATCTTGACCTCCCAGCCCTTGTCGCTGTTCGGCGAGCCGAGGGCGTAGATGCTGCTGCCGCCCCCCGAGACCAGCGCGGAGGTAATGCCGTTCTCCTTCAGGACGTCCACCATGCGATCCACCGCGTAGCCTTTGCCGATGCCTCCCGGATCCAGATCCACGCCCGGCTGAGCGAAGCGCACCGTCCGGTTCTCCCGGTCGAGCAGGATGTTCCGATACCCAACCTTCTTCAGCGCTCTACCTACTTCCTCCTGGCGCGGCAGGTGACCCGAGCCTTTGTAAAACCCCCAAACCTTCATCAGCGGACCCACGCTGATGTCGAAGGCGCCCTCGCTCTGGCGACTGTATTCCAGGCACCTGCCCAGGAACTCCAACAGCTCGGGCGTCACCTTCACCGGACGCTCGGCCGCAAACCGGTTTAACTGGCTGAGGTCGCTCTCGGGCCGGTAGTTGGAGAGCAACCCCTCGATGCGCCGCACTTCCTCGAACGCGGCTTCGATGGCAGCCAGCATCCGGTCGCGGTCGTAGCCGTACAGCGCCACCGTGTAGGTGGAGCCCATGGCGTCGAAGCTCTCCTCGAGCCGCAGCAGCTCGCGGGGTGCGGCCTGTACCCCCGCTCCCTGCAGGTTGCGGCCCAGGAGCGCCCCGGGCGCCAACAAAAACAAAAGTAGCACGAATTGTGACATCTTTTGGGCTATTTCTCGCTGTTCCCGGTGTCTTTTTTTTGGCTTTTCCGCACCCGCGCCAACAGCTCCTCCACCCGGCTGGCGGCTCCACCAGGCTCGTCCGCTGCAAAATGCAGCTCGGGAACCCGCCACAGCCTCAGGCGCCGGGAAAGCTCCGCCCGCAGGTAGGTCGAGGCGTGTTCGAGGGCCTCGATGGCCTTCCGGCCCTGTTCCCCCGAGCCGCCCGCGACCACCAGAACCTGGGCGTGCCGCAGATCCGGGGTCACATGGGCCCCGGTCACGGTCACGCCGGCGAGGCGCGGGTCCGACAACTCGTATTCGATGATCTCGGCCAGTTCTTCCCGCAGCGCCTCGGAGACGCGCAGGGCGCGGTGGGCATCCATGGCGAATTACTCCATCCACTCCACGGTGGCGCCCACCAGCTCGCCTCCCAGCAGCGAGGCGGCCTCCTTCTCGACCGACTGGAGGAGGGCGGCGGCATGCCCGTGGTCGCTCGAAACCGTGACTGCGGCGACCACCGCCCGCTGCCACAGTTCCTGGCAATCGATCTCGGCCACCGCCACGTTGAACTTGTGCCGCAGCCGTTGCTTGAGGCTCTGCACGACGTGGCGCTTGTCTTTCAAAGAGTGCGCGTCGTTCAGCCTCATCTCCAGGGTGAGGACGCCAATGGTAGCCATTGCAGGATCAGACGAGAACCTCCGGCGCCACGCGCTCCGTCACAAACGCTTCCAGCACGTCGCGCGGCTTGATGTCGTTGAAGTTCTCGATCGCTATGCCGCACTCCACCCCGCTGCGAACCTCGCTCGCGTCGTCCTTGAACCGCTTGAGCGAACCGATCTTGCCGGTGTAAATGACGGCATTGTCGCGCAGCACCCGGATCTCGCTGTTGTGGGCCACCGAGCCGTCGATCACCAGGCAGCCGGCGATGGTGCCGACCTTGCTGATGCGGAAGGTGTCGCGCACCTCGGCGCGGCCGCGGTAAACCTCCTTGAAAACCGGCTCCAGCATTCCGGTCATGGCCCGTTTGATCTCGTCGGTGAGATCGTAAATGATGGTGTGCAGCCGGATGTCCACCTTCTCCTGCTCGGCCACCGCGCTGGCGTTGCGGTCGGGGCGGACGTTGAACCCGATCACCACGGCATTGGAGGCCGAAGCCAGCAGCACGTCGGTCTCGGTGATGGCGCCGACGCCGCTGGAGATCACCCGGATCTTCACCTTGTCGTTGGAGAGCTTCTGCAGCGTGTCGGAAAGCACCTCGGCGCTGCCGCCGACGTCGGCCTTGAGAATGATGCGGAGTTCCTTGACCTCTCCTTCCTTGATCTGCTGGTGCAACTGGTCCAGGGTGATGCGCGAGCTCTTGGCCATGAGCTGCTCGCGGGCCCTGGACTCGCGGTAGATCACGATCTGCTTGGCCTTGGCGGTGTCGGTGACCACTTGCAGCGTGTCCCCGACCTCGGGCAGCGAATCCAGCCCCAGCACCTCGGCGGGCTGCGAGGGTTCGGCTTCCTTGATCGGCAGGCCGCGGTCGTTATAGAGCGCCCGCACCTTACCGAAGACCGAGCCGCAGATGAAGTAGTCGCCTACGTGCAGCGTGCCGTTGCGCACCAGCACCGTGGCCACCGGTCCGCGGCCGCGGTCCAGTTCCGCCTCCAGCACCGTGGCCAGCGCGGGCCGGCTCGGATTGGCTTTCAAATCCTGCAGGTCCGAAACCAGCAGGATCATCTCCAGCAGCAGGTCGATATTGTTCTTGGTGCGCGCGGATACGGGAACCATGACGGCGTCTCCGCCCCAGGCCTCGGGAACCAGCCCGCGGTCGGAAAGCTGCTGCATGACGCGCTCGGGCTGCGCGTCGGCCTTGTCGGTCTTGTTGATGGCCACCACAATCGGCACCTGGGCCGCGCGCGCGTGATCGATGGCCTCGACGGTCTGTGGCATGACGCCGTCGTCGGCGGCCACCACCAGCACCACCACGTCGGTCACCTTGGCGCCGCGCGCACGCATGCGGGTAAACGCTTCGTGCCCCGGGGTATCGATGAACGAGATGCGCCGGCCGTTCTTCTCCACCTGGTAGGCGCCGATGTGCTGCGTGATGCCCCCGGCCTCGCTGTCCACCACGTTGCTGAGCCGGATGGCGTCCAGCAGCGAGGTCTTGCCGTGGTCCACGTGGCCCATGATGGTGACGACCGGAGCGCGATCCACGGGGCCGCCCTCTTCGTCGGCCTGCAACACTTCCGCCTGGGTGGCTTCCTCCTCGTAACTGATCCGCGAGGGGATGGCGCCGAACTCCTGCGCCAGTTCCTCGGCCAGTTTGAGGTCCAGCGTCTGGTTGATGGTGGCGAAGATCTTGCGGTCCACCAGTTTTTTGATGACCAGGTTGGCTTTGATGCCGAGCTTCTCGGAGAGTTCCTTGACGGTTACCCCCTCCGCAATGGTGATCTGCTTGCCCTCGGCGAGTTTGGCGAACTCCTCGCGCCGGGAAACCGGAACGTGCAGGAGTTTCCCTTCGCGTTCCGCCTCGCGGTCGATTACCGGCCGGGCGCGGTCCTTTTGGGTGCGGCGCTGCTGCTCGATGGGCGGCGCCACTCCCGGCTCGGGGCGCAGCGGCGAGGTGGGATGCAGGCCGCGGGATCGCAGGGCGGGGGCTCCCGGCGCGCCCGGACGGCTACGCGGGAAGCTCGGGCCAGGGCGCAACGGTCCTTTGTAAATCGGCTGGCCGGGGATCGGGGTCGTCGCCGGCCGCAACGGGGCTCCGGGACGGGGCTGCGGCTGGCCGGGAATCGCCTTGGTCTGCGCCAGCCGGGCCACCAGATCGGGTCGCGGTGGAACCACGGGCCGGGCTGCCGGCTGCCCCGCCAGGTTCGGCCGGGTCGTCACCATGGCGGCAGGCGGAGCCGGGTGGGCCGCCGTCGGGGACGGAGGCGCGGACACCGATGGACGGCTGGTCTGAGGCGGCCGCGCCGCTCTCGGCGGGGCTTCCGCAGGCGCCGCGGGAAACGGCTGCCGGGGACCCGAGATAATCTGGCCGGGGCGGGGGGGGGGCAGCGGCTTGACGACCACGCTGGGCGCTACCCGTGCCGCGGGAAGGGCCGGCAACACGACCGCTGGAGGCGGGGCCGGGGCCGCCGGCTCCGGTTGCCAGCCTCGGCGCGTGGCCAGCGGCGGGCGCAGCGGATGAGCCGCCGGACGCGCGATCATCATCTCCTCGGTGGTCAGGCCGGGAGGGAACGCGGGACCGGCCGGCGCTTCCTCGGGGACCTCTTCCTCGCCGGCGGGGAACGGCTGCGTGGATGCCGCGGGCCTCACGGCTGGCTCGGCTTCCACCGCGCCCGCCCCAGCGCCCGGTACGGCCGCGGACTCGCTCGCTTCCTCGGCGGTTTCGGGCGCCCGAGGCTCGACAAAGACACCGTAGTACCGACGGATGGCGTCCGCGGCGTCTTCGTCAATCGAGCTGGAATGCGTCTTCTTCTCAGTAACGCCGAACTGCGGCAGAATCGCGATGATCACGCCATTGGGTTGTTCGCATTCTCGCGCCAGCTCGTTTATGCGGATCTTCTTCATATCAATCAGCGGCGGCTCCAGGGGGGGACACTACCACCTTCAGCGACGGCTCCCCGCCAAACTCCGCCGTACGCCATCGTCTGCTCGGTCCCTAACCTCCGGGCTTTCCAATCCGAGACCTTTATCGTATCAAATCCACCAAAACCTATTCGCTTTTCATGGGAGCATCCGGTTCGGGGCCGGCGGCGACCGCAGCCTCGTGGACCTCGGGGACTCCCGCTTCCGGCGCGGCAGGCTCGTCGCCCGGCGCCGCGGCACTCTCATCTGGCGGAGCGGCCAGGGGCTCCGGCGCTTCCGCGTCCGGCGCTAGCTCCGTCGCTGCCCCACCCTCAATCGCCGGCGCGGCCAGGGGCTCCTGCCCTTCCATCGTCGGCTCCACCTCCGGCGCGACCGGTTCTTCGAACTGCGCGTAGTAGCTGTTCACCGCCACCTGAATGGTTTCCACGGTCTTCGGCCCAATGCCGGAGATTTCTTCCAGTTGTTCGGGGGTCATGGCTCCCAGCT
>Ga0182017_10004247_pt1 | contig 10669 bp, 9 predicted proteins | sample 712E3DmetaG_FD_120492 | JGI IMG/M metagenome (GOLD analysis project Ga0182017, IMG submission 120492) | Permafrost microbial communities from Stordalen Mire, Sweden - 712E3D metaG | ecosystem: Environmental > Terrestrial > Soil > Wetlands > Permafrost | place: Sweden: Stordalen | collected... | reverse complement strand
GTGACAGTATACTCAATACCCGGTTTTCACTCCCCGCCGAACAGGTCGAGCTGGTTCTCGTCCAGCGCGTCCGCGGGAGCGCCGGCACCCAAGGGCGCCAGCGTGCCATCGAGCAGGTCGCGCATGTCGCCGGGAGCGACTGGAGCGCGGACCGAGGTCCCTTCCTCTCCCGGAACCAGCAGCAACACTTCGCCCAGCGCGATCCGCTCGTCTTCGACCAGATCGGCCGAGTGGGTGGTGACCAGGAGTTGCCGGCCCGAGCGGCGCTGCATGCCGGCCAACATGGGCAGGATGCCGCGCACCACCTCGGCATGCAACGATAGCTCGGGTTCCTCGATCAGCAGCGGCCCGTGGCCGTCGAGCGCGGCCCAGAGCAGGGCCATCAGGCGGAGCGTGCCATCGGACAACTGGTCCTCGGTCTGCCAGGCGCCTTGCGGACGCCAATGACCGTAGCGGGCCCGCAGGCGGGGGGCGCCGCGCGCATCCTTCCACAACTCCAGGTCCCGAAGCTGGGGCACGGCGGTGCGCAGCGCTTCCAGGATGCGCCGCAACCGGGAGTTGCGCGTACTCTCGGGGGCGGAGGCGATCTGCTCGAGCAGGTCCGCGCCGAACGGGTCGCCGGGCCGCCCGGGTGTCCACTCCCGCAGCAACTGCGGAACAGCGTGGAAGTAGCGGAGTGAAGCGAAGAAGCCGGCGACCTCGCGAAACTCCCGGTTCACGCTGGCCTGCTCGAGGCAGGTCTGGGTGAGGCGCTCGGGATCGGCGAGGTCCGCTTCGTCGGGCCGGTTCAGCAGCTCCTCTCCCCGACGCGTCACGCGCTCGCGGCGGATGGCCGGCTTGCGCAGGCCCTCCTGCGAAAACTCGAGCGCGTACTCCCAGTCGGGCAGCGCGTCGTCTCCGCCAATGCCCACGGCAATGGCGATTTCGGGGTGATGGCGCGCGGCCAGACAGCGCAGACGCGAAAAGCCGCCGCGCCGCCGGACGGCTTCCTGAAAACCACCGCCGCCGGGCGAGGCCAGGTCGTGCAGGAAGCGGAGGGCGTCGAGCAGGTTGGACTTGCCCGCGGCGCTGGGGCCCACCAGCAGCACCCGGCGGGCGAGGCCAGCCTCGACCCGGGCGAAGTTGCGCCAGCTCTCCAGGTACAGGTGAGTGAATCGCAGCGCCGGCTGTTTCATGCCTGGACGTTCCTGTATGGAGAAAGAGTAACACTACTCGCCGAGCAGGTGTAGCACCACCGAACGGCTGTGAGAGCTGGATCGGTGCTCAAACAGGTAGATGCCCTGCCAGGTGCCCAGCGCGAGGCGGCCTTCGAGCAGCGGGACGGAAAGCTGGGTGAGGGTCAGCGCGGCGCGTATGTGCGCGGGCATGTCGTCGGATCCCTCGATGGTATGGCGGTAGGCGGGGTCGTCCTCCGGGGCCAGGCGGGCGAAGAAGTCCTGCAAGTCGCGCACCACGTCCGGGTCGGCATTCTCCTGAACCACCAGCGAGGCCGAGGTGTGCTGAACGAAGACCGTCAGCAACCCGGTCCGCATCTGCTGGCCCGCCACCCAGGCCTCGATGGGCGCGGTGATTTCGTAGAGGCCCTGGCCCCGGGTCGGAACACGCAACCGGTGACTGGCCTGGCGCACGCCTACTCCACCGTGACGCTCTTGGCCAGGTTGCGGGGCTGGTCGACATCGCAGCCGCGGCGCACGGCGATGTGGTAGGCCAGCAACTGGAGCGGAACCACCTCGAGGATAGGCAGCAGCAAGTCGAGCGACGCGGGAATCTCGATCACGTGGTCGGCGAGCTTGCGCACTTCCTGGTCGCCCTCGACGACGAGCGCCAGCACCAGTCCCTCCCGCGCCTTCACCTCCTGGATGTTGGAGAGCGTCTTCTCGTAAAGCACGCAGCTCTGCTCGCTGGAAGGGTCGCGGGTGGCCAGCACCACCACCGGCAGGTCCTCGCCGATGAGCGCGTTGGGGCCGTGCTTCATCTCGCCGGCCGGGTACCCCTCGGCGTGGATGTAGGAGATTTCCTTGAGCTTGAGCGCGCCCTCCAATGCGATAGGGAAGTGAACGCCGCGGCCCAGAAACAGGAAATCGCTCGACCGGAACAGCTTCCGCGCCAGCTCCTCGTAGTACGGGTCGTGTGAGAGCACCGTTTCCAGCTTGCCGGGAATGCGGATCAATTCCTGCGCCAGCGAGCGCGAGGCCTCTTCGTCCAGCACTCCACGGGTCTGGCCCAGGTGCATGCCCAGGATGAACAGGGCGGCGAGCTGCGCGGCGAAAGTTTTGGTGGAGGCGACGCCAATCTCCGGCCCCGCGTGGGTCAGCATGGCGCCGGTGGCTTCGCGAGTGACCGTCGAGCCGATCGCGTTCGAGATGGCGATGGTCTTCGAGCCCTTCTGCCGCGCTTCCCGCTGCGCCGCGAGCGTGTCGGCGGTTTCACCGGATTGCGAGACCACGATGGTGAGAATGTCGGGGCCCAGAATCGGGTCGCGGTAGCGGAACTCGCTGGCGTAATCCACCTCGACGGGCATCCGCGCCAGCCGCTCGATCATGAACTTTCCGATCAGCGCCGCGTGCCAGCTTGTGCCGCAGGCCACGATCCGGACCTGCCGGAACTCGCGGAACTCTTTGGGCTGCAGGTCCATCTCGTTCAGGAAGACCCGGCCGGACTCCTGGCTCACCCTTCCCACCACGGTGTCGCGGACGGCCCGGGGCTGCTCGTAAATCTCCTTGAGCATGAAGTGCTTGTAGCCGCCCTTTTCGGCCATGATGGGGTCCCAGAGAATGTGCGTCACGGGGCGCTTCACCGGGTGGCCGTCGAAATCGCCGAGGCGGACTCCATCGGGCGTCATCACCGCGATGTCCCCGTCGGCCAGGAACAGGACGTCTCGAGTGTGGCTGAGAATGGCGGGAACGTCGGAGGCCATGAAGTACTCGCCGTCGCCCAAACCGATTACTGCAGGAGGGCCCGAGCGCACCACCACGATCTTGTTCGGGTCCAGCCGCGAAACGATCGCCAGCGCGAACAGCCCCGAGAGATTGCGGACAGCCTTGCGGGCCGCTTCCTCCAGGTTGCCGTCGAAGTATTTCTCGATGAGATGGGCGATCACCTCGGTGTCGGTCTCGGTATGGAACACGTGCCCTTCGGCCAGCAACTGCTGCTTGAGCGCGACGTAATTCTCGATGATGCCGTTGTGGACCACCACGATGTCGCCCTTGCAGTCGCTGTGCGGGTGGGCGTTCTCCTCGGTCGGGCGGCCGTGCGTGGCCCAGCGGGTGTGCCCGATGCCGTAGGAACCATCGACCGGGTTCATGCGGATGGCTTCTTCCAGGTTGCGCAGTCTGCCCGAGGCGCGGCGCACCGCCAGGCTGCCGTCGGCGCAGAACACCGCCAGCCCCGCGGAGTCGTAGCCGCGATACTCCAGCCGGTGCAGGCCATCCAGGATGATGGGCACGGCCCTGCGGTTCCCGATGTATCCAACAATTCCGCACATAATGTTCATTCTATCCCCAGCGGTTTTCGGGGGAGGGGTGCTTGCTTCCCACCCCCCGCAGCGGCGCGCTTGAATCCCCCAGTACTGCCATACCCAGAACGTTAGTACTTCTAGAACCGTGTTCGCCGGTTTGGCTGGATTTTTGAGTTTTCAGGAGATAAGCAGGTCGGTTTGTGTTATATTCGACCCAATAAGCTATACACAACATAGCATCCCGGCGACGGGACCCAGCCCGTCGCCAGCCCCTCTGAGTGAAGCCCCAGGTACCCAACCTGGGGCTTCCTAGTTTTGGGCAACCACTTCCTCAGAGGACAAGCTGAAGCATGTCCTACGTGAGGCATGCTTCAGCTTGCCCAGCGATTTCTTCACAGCGGTTCACTCCACCGGGTGGCGCAGGATGGTGCGCAGGCGCTCGGGGGGCACGCGGCGCGGGTCCGAAAGATACAGCTCGTGGTGCAGCCCGCGGTACGCCAGGCCCTTCTCTTTGATGAAGGCGTCCATGCGGGCGAAGGTCTCGTACTCCTTGTCGTACGGCCCGACGTGGAGCACCTGGACGCACTTGCCTTCCTTAATGGTTTCCAGGCGCAGGTTGTCGACTTCCGCGTCCTTGCCCTTCTTCTTCAGCGCGGCGATGGCGGCTTTCAGGTCTCGGGCGGTGACGAAGCCGGGCACGCGGATCAGCAGCTTCCACTCCATGGTGCGCTTGCCGCATTCGAAATCCCAGAACTGGCCTTCCAGCGCGCAGACCTTGAAGTCGCCCTTGCCTGCGAACTTCCTGGTCATCTTGATGGTGTAGGCGGCTCCGAAGAGCGCGCCGATTTGCGCCTGGAACTGCTCGTTGCCGGGCTCGCCCTTTCCCTCGATGGCCAGGTACTTGGCGGGCCCGACCTGGATCAGCACGGGCTGCTTGGGAGTCGCGTATTCGGATTTGTGCGTTTTATAGAAATCGACTTTTTCGATGGCGGTTGGCATTGTCTCTACTCCTTGTCTGTAAGTGGCAGGTGAATGGTGGTCAAGAGGTTCTCGGGCGCGGTCGAGTACGGCGAATTGTGGTAGATCTCGATGGCCGGGGCGGTGAGCAGCTCGCGGCCGCTCGCGGGCAGCCACTCCCCGGCCATGCGCGCGTAAGTGTTGCCCGAGGTCGAGTACGGGCCGCGATGGGTCGCCGCGGCGTACTCGCGCGGCTCCAGCGTCTGAATTCCCAGCTCGCCCGAGGGCTGGACGCTCTCGTCCACCGGCAGCGCGGCATCGTAGCGCAGCGTCTCGGGCGGCGTGATCTCCCAGTCGTCGTGGACGACGCCCATCATCTTCAAGTTCGGGCCGAGCAGGCCGCGCCGGCCCGCCCACGACATCAGCTTCCCCCAGGCAATCCCGACCTCGTCGTACGGCCCGATGTGACGCACGAAAGCCAGGCGCAACGGCCCGATCCTCTGGACGCGGACCTCGAGCGGCGGCCCCGGCGTGCGCTCCCGCGATGGCGGAGTCAGCTCGCGGGAACTCAGACGGAAGCCCGACGGCGATTCGCCGAACATCGCGTCAAACGCGCGGGTGAACGACTCGGGCGTCTGGTAGCCGGAGTCCAGCGCGATCATGGTGATGGGCTCGCCGGAGAAGCGGAGCCGGCGCGCGGCCCGCTCCAGCCGCAGCCGCCGGACGTGCTCCTTGACCGATTCGCCGACCATACCGCGGAAGATGCGGTGAAAGTGATACGGCGAGAAGTGCGCGACGCCCGCCAGTTCCTCCAGCGGGAGCGGCCCGTCCAGGTGGTTCTCGATATGCACCAGGACCCGCTGCACCCGCTCCTGGTAGGATTCCACGGTGCCGTTTCGCATGCCCATCATTGAGAATTGTACGTGCCCGCGGATCGCTTCGCTTGACATTTCTTGCGGACTTCATCGGCACGCTATAATCGGCAGGTCATCGGAGGCTCGCATGAAAACCAGACTCGGTGTCGGCCTGCTCGCGGCCAGCCTGCTGGCTGCCGCCCAGCAGCCCAAGCTCCAGGCGCTGATCGTAACCGGCCAGGAGGTCCACGACTGGCGTGGCGTGGAAGGCCCGCTGCGCAAGGCGCTCGAAGACACCGGCCGGTTCGAGGTGCGCGTGACCGAGGAGTTCCGCGGCGCGGGGCCGGAAACCCTGGCGCCCTACGACGTGGTCATCCTCGCCTACTACGAGAAGAAGAAGCCCGAGCTGCGCTGGGGCGAGCGCGCGGACAAAGCGCTCCTGGACTACGTGCGATCGGGCAAAGGGCTGGTCATTTACCACTTCTCGGTGGCGGCCTTCGAGGGTTGGACGGAGTATGAGAAGCTATGCGGCGGCAACTGGCGGCCCAATAACGGCCATCATTCGGCGGCACACGATTTCACGGTCACCATCCAGGACCCCGATCACCCTATCACCAAGGGTTTAGGAAAGTCCTTTCCGCAACCCAAGGACGAACTCTACTCCAACCTGAAATGGCAGTCCGACGGCGCCTACCACGTCCTGGCGACGGCCTATGACGACCACGCCCTCTACCAGGGCAAGGCGCGCCAGCCCATTCCGGGGCCGGGCCGGGACCAGCCCATGCTCTGGACCACCGGGTACGGCCAGGGGCGGATTTTCGCGACGGTGCTCGGCCACGACGCCGCAGCCGTGAGCACCCCGGCCTTCGTCACCACCTTCACCCGCGGCGCCGAATGGGCGGCCACCGGCGCGGTGACTCTGCCGATCCCGCCAGAGATGGCGCAGTAGGGGCGCCGGCGCCCGGCGTTGGGTGGCCTGAGGCCGCGGGGATGCCGGCGGAGGCCGATGATCGGTATCCGTCAGACCAACCCCATGCTGGAGTTGAGCAACAACCTGGCGGAGAACTCCATGCGCCCGGTGGTGGTGGGACGCAAGAACTGGATCCACGCAGTACCGGCCCCTGAGGCTCATCGACGCCATCTGGCAGCCATGCGCCGAGGAGACCGCCTGCATGATTACCTGCGCTCGGTTTCCGGCTCCCCAGTGCGGCCCACCATCCCTCTGCAGCGCCGGAGCAACGACCGCCGACACTGCTCCCCCGCCTGCCAGATGCGGGTCCGGGGGACAGGCAAGGCTAGATGCAGTCTAGCCCTAACCGGCAACTGAGCCACACGAGCAGGGTCGAAAGTGGCCAGAGGAGGCACAGCGGCAGTCCCAGCAGCAACCAACGACCGCGACGCCCGACAGTTCTCAGGGCATATAGCACTACGGCAAGCCACAATACTGAACAAAAGGAGCTGACCAGCAGCACTAAATCGAAATCCAGTTTCCTGTACAGGAACGGAATGAGAGACGATAGCCCAGCCAGCAAGGCAGACCAAACCAACAATCCCCAAAATGATCTCATTCCACTTTCTCCATTCCCTTTCGGACTGACTTCAGAGAACGCCTCCTGCCCTTCCGACGACAGTGCGTCGTAAGCTAAAACGGATAAGGCTTAACGGGGACGCCGGCGGCGGCCGACAATCCAGGTTACACGAAAAGATTCGACAACGCTGCCAGTGAGCCGGGGTGCGCCACAGTGGCTGCCCTGACACGATCGTGGATGCCGTGACACAAGTGCATTCGCGCCCCTGTGCTAACTCGCTCAAAACCCTGCCCCGAAGCAATTACACCTCTTGGCCCACTAGTTGCCATGCGATAGCCATGGAGGAAACCATGGCACGGTTCGTAAGGAATTGCGTCATCCTGGCGCTTCTGGCGGTGACGGTGATGCTGGCCGGGCAGACCGATAGCGGCCTGCCCCAGGCCGGCGAAGGGTGTTTGCTCTACCGCTCGCCCATCTCGGGCCTCTACGAGCCTGTGCCGCTGGTTCACACGGATGTGGCACTGGACGTGCGCGGCCTGGTGGCTGCGGCAACGGTAACTCAGCAATACGCCAATTCCAGCAAGGAGCCCATCGAAGCCGTATATGTTTTTCCACTGCCGCACGACGCTGCCGTGTACGACATGGAAATCCGAATCGGCAATCGGGTGATCCGAAGCGTCATCAAGGAACGCGCGGAGGCCAAACGCGTCTACGAGGCAGCCAAGTCCGAAGGCAAGCGCGCCGCCTTGCTGGAGGAAGAGCGGCCCAACATCTTCACCGCCTCGGTCGCGAACATCATGCCCGGCGACCGCATCGAGGTTCGATTGCGCTATGTGGAACCGCTGACTTGGGAAGACGGGCGGATGCGGCTCGTCTTCCCGATGGTCGTGGGTCCGCGCTACATTCCTGGAACGCAGGCAGTGGGTCACAACGGAACCGGATGGGCGCTAGATACGAACGCTGTGCCGGACGCTTCGCGGATCACTCCACCGGTTCGAAATCCGGAAAGCCGTTCGGGTCACGACATCTCGCTGGCTCTCGATCTGGACTCTGGCTTCGAAGCCGCCTCCATCAAGTGCGTCTCCCACGAAGTGATCGTGCGCCGGTTGCCGGATGGGAGGCAACACGTCGAACTCGCCGCCGGAGCCACGCTTCCCAATAAGGATTTCGTCCTCGAAGTGCAGCAGGCCGAAAGCAAGCGGCCAAAGACGGCTCTGTTTCTTTCTCCCGCAACCGACGCCGGCGACACCCATTTCCTGCTGGCTGCCTTCCCGCCCACGGTGGCGCCCAGCGAGCGCATGCCGGTGGAGATGCTCTACATGATCGACATATCCGGCTCGATGGCAGGCGCCTCCATCGAGCAGGCTCGCGAAGCCTTGCTCCAGGCCCTGGACAGACTGAGACCGGGCGACCGCTTCAGCATTCTCGCTTTCAACAACAACTACTCTGAAATCGCGCCGGAGCCGATGCCCGCTTCTTCGGAAAACCTTGGGGCGGCGCGCCGCTATGTGAAAGCTCTTGCGGCCGGCGGTGGCACCGAGATGCTGCCCGCGTTGCTTCACCTGATGCAAATACCGGAGAAGCCGGGTTTCCTGCGCCACATCGTGCTGCTGACCGACGGATGTCTCGGCGACGAAGAGACCATCTTCGCCGCGCTTCGGGACCATCTGGGCGGGGCGCGCTTGTTCACGGTCGCCATTGGGAGCGCGCCGAATCTCTTCCTGGCCACCAAGATGGCGCAATTCGGGCGAGGGAGTTTCACGCACATCGCCAACGTGAGTGAGGTTCGAGAGCGGATGGGGCGGCTTTTCTCGAGCATCGAGAGTCCCGTGCTGACCGATGTGAAGCTCTCCTTCGAAGGTGTCGAGGTAGCGGAAATATACCCGGAGCGTCCCCCCGACCTGTTCCTTCGCCAGCCGCTGCTGATCTTCGGGCGGATTTCCGAGGGTCGCGTGGGGAAGGTGCACCTGACGGCTCGCGCCGGCAACGAGGCTTATAAAACGACTATCGCGTTTGACGCTTCGAAGGCGAGTTTCCATCCCGGCATCACCACTCTGTGGGCGCGGAAGCGCGTTGAAGACATGATGGATCGCTGGCGGCAGTCGGACGAGAACGGGCGAACCGAGATTCGCTCCGGCATCATTGCCCACGCGATCCGTTATCGCCTCGTAACGCGATTTACTTCGCTGGTTGCGGTCGAGGAAGTGGTAGCGAATACGAGCGGCCACTCGAACACGGTTCCCGTGCCCACCGAGTTGCCTGCCGGCTGGCAAATGGACAAGGTCTTTGGCGCTCCGGACACCGGCACGGCCGACGACTTTCTTGAAACCTTGGGCCTGACGCTTCTATTCGCGGGAGTCTTCTTGTGGTTGTACACCCGGCGCAAGAGAGGAGCATTCGCGTGAAGGCGATAAGGCTCTTGGCTGCGGTGATCCTGGTGGCGGGTGCGTGCCTGACCGGCCGTGCCCTGTACCTGCATGCCAAGGCCAATTTAGCGGCCGTCCTGATCCGCCGCGCCTGGAAAGAGAGCGTACAGTCAGGCAGGCAGCACGCGCCGTGGCCATGGGCCGACACGCATCCAGTTGCACGAATGCGAATCCCGCGGCTGGGTTACGACGAAATTGTCCTGGAGGGCGCAACTCCGCGAACCCTGGCCTTCGGTCCGGCGCGCCTGTTGAACGGGGCCGGCCTGGGAGAACCGGGAAACCTGTTGATGGCCGGCCATCGCACCAGTTGGTTCCGGCCTCTTGAAGCCATCCTGCCCGGCGACAGGATCGAGATCGAGTGGTCGGATGCGCCCCGCGCGCTGCACCAACGGACCTACGCCGTGGACGCGATTCGCGTGGTGCAACCGCAAGACAGGACTCTGCTGGCGCCGACCTCGGAAGACGCGCTTACGCTCATCACCTGCTACCCTTTCGGACCCAGCCCGCGCTCCCCACAGCGTTACGTGGTGCGCGCCTTCCCTCTCGGGCCGAGCCGCTCGGCGGATACTTCCGCCGCCGCAGCGCCAGGGCTGGAGCCCTATCTTACTGGCCGCCGGCGGGGGCAAGGATGACCAGCCACTGGTCTCGCTGCTGCCAGCGGGCGATGGGAGCGAAGTGGAAGCGGCGTTCGATTTCCAGTGGCGGGACCTGGGGCTCGTAACCGTAGACGCGCCGCAGCAAGCCACGGACGAAGGGAATGCCCTGCGGGTCCCAGGCGGTCTCCGGCTGGCGCGAGTAGAGCGCCAAAAGGCGAATGGAGCCGGGATCGAGCGCGGCGACGCTGGCAGCGCCGAAGTCGTCCATCTCCCGCACCGCAATGGCGCGGCTCAGGTAGCCATACTCCGGCCGGTTCAGCGCGCTAGAAAGCGGCCAAGCGGTAGTGACGGTGCGGTCCGGGTAATTCCGTTCGAGGAAAGTGGCGGCGGACTGTTGCACGCGCACGAAATCCACCAGAGCCAGGTTGTTCTCGACGGGGTACGGGAAAGGGGAACTCCAGAACAAACTGAACAGCAGGCCGGCCATAAGCGCGAGCTGCCCGAACCGCATCCACTGGGACGGAGCCGCGCACCAGGCCGCCGCCATGGCAATGTAGACCAGCGGCAGCACCGGCATCAGGTGGCGCTCCAGGGGTGCGCCGAACAGGCTGACCGCCAGCACGTAGGCCAGCGTGAGGGTCGCCGCGATGCGCCAGGGACGGTTGCGAAAGATCCGCGAGCGCCGCCAGGCCGCGGCGATTGCGATCCAGCCGACCCAGTGGAAATTCTCAAGGAAGAGGTAGAGTGCGCGGCGGAGCAGCGCTGCGCCGATACGGCCCGGGTGGAGCGAGGCAAGCGGGGCGTCGCCGAATCTCGTGACCAGCAGCCACATCGCCAGCGCGAGCGCGGG
>Ga0182017_10004244_pt1 | contig 10674 bp, 7 predicted proteins | sample 712E3DmetaG_FD_120492 | JGI IMG/M metagenome (GOLD analysis project Ga0182017, IMG submission 120492) | Permafrost microbial communities from Stordalen Mire, Sweden - 712E3D metaG | ecosystem: Environmental > Terrestrial > Soil > Wetlands > Permafrost | place: Sweden: Stordalen | collected... | reverse complement strand
GGCCGTGTGGGCGGCGATCCGCTGGGGCCTCCCGGCCACGGGCCTCGGCGGGCGGACGCTCCTGGCGGCCCAGCTCGTCGGCGGCGTGGCCGTCGGCGGCGCCGTCTTCGCCGCGATGGCCCTCGCGCTCGGGATGCCGGAACTGAAGGACCTCCTGCTTCGGCGCGCCGGCAGCGACCGCACCACAAGCCAGTCCCATGCCGCACAGCAGTGCCACCGCCGCGCCGTATCGCCTGATCGCATTCCGCACGATGCCTCCTCTCCCTTCAGCCTGACGCGCACGCTACCAGCATGCCCGTCGTGGCGTCTCTTACCGCGCGCACGAACCGATCGACTTCTACTCGCAGCATACCCGCCTCGCGCCCGATTGTCTCGGCCGCCTGCAGCACCTAATGGTTGAACTTTCCGGCGTCGTCGGCCACGCCGACAACTTCCTCCATCGCGTACGCCGTCTGGTCGGTCGCGTCCGCCACCGGCTGCGCGCTACTCCCTAGGGATGTCCCGCTCTCTGTTGAAATTCGCCAGACGGCCATGCGCATAATGAAGAGGCTCCGGCGCGGCTCAGGAGCCGACCGGCGGCATCCACTGGATTCCGGACAAGCCGAAAGAAAGTGTTGCGCCGAGCGTTCGGCATTTCGGCTGTGATCTTGTCAGCCTGTGAGGCGATCACCTGATAGGCTCTTGGCGACGCATATTTATCTTCGCCGAAATTGAGCACCCAAAATCCGTGCGGGGGTTTATGCCAAGCCAGTTGCGGTAACGTGTACGACTTTTGAAGATTTGCCCCTCCTCGCTAAAAATTCTCCCAATTGGTTCAATAATTTGATAAAAGATTTGTCAGATGCGTCGACAAAGCGAGGACCGACATGCCGCAATATCGTCCGCGAGCAGATGGCACAGGCAGAACGCGTCGCGCTGTCCTCGGCGGCGGCGTCGCCTTGATGAGCGCTCCAGCCGCATTTGCCGCCTGGTCACCCGCCCAAGTTTTGCCCGACCCGGCAATCCATGTGCTCGACGAATCATTTTCGAAATATCGCCTGACGACGGCGTCCATCGAACGGTTGGCCACGGGTTTTCGCTGGTCTGAAGGACCGGTTTGGTTTGGCGACCAGCGTTGCGTAATTTGGAGCGACGTGCCTAACAACCGCCTGATGCGCTGGAGCGAAGAAACCGGGTTGGTCGACGAGTTCCGTAAGCCTTCGAACTACGGAAACGGTAATGCGCGCGATCTGCAAGGAAGGCTCGTCACCTGCGAAGAACTGACGCGCCGCGTGACGCGTACGGAATATGATGGTTCGATCACAGTACTCGCTGACCGGTACGATGGGAAGCGCCTGAATTCGCCCAACGATGTTGCCGTGAAAAACGACGGATCGGTCTGGTTTACCGATCCGACAGCAGGGATCATAAGCAACTACGAAGGCAAAATCGCAACGGAGGAATTGCCGACTGGCCTCTATCGTGTCGACAGCAACAGCGGCGCGATCAGCCTGATGACCAACGAGATGAACTGGCCGAATGGCCTTGCGTTCTCACCCGATTACCAAACGCTATACGTAATTGAGTCGAGAGCTACGCCGCGGACAATTTGGGCTTATGGACTAACGTCCAGCGGAACGCAGCTTGGTGAGCGGCGGCTCGTCTATAAATGCCAGTTCGACGAAACGCCGGATGGAATGCGTGTCGATTCGACAGGTATGCTTTGGGTTGGTTGGGGTATGGGTAAACCTGGTCTGGACGGCGTGCGCGTGATGACGCCGGACGGTCACGCCATCGCTCATATCTCGTTGCCCGAACGCTGCGCCAATTTGTGCTTTGGCGGCTTGTACAAAAACCGTCTTTTTATGGCGGCCAGCCATTCACTATATTCCCTGTATCTCAACGTCTCCGGCCTTCCCTAACGCGGAATGCAACGTTCCGTGCCTACGTTTCAATAGCGACATATCATGCCGCATCTCATTTCTTGCGGCCGAAGACGTTTTGTATTGGGGTCCAATTTGCTTATACTGTTTACGGGCCATATTGCATTTCGCCGTGATCTCTAAACATGTGATGTTGGGCGTGAAGAGCAACAATGGGATTAATCACTCTTAGGAAAAAATGGAATGCTTGATAAGCCCAAGAAGGGAATTGGTCAGCTTGGCAAAAAGCAGTCCCTCGCCACGATATACGACATTGCAAAACAAACGGGGGTCTCAAAATCGACCGTTTCACGTGTCGTCAATGGCGATAAATCTGTACACCCGCAAACTCGCGCATATCCGCAACGTGAAGGTGGACGAGAAGGGCAATTTCTACGAGACGGCGCACCGCTCGGAATGTGGTTCGCTCGACATCGGTGCCATCGTCAAGGCGTATTACAACGCCGGCTACGAAGGCTATGTGCGCCCCGATCACGGCCGCATGATCTGGAGCGAGACGGGCAAGCCCCGCTGCGGCCTCTACGACCGAGCCCTCGGCGCGGTGTACATCAACGGGTTGTGGCAAAGTGTTGCGAAAGGCGAGAGCGGCGCGAAGTCGGCGCAATAGAGCTTATCGTCTTCGAGAAAAATTCTATTGAACATTTCTATGTTTTGCGTCCACGACAATAGGCCGAACGCCCATGAAAATCGATACTGCCATTCTTCCCGTTGATCTGCTGCCGGCAATCCGCCGGATGTGGAAGGTCTCAGGCGCCAAGATCGTATCCATCGACCGAACGATGGACCGGTCCAAAGGAGCGCCGGTGCACACGGTGGCGGGACAATATCGACCGCGCGGATGGACCGACTGGACGCAGGGGTTTGAGTTCGGCAGCGCCATCCTGCAGTTCGATGCGACCGGCGATCAGCAGTTCCTGGATTTAGGACTCGATCGCATACGGTTGGAGATGCCTGCCCATGTCACCCATTTCGGCGTCCACGACCATGGCTTCAATCAGATCAGCACCTACGGGAATCTGCGCCGGCTGGTCAGCGAAGGGCGGATTGCACACGATCATTGGCAGATGGAGTATTTCAACCTCGCGATCAGATGCTCCGGCGCCGTGCAGGCGCATCGCTGGACCGAACTCGGCAACGGGTTCGGCTACATCCAGTCGTTCAATGGGCCGCACTCGCTGTTCATCGACACTATGCGCACCCTCCGGGTTTTGGCGCTCGCCCACAAGCTCGGGCATGTGATGAAGGGCGAGGGCGATCAGGTGATCCCGCTTCTCGGCCGGCTCGTCGCACATGCACGTACCACCGCCAAGTACAGTGTCTTCTATGGCGAAGGACGCGACATCTACGACGTGCGCGGCCGCACCGCCCATGAAGCGATCTTCAACGTGGCGAATGGCGTCTTTCGTTGCGTCGGCAGCCAGCAGGGCTATTCCGGCTTCTCGACCTGGACCCGCGGTCTGAGCTGGGCCATGTGCGGGTTCGCGGAGTTGCTCGAATTCGTCGAAACACTTCCTGAGGCGGACCTAGCGCCCTTCGGCAGCAAGGTCGAGATTACGGCCATAATGGAACATGCGGCCGCGGCAACTTGCGATTTTTTCATCGACCACACCGCCGCCGACGGAATCCCCTATTGGGACACGGGCGCGCCAGGAATGCGGGATATCGACGATCCCTACGGTCGCGTGTCGGAGCCGGAGAATGACATCGAACCCGTCGACAGTTCGGCTGCGACGATCGCCGCGCAGGGACTTCTGCGGTATGGCGCGTGGCGGCAGGCGAGCGGACGCGATGGCGGCGAGCAGTACCGCCAGGCCGGACTGACGGTGCTCAAGACACTACTGTCAGATCGCTATTTGAGCCGAAATCCCAACCATCAGGGGCTTGTGCTGCATAGCCAGTACCATCGTCCGAACGGTTGGGACTACCTGCCGCCCGGCCGCAAGAACCCTTGCGGCGAGGCCACTATTTGGGGCGACTACCACATGCGCGAGCTTGCCCTCTATGTTCAAAGGCTGGCCGAGAAGGGTCCGTATTTGACATTTTTCGCACCCTGAAGCGCCCACACAAGGTAAGACCGGAGATCACAGATGATACAGCGTACCGGACGGGGTGTGGCGTTGGTCACCGGCGGGCGTCGTGGCATCGGGCGGGCCGTGGCCGAGGGATTGGCTGCCGATGGATTCGATGTGGCGATCACCGGCACCCGCGATGACGATGCGTCCAAAGAGGCGGTCGCCAGGCTTGAATCCTTCGGTGCCGCCGCCACTTTCGTCGCCGGTGACGTCAGGATAGTGGGCGATCATACCCGCGTGCTCGATGCGGTCGAGTCCGCGCTCGGCCCGATCGACCTCCTGGTGTCCAATGCGGGGATCGCTCCGCCGCAGCGGCTGGATATGCTGGAGACGACGGAAGAGAATTTCGACGTCGTTCTCGGCGTCAATTTGCGTGGGGCGTTCTTTCTCGGTCAGGCGGTCGCCAAACGGATGATCTTGCGGGACAAAAAGGATGCCGAGCGAGCGCTGATCTTTATCAGCTCGTCCTCGGCGGAAATGGTCTCGCTCAATCGCATTGAATACTGCATTTCCAAGGCCGGCCTTGCCATGGCGGTCGAGGGATTTGCCGTTCGTCTCGCCGCCGAGGGCATCGCGGTATTCGAAGTACGCCCCGGCATCATCCGCACCGATATGACTGCCGGCGTGGTGCAGAAATACGACGCACTCATCGCGGCTGGCTTGGTACCCGCGAAGCGTTGGGGCGAACCGGCTGACGTCGCCGCCGCCGTCAGCGCCTTGGCCAAAGGCACTCTCGGGTTTGCCACAGGAACGGTGGTGAATGTAGACGGCGGACTGACCATCAGCCGGCTGTAAAAAATCAGTGACCGTCCGTCTCTGCGTTGAAGTGGCGCATCTGCGCCTGCGATAGCCAAAACAGATCACTCATCGAAGCACCTCCCGGTGCCAACAATGAATCAACCGTTCGCCATCTCCGCAAGCAAATTAATAGTCCTGAGCCTAGGGTGGAACTTAGGACTTGGCGCGAGAAATGCACCTTTTCCGCGGGTCGGTGGTTACCAGGGAACTCGACCTCAACCGCTCCTTTAAGTCTATCTATATCATTGTTGCGATAGGTTTTTCAACAACCGGGCCCAACCCGGCGGTGAGAGGCACATTGGTGAAACGGGTTCTGTCTATCGGGACGCTGCTGTCGGCGATCACCGGCCTTCTGGTCGTGGTCCTGGTGTCGACTTTTGTCCTATCCGCTCTGGGCGCATATCAGCGCGAAAAACAGGCCCGCGCCGTGTTGTCGGCCGTGAACGACGCCCGCGACATTATGACCGCCAAGATCGTGGAGCGCGGCGAACTGGCCATCGCCAATCTGGCGCTGGAAGTGCCGGACGCGGCGGCCCCCGCCACCGTAACGCAACTGCAGCGCCTGCATGCCCAATCGAAATCGGCGCTGGAGACCGTCATGCGCGAAATCGCCCAGCACCCAGATGCAGATGCCGGGTCCCGTCTGGCCGCAATGGTCGACAGCGTCCGTCGGTATCGCGCCATGCTCTCCGGCCTGGATGCCGCTATCCAGAAGCCCAGGCAGGAACGCGACGCCAATGTGTCGACCGACTGGAAGGCCGTGACGGGGACGCTGACACGCCAGCTCGCCGCCCAGTCCGAGATATTGGGTGCAGATATCGCCGGTATCGATCCCTTCGTCGACCGGATGATGAAGATCAACGACAGTAGCTGGAGTATGCGTTCCAATGCTGGTAACGAACGCGGCCGCATGCAGACGATGGTGATCGACAACCGCGTTCCCGAACCGGCGCTCCAGTGGTCTGCGGCGGAATTCAAAGGCAGAATCGACGCCAGCTGGAACGATATCCACGCCGAGGCGCGGCGCTCCTCCCTGCCGCAGCCGCTCCAGGCGGCCATCGCAAACGTCCAGAAAGTCTATTTCACCGATTATCGCACCATGCGGGAAAGCATTCTGGCGCGGCTGATGGCGGGGCAGAAACTCTCCATGTCGGGTCAGGAATTTGTCGAGGCTTCCAACCCCGACCTTTCCAGCATGCTGGCAATCTCGGCCACCGCGCTGGATTTGACGGGCAAGCATGCCAATGAGCAGGCCGCTGCCGCCTGGCGCTCATTTTTCGTCGCCATTGCGCTGATGCTGCTGTCCATCGGTCTGGCCTGTTTCACTGCGCTCTATGTCATGTGGCGGGTCGTTCGCCCGCTCAAGGGCATCACCAGCACCCTGACCTCCATCGCCGGCGGTGATTTGGCAGCGCCGATTTCCTACGAACGGCGCGCCGACGAGATCGGTCAGTTCGCCCGTGCTCTGCAGATGTTCCGCGACAGCGCGGCGGAGCGCGAACGCCTCAAGATCGAAGTGCTGGAAAACCGCAGCGCTAAGGAAACGGCGGAAGCCTCCAACAGCGTCAAGTCGGAATTCCTGGCCAATATGAGCCATGAAATCCGCACCCCGATGAACGGCATGCTGGGCATGGCCGGTCTCCTGCTGGAAACCGAGCTGGCTCCGGAGCAACGTCGCTTCGCGATGGTTGTACAGGAAGCCGGCGAAAGTCTGATGGCGATCCTCAATGACATTCTCGACGTCTCCAAGTTGGAAGCGGGCAAATTGGAGATCGAGATAACCGATTTCGACTTGGTAGCGACCGTGGAAAGTGCGGCCGGGCTGATGGTTTCCAAGGCGCGGGAAAAGAACATCGACATGGCCATGTATGTGGAGCCACAGGCGCGCGGCGTCTATCGCGGCGATCCCACCCGGCTTCGCCAGATTTTGCTGAACCTGTTGAGCAACGGCATCAAATTCACCGAAACCGGCGGGGTTGCGCTGCAGGTGGCGGTCAGGCTAGGTGAGACTCCGGGCGCGGACGGCAAGGTACCGCTGCGTTTCGAGGTCACCGACACCGGCATCGGGATGGCCGAAAACGTGCTCGAGCGCATGTTCCAGAAATTCTCCCAGGCGGATTCCTCTGTGACGCGCCGCTTCGGCGGCACCGGCCTGGGCCTTGCCATCTCCAAGCAGCTGGTCGAGTGCATGGGCGGCGAGATCGGTGTCAGCAGCCAGCCGAGCAAGGGCTCGACCTTCTGGTTCACGGTGCCGCTGGAACGCTCCAGCGCCGATCTGGCCGACCGCAAAGTGCTGACTGGCCATTTCAAGAACCTTCGCGCCCTTGTGGTGGATGACGTCGACCTCAATCTGGAAATCATGGGGCGTCAGCTGCGAAATTTTGGCATGCAGGCCTCCACGGTCAATGACGGCTTTGCCGCCATGGCGGAACTGGAACGCGCCTGGCATCGCAGCCAGCCCTACGACATCGTCTTCCTCGACCAGATGATGCCGGGCATTTCGGGCGACGAACTTGCGGGCCGTATCCGTGCCCACAATTTTCTGTCCGATACACGCCTTGTCATCGTCTCGTCGGTGGGCCGCGACTTCATCCGCGAATGGGACAATCTGAAACTGGAAGCGGTGCTGGAAAAACCGGTACGCCACCAGGAACTTCTCGATACGTTGGTCAACATATATGGTGTGACCGGCGAGGTTCTGCATCCCCGCCCGGCGGCTGCGCCCAAGGTTACCGTGGTCAATCCGGAAAAAGTGAAGGCGCGGCTGCGCATCCTTTTAGCCGAGGACAACAAGATCAACCAGCAATATGCCACCGCGGTTCTAAACAAGGCGGGCTATCACGTCACCATCGCCGAGAATGGGAATCAGGCAGTGGATGCAGTGCGCAACGCGGATTTCGATCTGGTGCTGATGGACATTCAAATGCCTGGACTGGATGGCGTGGAAGCGACCCGCCAGATTCGCGCGATGCCCGCCCCCAAAAATGCGGTGCCGATTTTCGCGATGACGGCCCATGCCATGCGTGGCGCCAGCGAGGAATATCTCAGCACCGGCATGGACGATTATATCACCAAGCCATTCCAGCCGGCGCTGTTGCTGGCCAAATTGGAGCGTCTGGCCGAAGGTCGTCCCGCACAAATCGAGCGCGCACCGCAGCACTTGGCGCTGCCCGTCCTGAATACCGCCAATCTGGAAGAATTGCGCGCGGCGCTGCCGCCGGAAAGCCTTGCCGGACTTGTTACGCTTTTCCTTCATGATGCCGAATGCCACATGCTTGAAATCGAGGCCTGCGAGAAAGCGGGCGATCTCGCCGGCATCGCGCGCCAGGCGCATATGCTGGTCAGTACCGCCGGCAATTTGGGTGCCGTGCAGACCAGCGCACTGGCGCGCGAGGTCGAGCATTTCTGCAAGAACGGCAACCCTGACGGCCTCGCGCCAATGCTGTCCAAACTGCGCCAATCCTGCTCGCAATCGTCGGCCGGCCTGAAGGAATGGCGAGACCTGAACTTGGGCGTCCAGGCCAGCGCCTGAACAGGCTACTGAGGCGGCTTGCCAAGGTTGACCTCCAGCTCGCTCAAATGCGCGATCAAGGTGCGCACATTGCCGTTGTTCTGGCCCAGGAAGGCCACAATGTGAATACGCGTTGAATGATCAATGTGGTTCGCCAGCTGGATGGAGTCCCACGGATTTTGAGCCGCGCGTCGAAGACGAACATCTTAGATTCGTAACCACCGACGGCAGGCCGTTGGCCGTGTTAGCGGGGGTACGACCAGCCATAGCAGGTCGCCCTGGCAGCCAGCCCTCGGTCGCGTTGGCAAGATTTCTGGACGACGCGGGGGATTGCCTTCGATCGTACCGGCTCAGCTTCAATTGCGCTTGCACCGCGCGATGTGCTGGTTCTGCATAGGCTGGTGTCCTCACTACGCTCCGCGAAATGATGGTCAGGTTGCACACTAGGTACTAAAGTTCGGGGACCGAACGGCGTCGCTGTCCAATTTAATACGTCGCCATCTTCACATGTAGCACTTGCGGCAAGGATGTGAAGTTGAGGCCATAGTCGGTCTCGTCGCCGTTCCAGACGCGCTCGAAAACCCATTTGCCGTGATCGTAATGGCCTTCTTCGACACGGTCGAACATCGGATGCTCTTTGGTCTTGCTGTCGGTCAGGTTGAAGCTCACGCGCGCGTGGCGGCCGATTACCAGAAATTCGTTCGGGCCCAGCTGGGCGATCATCGCGCCGCCCGAAGGTACGTCTGTCGTCGCCTTGTCGAATTTCTTGCCGAGCCACGTCAAGGCGCCTTCGCCGAATTGCCATTGGCTATAGACAATTTTGGCGCTCCAGCGGCCCATGGCAATGGTCTGCGCCTTATGGTCGTCGGGTTCGGCGACGCCCCAGACATTGTTTTCAAAGCTCAGCTTGGCCCATTCGCGCGCCATCGGACCAACGGTGCTATAATTCTCCGCGAACGGCTTGACCATCGTTATGTCTGTCGCTTTGCTACCCAGCGGGTAGTTCGAGTAGCCGGTCAGGTCCATGCCAAACGGGCCGATTCCCAGGCCCTGGTTCCCCAAGATGGCGAAGAAATACCGCGCAAACGATGCGTCGTTGCCGATCTCGATATCGAGAAGCGGATTGTCGGGGCGGTGATAACGGGTGATCTGCCCCATGACGTCGGCATAGGTGTGACCGTAAATGTCCGGCGCGGCCAGCGCGATCGACGGCGCGGCGATCTTCCAGATGTCCAGCACGTTCCAGGTCGGGCCACCCGCCGCATAGGTACTGGGTGCCTGATACTTAACCGGATCGCGCAATGCCGCATTCACATACATCGGCATCGGATAGACGGCTTTGCCCGCTTCGGCGACCTTCTCAATATAGCTTGCGATATTCCAGGCATGGAAGAATTCATCGGCGTCCGCGCCGAAGACCTGCTTCCAGGTGCCCGGCTTCTTGTGCATGCCCGTCACCAGCTTGTCGGGCACAGGCCCGTCGAACAGTTTCTGCGCCACCGGCGAATAATCGCGCACCGTACCGTAGGTGCCGGGCTCGTTCTCGACCTGAACCAGAATAACGGTGCGCTGCGGATCGACGGCCTTCAGATGACTCATGAAGGTCGCGAAGGCCTTGCTGTCGGCATCCCTGGTGGATTGGTAGAGCGGCGACAAGGCGTAGACCGTGTTGCCCTTGGCGTCGATCATCCGCGGGAAGCGCTTGTTGTTCAGCTTTACCCATGAAGGTGTGTAGGCCGGACCGGTATTTTTCCAGGTGCCGAACCACAGCAGATCGAGGCGCACATGATGTTCGCGCGCCTGGGCGAGCAACGTATCGACATAAGAAAAATCGAATTGGCCCTCGGTCGGTTCGATCTGCTCCCAAGCCACCGGTATTTCGAGCGTGTTGGCGCCCAGTGCGTCGATGGCCGGCCACACTTTGGGAAGCATGGCGGGATAGTTGCTCGAATTGTTGGCCTGCGCGCCCAGTATGAGATAGGGCAAACCGTCCACGATGAACGCGCCGCGTCCGTTCTTTTTCACGAAGTGTGGAATTTCCGCCGCCTTAACCGCCGCCGGGGCCGGGGCCGCTTTTTCGGGCTTTCTTTCACAACCGGCGAGCAACAAAAACACCGCTGCAATTGACAGAACAGCCGCTCCCGAGACGCGAACGCGATTCTTGAGTCTGGTTCCAAATAGTTTGGACATGTTGCCTTCCCGTTTTCGTCACGCCGGAACAGAACTGGTCAAGTAGCGGCACCAATGAAGCGTATGTGAGAGTCCGTTTGGAAACTCACGGATGTGCGTTTCGGCGTAGCAGGTTCCCGCCCATGGCGACGAGGATCATGGCTTCGGAGACGTCGATACGGGTCTCGTAGTCTCGCACGAG
>Ga0182017_10004243_pt1 | contig 10675 bp, 9 predicted proteins | sample 712E3DmetaG_FD_120492 | JGI IMG/M metagenome (GOLD analysis project Ga0182017, IMG submission 120492) | Permafrost microbial communities from Stordalen Mire, Sweden - 712E3D metaG | ecosystem: Environmental > Terrestrial > Soil > Wetlands > Permafrost | place: Sweden: Stordalen | collected... | reverse complement strand
CGAGCGCTCGGGGGTTGCCGTCGTGGGGAGCGAGGTCGTTGGTCTGATCCCGAAGAAGGCCCTCGAAATGGCTGCGGAGCATTTTCTGCGCATCCAGAACTTCCGCCCCGCGATGGTGCTCGAGAATCGCCTGGCGGAAGCCGCGCCCGGCGGCCTGGGCGAGTTCCTGGACGCGCTCGCGGCGCCCTCGGCCACGCCCGGAGGAGGAAGCGCGTCGGCCGCGGCGGGCGCTATGGCCGCGGCTCTGGGCGCGATGGTCGCGGCGATCGCCAAACGCGACGGCCGGGAGTTCGAAGCGGACCGGCGCTTTCTGGCGGATGCCGTCGAGCGCGATGCTCAGGCGTTCAGCGCCGTGATGGCCGCCTATCGTATTCCCAAGGCGGAGCGCGCGCCGCACGTCGAAACTGCGCTGCACGAGGCCGCCACGGTTCCGATGGAGGTGGCCGAGCGCGCGTTCGCATTGGGCCGGCGCATTGACGCGCTCCGGAAGGAAACGCCGCCGCGCTTCGCGTCGGATCTCGAAACCGCGCGCGCCCTCGCCCAGGCGGCCATCGCGGGCGCCCTGGCCAACGTGCGCATCAATCTCGAGTCGATCACGGACGAGGGCTTCCGCCGCGCTTTCGAGGAGCGCATCGCGGCGCTCGCGTAGGACAGGCCTCCGGCCTGTCCGTGAGCCGTCGGGGTGGCGCACGTTCGCGGCGTGCCGCGTCCGCACTCCGGCGGACCCGTTTCCACGGCTCGCCAGCAGAGCCCGTCTCCGCTTCACCGGCAGCCCGATCATAAAACACCGGACGAATCGCGAGGAAGGATTCATCGTCGAACGGTAACTGCGTCTTTTCCTCGCTGTCTCATCCGAGGGGTTCACCTCAAAATCAGCGTTCATCGGCGTTTATCGGCGGCCAATAATAACTGGGAAAGTCTTGGTCGCGAACGGCACTTTGTGATGATGGGCCGCTGATGAAAACGGATGAACGCGGATACTTCGATGCCTTGACCGAGCGAGTGCTCGGAGCTGTCTTCGAAGTGTCCAATACTCTGGGCGCGGGATTCCTGGAGAAGGTCTACCAGCGTGCGCTGCTCCACGAACTCCGCCTTCGGGGCATCCGGGCTGCTGCCGAAGTTTCACTTCCAGTAACCTACAAAAGCCAAGCCGTGGGAGAGTACTTTGCCGAACTCCTCGTGGAAGAAGTGCTTGTCATCGAGTTGGAATGTGCCGAGCGTCTTTCCAACGAACCGACCGCGCGGTGTCTCAACTATTTGCGAGCCTCGGGCCGGAGTCTGTGTCCGCTCGTCAGAAGCGAATCGTCCACGGATTCGGATTCCCGATTCGATTGACGCGCCGCCTTTGGCCGGGTAGCCATCGTTTCGTCTGCCCAGCTATTTCCTGGACACTATCGCTAGAACGCCCGGCGATACTGCACCGGAGGCACCGGCTTGCACCCCAGCCTCCGCGCGGCGTGGAGCGGCCAATAGGGGTCCCGCAGCATCTCGCGCGCCAGCAGCACCAGGTCCGCCTGCCCGCTGGCCACGATCTGGTTGGCCTGTTCGGGCTCGGTGATCAGGCCCACCGCGCCCGTCGCGATGCCTGCTTCCAGGCGGATGCGCTCGGCGAACGGAACCTGGTAGCCGGGGCGGAGCGGAATCATGACGTGTGGCGCCAGGCCGCCCGAGGAGCAGTCGATCAGGTCCACTCCGAGTGGCTTCAGCCGTTGCGCCAGCAGCAGCGACTGATCGGCGTCCCAGCCCTCCTCGGCCCAATCCGTCGCCGAAATGCGCACGAACAGCGGGCAGGCGGCCGGCCAAACCTCGCGCACCGCCCAGGTGACGTCGCACAACGCGCGGATGCGGTTCCCGAACGGACCGCCGTACTCGTCGGTGCGCCGGTTGCTCAGCGGCGAAAGGAACTGGTGCAGGAGATAGCCGTGCGCGGCGTGCAGCTCGAGAACGCGGAAGCCCGCCTCGACAGCCCGGCGAGCCGCGGCCGCGAAGGCCGCCGCGACGCGGCGAATCTCCGTCACCGTGAGTTCCTCGGGCGCGACCTCGTTTTCGAGGAATGGGATGGGGCTCGGCGCCACCGGCCGCCATCCGCCTTCCGCCTCCCTGATCTGCTGGCCGCCCTCCCATGGCGGCGCCGTCGACGCCTTTCGTCCGGCATGGGCGAGCTGAATGCCCGGCACGGCGCCCTGCGCCTCGATGAACCGGGCTACTCTGGCCAGCGGCGCGATTTGATCGTCGTTCCAGATGCCCAGGTCGCGCGCCGAAATCCGCCCGCGCACCTCGACCGCGGCCGCCTCGGTCATGACCAGTCCGGCGCCCCCGGCCGCGCGGCTGCCCAGGTGCACCAGGTGCCAGTCCGTGGCCATCCCGTCTTCACACGAGTATTGGCACATGGGCGACACCGCGATCCTGTTCCGCAGCCGCACGTCGCGCAGCGAGATCGGAGTAAAGAGGGCGGGCTCGTCCATAAACTTAAAGTATGGCGGTAATCGATTGCGACTGCACGCGGGTGCCCTTTTCCTGTGAAACCGTTATCTTTCCGGTAGAATCGTAAGCCCCGTACTAAGCATCATAACAGGTGGAATGACCTCGTCTCGCGCCATGGCCGTAGTGCAGGACTACGCCGAGCTGACCAAGCCCACCATCACCTGGCTGATCCTCGGCAGCACCGCCGTGGGATACTACTTCGGACTCGGAGCGGCCGGAGCGCGGTGGCTGGCGCTCGTTCACACTCTTCTCGGGACGGGCCTGCTCGCCTCCGGAACGGCCACGCTCAATGAGTGGTACGAACGCGACGCCGATGCTCGGATGAAGCGCACCCAGGCGCGACCCATTCCGTCGGGGCGGGTCAGCCCGCGCGGCGCCCTTGCGTTCGGCCTGGTTCTTTCGGTGCTCGGCTTCGCGGATCTCGCGCTCGCCGTGAACCTGACGGCGGCGATGTGGGGGCTGGCCACGCTCGCCACCTACCTGCTCCTTTACACGCCGCTCAAGCAGCGCACCCGGCACGCCACCACCATCGGCGCGTTCCCCGGCGCCATGCCGCCGCTGATCGGCTACGCGGCCGCGGCGGGCCACCTTTCCGCCGAAGCCTGGGTCCTGTTCGCCATCCTCTTTCTGTGGCAGTTCCCGCACTTCCTCTCCATCGCATGGATGTATCGCGAGGACTACGGGCGCGCCGGGATCGTCATGCTGCCCGTGGTCGAGCCGGACGGAAAGTCCACGGCGCGGCAGATCGTGATCGCTTCGCTGCTGCTCATTCCCGTCAGCCTCGCCCCGGGCTTCCTGCACATGACGGGCACGGCGTACCTGTTCGGCGCGCTGGCGCTCGGTATCGTCTTCCTGACCGCCGGGCTGAGGGTCGCCTTCGAGCGCACCCGGTTGCGCGCCCGGCAGGTGTTGCTCGCTTCGGTGGTGTACCTGCCGCTACTCTATGGATTGATGCTGCTCGACAGGCCTCGGCTGTGATGGTTTCGGTAGACAACCTGACTCGCCAGTACGGCGCTCGGACCGCGCTGGCCGGAATCTCGCTCGAAGTGCGCGAGGGAGAGATCTTCGGCGTGCTCGGCCCCAACGGCGGCGGCAAATCGACGCTCTTCCGCATCCTGGCGACGCTGCTTGCGCCCTCGTCCGGGACGGCCAGTGTGGCCGGTTACGACGTCGAGCGCCAGCCGGCCCAGGTGCGGCGGCGCATCGGCGTAGTCTTCCAATCCCAAAGCCTGGATAAGAAGCTGACGGTCTTCGAGAACCTGCGCGCCCAAGGGCATCTTTTCGCCATGCACGGCCGGGCGCTGGCGGAACGTATGGAGGAAGTGGCGCTGCGCCTGGGCCTGGCGGACCGTCGCAACGACCTGGTGGAAACGCTCTCGGGCGGCCTGCGCCGCCGCGTCGAGATCGCCAAGGGGCTCTTGCACCGGCCCGCGCTGCTGCTGATGGACGAGCCTTCCACCGGCCTCGACCCCGGCGCGCGCCGCGAGTTGTGGCAATACGTCGAGGAACTGCGCGGCGGGCAGGGCGTCACCGTGCTCGTCACCACGCACATTCTGGATGAAGCCGATCGCGCCGACCGGCTGCTGCTCCTGCACCAGGGCAAGGTGGTCGCGGAAGGCTCGCCCGCGGAACTGAAATCGCGCATCGGCGGCGACGTGGTGATGCTCGATGTGGCCGAGCCGGCGCGGCTGCTGCCGGACCTTCAGGCGCGCTTCGGCGTCACCGCCACCGCGGTGAACGGCTCGCTGCGCGTCGAGATCGCAAACGGCCACCGTTTCATCGCCCAGGTTGTGGAGGCGTTTCCAGGCGCGATTCGCTCGGTGGCGCTGCACAAGCCCACGCTCGAGGACGTCTTCCTCGATGAGACCGGAGCGAGGCTGACATGAGCTTCTGGCTGCCGGTCTGGACCTTGTGGCATCGCGACCTGCTGCGCTTCTGGCGCGAGAAGGCGCGTGTGGTCGGCTACATCGGGTCGCCCCTGGTGTTCTGGTTGCTGATCGGCTCCGGCTTCGGCGACCTGGGCTTCTTCTTCCCCGGCGCGCTGGTGCTCACCGTGATGTTCTCCGCCATCTTCTCGACCATGTCGCTCATCGAGGACCGGCGCGAGGGCTTTCTGCTCTCGATGCTGGTCTCGCCTGCGCCGCGAGCCTCGATGGTGCTCGGCAAGATCCTCGGATCTTCGACGCTGGCCTGGCTCCAGGGCCTGGTTTTCCTTTGCTTCGTCCCTGCCACCGGCCACACGCCCGGAGCCGCCGGTCTGCTCGAAGCCGCGGCCGTGATTCTGCTCATCTCGTTCACCTTCACCGTGGTCGGTTTCGTCATCGCCTGGCAGATGGAATCGACGCAGGGCTTTCACGCCGTCATGAACCTGGTCCTGCTGCCGCTGTGGCTGGTCTCGGGAGCGCTGTTCCCGATGGCGAAGGCGCACGGCTGGGTGCAGTGGCTGATGCGCGCCAACCCGGTGACCTATACTGTCTCCGCGCTGCGCGCCCCCATCGAGGGCCGCGCCGGTGTGCCGGCTCCGGCCGCCAGCCTGATCGTCACCGCCTGCTTCGCCGCGGCGCTGTTCGCCCTGGCCACGGCTTTGGCCGGCCGCAAAACGGCCAGGACCTTCGCGTGAGCCGGAGTGGGACAGGCCTCTGGCCTGTCGCCCTCTTCCTGTCTTTCGTTGGCTGCGCCCGGCACGAAGCGCTGCCCGTCTACGCGCACGTCCCCGCTTTCACCCTGACCTCCGAGACCGGCGCGACCTTCGACAGCAGTATCCTCGACGGCAAGATCTGGGTGGCGGACTTTTTCTTCACCACCTGCATGGGCCCCTGCCCGCGCATGTCGGCCCGGATGCATTGGGTCCAGAAGCGGATCGCGGACCTTCCCGCACTCCGCCTGGTTTCGTTCACCGTCGACCCGCAACACGACACGCCGCCGGTGCTGGCCGCCTACGCGCAGCGCTTCCGCGCCCAGCCCGGGCGCTGGTACTTCCTCACCGGCCCTCAGCCCGCGCTCGACGCGCTCGACCGCGATGCGTTCAAGATGGGCGGCGTCGACGGCAGCTTCGTCCACTCGACGCTCATCGCGCTGGTGGACCGGCGCGGCTTCATCCGCGGCTACTTCCACACCGAAGACGGCGAGAGCCTCGAACCGCTCGTCGCGGCGATTCGCCGCCTGGCCGGGGAACAGCCATAGCCCGCGCTGTGAGAAGATCGGCTCAATGAGCCTGCACGATCTGCCCGCGCTGAACGCCGCGCTGAATGGCGCCGCGGCCGTGCTGCTGGCCTGGGGCTTCACGCTGATCCGCCGCGGGCGCAGGCGCGCGCATCGCAATGTGATGCTGGCGGCGTTCACGGTCTCGGCCCTGTTCCTGGTGAGCTACGTGGTCTACCACGCGCAGGCGGGAGTGGTTCGCTTCGCGCGCGCCGGTCCCGTTCGCACGGTCTATTTCGCCATCCTGATCACTCACACGCTGCTCGCGGCCGCCGTGCCGCCGCTGGCCATTGTGACGCTCTGGCGCGGCCTCCGCGCCCGCTACGACCGGCATCGCGCCATCGCCCGCTGGACGCTGCCCATCTGGCTCTACGTCAGCGTCACCGGCGTGGTGGTGTATTGGATGCTCTTCCGGATGTAGCAGCCGCCGGACACCACCCCTTCTTCACCCCCGGTTCACCAGCACCACCACGCTCCGCGCCTCTACCACGCACGCCGGCCCGGCGAACGCTGCCTCCTCGCCCGCCTCCGCAATATCGTTCGGAGAAACCTCAGCCGTGTTCACCGCGATGAACCACTCGCGTCAGGCCCGGTGGGGGCTTGACAAGGTCGCTCCACATCAGAACTGGTACTTAGCCGTCATCTGTACGATTCTGAAGCCCGTGCTGTTGAGCGGCTTACCGGTGGTCAAGGCGTTGGAGTTGGTGGTTCCGGCGGCCGCGGTTGCGAATTGCAGCGACAGATCGGATTCACCTCCCGTCTCGAAGGTCGGCAGCGGATGATTGAGGAAGTTGAACGCCGAAATGCGAAACTCGATCTGATGCCGATCCTCGAAATGGAAGGTCTTGTAAACCGAAAGGTCGGTCTTGAAATAGTGCGGGCCGTGGATGTATGGCCAGACCGCTGGGCCGTTGGTTCCCCGGGGCGCGAGCGCGAAGCAATTGGGGTTGAAATACTGGCCCGGTTGCAAACCGGCGGTCGGATTGCAGGTGAGCGCCGGCATGATGTTCGCGGAGTCGGTGCCCAGCCAGGTCAGGTTATTCAACATCCCCGTCGTGACCAGGTTCATGTTCCCCCCCGAGTTGGGCTGAATGGGGGCGCCGCTTTGCAGTTGGACTATCCCGGAAAGAGCCCACCCATTGAGCAGGCCGCCCATCAAGAAATGCCCATGGATGGGCTTGGGAAGGGCGATCACATACGCGGCGTTGAAGATCTGCGTGTGATCGTAGGCCAGCACGCCGTAGTTGTCCTTCAGGTTCCACGGGTCTGCGGTAGTGCCGGAGCCGGCGCCATTATCCCCCAGTCCGTCGCGAATTCCGAGCACTTTGCTGAACGTGTAATTCACCATGAGATTGGTCCGTCCCGCGCGCTTGTTCCACGACGCCTGGAAGGAGTTGTAGTTCGAATACCCGGCATGGCTCGTCACGAGCATGACTTCGTAGTTCCGGTAGGGCCGGTAATCCTGAAAAGGTATGTTGCCCGTGCTCGGGTCGTACTGCACTCCGGTTACCGGATCGGGCAGAAAGTAGGCGCCCATCGGCGTTTTGTTGAGATTGCCCAGCGACCCGGCGCCGAAGCCGTTGTTCGACCCAACCGCCTGGTCGCGGGTCCGGTTGCCGTAGTATCCAATCTCCAGGAGCGAGCCCCATGGCGCGTGCTGGGAGAGGATCAGGTTGTAGCTCTCGGTGTACGGCGATCGCGTGTCGCCCTCCTGCAAAGCGCCCATGTTGCCGCCGAGGCCGGCCGCGCCTCCCGGCAGGCCGTACTGAGCGAAGTTCCAGCCTATGCTCGTCGGACTCACGATATTGTAACTGGCGATGTTGGCGCTCTCGTCGTAGACGCCGTTATCGCTGGCGGTGTTGAACGAGATCTGATACCGGTAGACGCCGAAGCCGCCGCGAAAGACGGTCTTTCCCTTCCCGAATAGATCGAAGGCGAAGCCGACCCGCGGGTCATAGAAGAAACGCCTGGAAGGGTAGCCGGAAATCGGGATGCTGCTGTCCATGCCGTGCCAAAGGAGGCCGGTCCACGCGCCCGCCTGCGCGGTGTTGTTGTAGGCGGCGGGGTTCCAGACCGCGATGCCCGGTCCGCTGGTGGGGTACCACTGGCCCAGGTGCTCCATCCGGACGCCGTAAGTCAGCGTCAGCCGCCGGCGAACCCTCCACTGGTCCTGAGCGTAGAGCGAGTATTGGCTGAACTTCATGTTATACACGCTGAGCCCGGTCACCTGTTGAAAGGATTGCACGCGGCCGGTGAGGAAATCGGCCATCGGGTTGCCGGTGGTCGTGGCGCCGGTATTGCCGAAATCGACCATGCCCTGCGGCCCAAGGCCGAAGCCGCTTGGCTGGATGTTCTGCCCGAAGTCCCAGTAGACCCCGAACTTCATCGTGTGTTTGCCCGCCACTTTGGACAAGTTATCCGCGAATGAGGGATCCTTCGACAGCTTGCCGTAATCGCCTCCCTCGAAGCTGGTGCCGAACGCCGGGGCGTAGTAGCCCGGGACGGAGCCCCAGCTAACGCTGGTCAGGTTGGGAATCTGCGGCGTGTATCGATCCAAGACCAGCGGCCGGTATCCCGTCATCCCGACATAGGCCGGATCCACCTTCGCGGTGTCCGTGAGCACGACGGGGTTAATAAACCTCACATACGTGGCCACGGTTTCGTTGGTGAGCGTGGGACCGAACACGTGGGTGATGTTCGCGCTCAGGACGTTCGAAACCTGGTGGGCCTTCATGGGCGACGGATACGGGAGATCGTTGTCTGGAAACCACCACACGCCGATGGGGTAGTGATCGAACTCGTCCTGGTGGCTCCAGGACACGAACGCCTTGGTCTTGTCGCTGATGTTATAGTCGAGCCGGATTCGGAATTCGAAACGGTTCAACGGGAAGTTCTCATAGTAGTAGCTATTGTTGCCGCCCGAGTCGAGCGGAGAGAACTGGGCCGGAAAAGTCCTGGCGAACGCCAGCGAGTTCGGATCCAGAAGACTCTGCGGGATCATGCCCTCGGGGTACGCCGCCGCGGTTCCATGCAGTGTGGGCTGCAAGTCGTCCCCGGAGTGGGCGTAGCCGAATTCCGGGCCCAGACTGGCCAGGTACGCGGGCGAGAAGTTCCCTTGCAGCATTTGCGGGGTGGGAACGAAATAGGCGTACCCGATGGGCGTCGGTATCTGTTCCATGCCCTCCGGGGCGATGTAGAAGAAGAGCTTGTCGTGTTTGCGGTTGAAGTTCGTCCCGGGAATGTAGAGCGGGCCGCCGATATCGCCACCGGGATACAGGCCGCCGTAGCCGGTTTCTTTCTTGCCGCCATGGCCCTTGAGGTAGGAGTCCGTGGAATCCAGAGCCGCGAAGTGCGCATAGCCGTAAATCGAACCGTGGAAGTGCGATGTGCCGCTCTTCCCGGTGGCCTCCCAGGCGACCGGACCCTTCGCGTATTCGGCGCCGAAAGCCGAATTGACGAGCGTGACTTCGGCCGTCTGGTCTTTGTTGATGTTGGCGACCTGCCCTCCCATGCCGCCGGGATCTATGACGTTGGCGCCATCCATGGTCATGGTCACCCCACCGGAGGGCTGGGTTCCGTTGGCCGAATACTGGCCGACCGGGCCGGAGTTGCTCTGCGTCACCACGCTGCTCCAGGCGCTCTGCTTGAGACCCACATTCAGTCCCATCCCGGGCATGATCTTGATGAGATCGCCCGCGTCCCGGCCATCCAGGGGTAGGTTACTCACCATGGCTAAATTGAGGGACTGGCGGGATTCGCCGGTATCGACGGGCGAGATCGCCTCGGCATCCGCCGCGACGGCAATGTGCTCGGTGGGTGCTCCCACCCGAAGGGTAACGTCCCCCACCGTTCGGCTCTCGCCTTGAGTGAACACGATGTTCTCGCGCAGCCAGACCGAGAAGCCCCGCGCTTCGACCGTCAGCCTGTAGGATCCGCGTTGAATGGCGGGGAAATCGAAGAATCCGCTTCCGTTCGAGGCCGTTTCGCGGGCGGCGCCGGTGGCCTCGTTAGTCAGCACGACTTTGGCGTGCGGAACCACCGCGCCGCTCTGGTCGAAAACCGTGGCGCTCAGCGAGCCGCTCGCATTCTGGCCGTACGCGGCGAAGGCTGCCATGAGCGCGACGGCAAGCGTGATGACCGATTTCGATGTATGCATTGCGATTCCTTCTTATAGTAAGTCTCTATCTGCTGGCGATGGAGTAACGGACGCTCCGCTCCACCGACTCGCCGCCCTTCAACATGGCGACCTTCAGCTCGCGATTGCCGGGTTCCGCGAAGGCGCCGACGGTCATCGGTATGGCCCCGGAGGCGTTGGCGGACGGGAGATCGGCGGTTTGGCTGGCAAGCGCCTTCCCGTCCCGCAAAAACTGCACGTGGATTTTCGGACTCGCGGTGCCCTGCCGGTCCGGATACGCCACGACGAACACGGATGGCTGAGCGCCGGCGCGAAAGCCGGCCCCATCCGCCGGGCTCCGCGCGGGCTGCCCGGCCGGTCCGGGCAGCATGTCATAGACCGCGCCGCGGAACGAATCGCGGAGCTGCGCTGTCAGACCGAAGCAACCCTCCGTTTTCTTACCCTTCACCCAGCCTGCGGCCGGGGCGGCAAGAACGGCCATGATGAGCGCGATAGGAAGAAGTGCGCGGCCGGTCGTCATCCCGGCCGATTGTACTCCGGCGCCTTCGGCGGGCAAAGCGATTTCGAGGGACTGGCGGCAATTCTCCGACGAGTGGCGGGTGGAGCGCGGGAACGGCAACCGAGTGGCTGGCGGTCGGAGCCTCGCGAACCTCCCGCATCGTACCCCGATCCATGAGCCGGGTGTCGAACGTCTGGCGGAGGGTCGTCGGACGCGGCAGACCAAGCGTCAACGCAGAGTTCAGCCGGTGCCGGGGCGATGGGATTCTCCAAACTCACCCGAGCCTGGGGCTCGTCAGTAGACAACCGCTCCAATCTTCGGAAAGCGCAAGGACGTACAAAAACATCTTGCCGAGT
>Ga0182017_10004240_pt1 | contig 10681 bp, 7 predicted proteins | sample 712E3DmetaG_FD_120492 | JGI IMG/M metagenome (GOLD analysis project Ga0182017, IMG submission 120492) | Permafrost microbial communities from Stordalen Mire, Sweden - 712E3D metaG | ecosystem: Environmental > Terrestrial > Soil > Wetlands > Permafrost | place: Sweden: Stordalen | collected... | reverse complement strand
GATTTTCTCCTTTCATTTCTTCAAGAAGGAGTGAGAGTGGTTTTTTTGCGAACAGTGGACTGCTCATAAAAATCGATCTCCTGTAATAAATGACGAGGCTGATGAATGATTCAACTAAAAAAAACCTACTGAGATTTCCGTCGAAACGCAATACTTCAATCCAACATTGATTGCACCTCTCCACTCTTTTCCCTATCATATTTACGATAGTATGTAGGAATATGGAAGATACCAAAAAACTATGACCAAGAATCCAGAACTAATTAATTACAGAATTCGCATCGGAATTATTTTTGGTGGGCGATCAGTCGAGCATGAAGTTTCACTTGTCTCTGCCTCGTCTGTCATCAATGCGCTGGATAAAGAGAAATATGAAGTTGTTCCTATCGGAATAGCGTCGACCGGACAATGGCTGAGTTCCGGAGAAACACTTCGCCTGTTAAAGGAAAAAAAATCTATCGATAACGAACCGGAGCATATGCTCGTGCCCGATCCCCGCAAGCAATCGCTGGTTGTTCTCGGTGAGAGCGGCAGTGCCGGAATGCCGCTCGATGTTATTTTCCCTTTAATTCATGGCACGTATGGCGAAGACGGATCGCTGCAGGGATTATTGGAGCTCGCAGATATTGCATATGTGGGCGCTGGAGTGCTCGGCTCAGCAGTCGGAATGGACAAGGTTATTCAAAAAGAATTATTACAGCATGCACATATTCCTGTATCGCCCGGTGTTTGGTTTTTGTATGAAATATTTAAAGTGCATCAGAAAAAAAATATTGCAGAGATTGAGCGAAAACTAAAATATCCGCTTTTTATTAAACCAGCGAATTCCGGTTCGAGTATTGGTATCAGCAAAGCAAGCAGCCGTAAAGAATTGCTCACATCGATAGAGCAAGCGTCGCAATTTGATAGAAAAATTTTAGTGGAACAGGGAATAAAAAACGCACGCGAGATTGAATGCAGTGTGCTGGGAAATGATAATCCTGCAGCATCGGTCTTAGGGGAGATTGTTCCATCAAATGAATTTTATGATTACGATGCGAAGTATGTTGATGGAAAGACAACGGAAATCATTCCTGCGAAACTGCCGAAACCTCTTACAAAGAAAATACAAATGTATGCGTTAGATGCATTTCGGGCCTTGGATTGTGCAGGTATGGCTCGCGTTGATTTTCTTGTGAATCGAAAAACAAATCGTATTGTTCTCAACGAGATCAACACTCTTCCCGGTTTTACTTCCATCAGCATGTATCCGAAACTCTGGCAGGCTTCCGGATTGTCATATTCCGCATTGTTAGATAAATTAATTCAGCTTGCAATCGAACGGCATACAGCGAAAAAGAAACTCAAAACAACATACCAGCCGAAAAATAATTGGTACACATAAGTATGCGTTTGATGGACAATCAATTCTATAGAAACATCGAGCCGGAACGGTTCTTAAAACGAATTGCAAAGAAAGCGGCAAAAAATAAAAAACGCACGATACTTCTCGTTCTTCTCTTCTTCCTCTTTCTTTACATATTATTTGATAATAAAGGACTTCTCAAGCGACTCAGTCTCGAATCGCAGCACGATGAATGGATCCAAAAACTCAAAACCGATAGTTTAGAAACCAATCGGCTCCAAGAACAGATCAAAGCGTTGGAAGTGGATAAGAAAACGATCGAAAAAATCGCCCGTGAAAAGTACGGAATGAAACGAGAAGGCGAAACGGTCTATCAGGTGAAGAAAGAGAAATAAGGACTATTCTCTATGAAGAAGAGCATGTTTGAGCACCGAAGCAAACCCTTGCTGCCGCGTTTGGATTTTATTAAGCGGTTGGTTTTCTTTGCGCTGCTTTCTGCCGGGTTTGTGACTTTCTCATTATTGGTGGGAATGGTTGGATACCGGACATTCGAGAATTTTTCGTGGGTCGATGCTTTTGTGAACGCCGCAATGTTGATGGGCGGGATGGGTCCTGTGAGCGAGCTTCACACCAATGCCGGAAAAATATTTGCTGGTGTCTATGCCATGTATTGTGGACTCATGTTTATCATCGCTGTTGGCTTTCTCGTTGCACCGGTATTTCATCGCTTCCTTCACAAATTCCATCTGGAAATGGATGAGCCGATCTCTCAAAAGAAAAAATAATAAAGTTTTATTATGTCCGATTTGTTTTCTAAAGAAGAATCTCGTTCTGCACATCCCCCGTCAGCACCATTAGCGGAACGTGTTCGCCCGAAAACATTGAATGAATTTGTCGGGCAGGACCATTTGACTCAGCCCGATAAGCCGCTCCGGTTGATGCTGGAGAACGGAGAGATTGCATCCATGATTTTTTGGGGTCCGCCGGGAGTAGGCAAAACAACATTAGCGCGTTTAGTGGCACATCATGTTCAGGCGGAGTATTATCAGCTCAATGCGGTTGCAGCCGGTGTGAAAGACGTCCGCGAAGTCATTGCTCGTGCCGAGAGAAATCTCAAGACATCGAACAAACGCACCATCCTTTTTATTGACGAGATCCATCGTTTTAACAAAGCACAGCAGGATGCGCTGCTGCATTCGGTCGAAGAAGGGATAATCACACTGATCGGTGCGACGACGGAGAATCCATCGTTCGAAGTCATCTCGCCGCTTCTTTCACGGTGTCAAGTGTATGTCATGGAATCGCTGGGCAGAGAATCGCTGAATGCAATTCTTACTCATGCACTGGAAAGCGATTCGGTTCTATCAAAACGTAAGATCGAAATTGTTGATCGTGAATTCCTGATGCTTTTATCCGGCGGTGATGCGCGCAAACTTCTCAATGGATTGGAAAATTCCATCCGCCTGACAAAACCTGCCGCCGATGGTTCTGTGACGATCACCAAACAGAAAATTGAAGAAGCCTTCCAGAGAAAATTTACACTCTATGACAAAGAAGGCGAACAGCATTATGACATCATCTCAGCCTTTATAAAGAGTGTGCGCGGCAGCGATCCTGATGCTGCTGTCTATTGGATGGCACGCATGCTCGATGGAGGCGAGGATCCGAAATTCATCGCGCGCCGGATGATCGTGCTTGCTTCAGAAGATATCGGTAATGCCGATCCGTACGCTCTTACCCTTGCGGCATCGTGCTTTACAGCAATTGATTACATCGGTATGCCGGAGGCGCGTATTGTGCTTGCACAAACAGCGACATATCTCGCCTCTGCGCCAAAGAGCAATGCATCTTATCTTGCGATCGAACAAGCGTGGGGTGATGTGCGTCATCTTCCGAATCTTCCAGTTCCGCTCCACATTCGCAACGCTCCGACAAAATTGATGGATGAACTCGGCTACGGGAAAGAATACAAATACAGCCACGATTTTCCCGGCCACTTTGTTGAACAACAATTTCTTCCGGATAATTTGAAAGAGAAGCTCTATTATAAACCCACCGATCTTGGCAGAGAGAAAGACATCCGCGAGCGGCTCAATCGATGGTGGAAAAAGAAACAGAGATGATGAGAGAAGCGGATAGACAGAGAGAAGGTAGAAGGGGAAAGGGAGATAAAGATTTTCGCGCTCGTTTCCTCAATCTCTTTGTGAAGGCGGTACAACGATGGTTTTTGACATATGGGGAGAGACAGTTTTTCCAATCTGACGCATTAAGCTATTGACAAGTTCCTTGAAATTGAGTATTATCTACCTACGTAAGTCAATCAAGGGGCGCGCCAATGTGCTTGCAAGTTCGAAAAACTATACACAAGATATTTCTTTTTTCTTTCATCATACTCATCGCCCTTTCCCTTTCGTGCCACAAAGACAATCCTATCGATGGCGGCAAGCCGCCATGCGGCGGAATAGATCCAGGCATTGTTCCCAATCCACCATATAACAGTCCTATCTGGCATCCGAGCGGACAATTTATCGGATTCAACCATACACCTCTACGAAACATTGTTTATCCCTACCCATGTTACCCAGAACAGGTATTTGCAGGCGATTCAACCGGTTTCTGGCTTATCAATTCCGACGGAACAAACAAGCGAAGGATATTTCCTTATACGTTGCAAACTCCTGCTTGGTCTCCCGATGGTAAGTGGATTGCGTTTGTTTCCGGTGCACAGATACTTAAGATGCGATTTACAGGGACGATTTTTGACACGACAACGCTAACTCAACTCACTTCTGCGGGAGGAAATTTCTTCCCTACGTGGAGTCCCGACGGGCAATGGATTGCATATGATCGATCAATTACAGATGGAAGCGGTCCTGCTGGTGTTTGGATAATGAGAATCGATGGAACAGAAAGGAAAGCAGTTTTTGGTGGAGCTTTTCCTGCTTGGCATCCAAGCGGAAACATACTAATAGGTGTTGTAGGAACAAGTTTCACAAGTGTTTGGACAAGATTTGTGCAATATGATCTCCTGCAACTGAAAGCTATTGACACTCTATCGGCTGTTGTTGGTAATGACAACCGTCAACCCCACTACTCACCTGACGGGACAAAGATTGCATTTTGGTCAAGTGGTAATCTTTGGTTAATGGACACAACAGGAAACAACCAACATCAATTGACGACACGTGGGGCCGATGTCGAATTTAACTGGTCGCCGTCAGGAAATAGAATTGTCTATGCACGATATCAATCAACTGATTGGACAATGAACAATGGGGTCTTATGGATGATTGATGTCTATTCTAAAACAGAAACGCAGTTCACTTTTAACCCTTGATTGAATATGTCATTGATCGAAGGATGGTGATTGTTATGAGACAATAAAAGCCCTCGAAGTAGAGCGCCTTAAATATTCCTCTGGCAAGGAGAATCATTTTCAGGACTGCTGTTCCTGCGAGGGTGTATTATTTTCTGTCTGAAGGAATTCTTTAGAATAAGATACAAGCCAATTCACTCAAACGCAAAAACTTTTTGCATAAAGGAGTATGTCATGACAAGAAATATTGTCTTTAAAACAACAACACTATTTATCATTGTTCTGTTTCTTTCTGGTTTGATGCAAACATTGCTAGGACAAAACGATCCATCAAAAGAAATTCTTGTCTACTTCACCTCAGGAGTTGAACGAGTAGCCAAAGGACAGTTGCAGGCACGTTCTGCATCAGCGATAACAAAAACAACTCTTGCGCGATTTAATATAGGTGAAGGCAACATTACTTCGGCGTTTCCGGATTTCAACGATGCAGATACATTGAAGAACACGCCCGATGGACGAAAAATCGGTTTACCGAACATGGCAAAGATTTTCAGAATTAGGATTCCGGACAGTGTGACAAGAGAAAGTGTTATTGATTCATTGAAGAAACTTCCGAATGTTCTTTTTGCCGAACCAACCGCCGTCGCTGAACCTCTCGGTGATCCAAATGATTCATTCTATCAATATCAATGGGGACTTAAAAATATGCAAAATAGTATTCGCCAAGAAGCTGATATAAAAGCTCCCGAAGCTTGGGATATTTACACAGGTTCATCAAGCAATATTATAGGGATTATAGATTGGGGTGTTGATGCAACCCATCCAGATTTAAATGGCAAGGTATCGGGTGATGCACAGGGTACTGTTTATCATGGAACTCACGTTGCAGGAATTGCGGCGGCAATTACGAATAACACGACTGGAGTTGCAGGTGTTGATCAGAACGCACACCTTCTCTCTAAAAATATCTCTGGTGTAGGTGATCCCGTATTATATCAAAAAATCGTCGATGCTGTGAATTATAGCTCCAACGTTAACGTATTAAATAATAGTTGGGGGTTTTAAAATAACATTTATTCAACAACAGTGCGAATGGCCTTTGCGTATGTGTACAAAATGAATCGAGTCGCTGTTGTAGCAATGGATGATCATGGGCAAACCGGAGCAACGTATCCTGCAGCATACGGGCAAGGAATTATTGCTGTCGGAGCCACGGACAATTCAGATGTCCGCCCAAGTTGGTCGGAAGCTGGTTCATGGATTGATGTTTCAGCGCCGGGAGTCAATATCCTCTCAACGTACCGAAACGGTGTGTATTTTTCTGACCCGAACTATGAGTACTTGAGCGGCACTTCTATGGCAACACCATACGTTTCTGGTATAGTTTCTCTATTGAAAGGATTTAATTCTAATCTCTACAACGATGATATTGAACATATCATTCAACTTTCAGCAGATAAAATTCGTCCGGACTTATATACATACGATGCAAATGGTTGGAATGCGAATGTTGGTTTCGGTCGCGTCAACGCACGTAAAGCTTTAAACATGTTGCGTGCACCGCTTGTATTTACTCGGACGTCAACAACTGGTGGAAGTGATAAAGGGGCTAGTAGTACTTATGGCATGACAATTTTTGGCGCACAAGCATGGGGACTTGCGGATGGAAATTACTTCGTAAAACGCCACGAAGTAAGAACGACAGTCTCCTTCCCGGCAAATAGCTGGCGTGCAGTGTGGGGCCGTGGTGTCGCTTCAGGTGGTTGGTCGGCTGAAAATCCAAATTTTTCGATGGGTTATTGTGATGTTGTTCCCGGAACGGTTACTTCAACGTCAGCCCAACTGAGGACATATGTGTATGAAGTATATGATATAAATTATAAAAGTCTTGGTTGGAAGCCAACAACTCCCGGCAATGTTACATTTGCTTATACAAAATTGGAAATACCTTCGACAATTACTGCTAACAGTACCTTGGACGGTAATTATGTTTTGGATAACGATGTAACGGTAAATAGCGGTGTAACACTTACGATCACTCCAGGATCAGTTATCTCGTTTGCAAATGGTAAATCTCTTACTATAAACGGTGTCATTAATGCTCAGGGTACGTCGACAAACCAGATTCGATTTACCTCGGCAAGTGGAACAATCCCCGGTTCGTGGAATAAAATCTTAATCCTCAACAACGGCAATAGCATTCTGAAATACTGCACATTCGAATATGGTACTAATCCTTTAAGCTTAACTAATATCACAACGGGAAACATAACGATCGTTGAAAATTGCACGTTTAAAAACAATAGTCAATTTGGTTTGTATACTCAACATAGCCTTGTTAATGTAAAAAGTTGTCAGATTTTTAGCAATGGTCTTTCTGGAGTAGGGTGTTATAATAATTTGGATGTTAAATTTACAGCCAATCATATCTATAACAATAGCGGAAACGGTGTTGATGCAAGTTCTAGTAATTTCTTGGAATTCTATGGGAATGTCATTGAATCTAATACGGGGCATGGTTTCAAAACAGCAAACTCTGATCACACCCACCTTGGCCAGCCTTACACATGGTCAGGTTATAATACAATCAGATGGAACGGGTTGAACGAAGTTGAAGCTGAAACAAATAATCCGTCTGTAGAGATTGCCACAGCCTCTATCCATGATGCAAGCGGATATGAGATTTACAATTATCCTGGCAATCCACAAATTTACACTACAGATTGCTATTGGGACGCAAATGGATGCCAATATAGTGGGAGTGTGTCTTTCAATGGATCGAATAACAGCCTACCGAGCTGGGATGGACAGACGCGCACAGCAGGTAGTCCGCTAGGAAAAGGTTCTGCGCCCGTTATACCGGATAGCATTCCATGGTTCTATAACCCACGGATTCCTGATGCTGAGAAAGTGGCACGGTGCAAGGATATCATTGCAAGGAATACTTTGATGGAAGAAGCAAAGACAGCGTTAGTATGGCTCTACATAATACTTCGCACAGATTATACTCAAGACCAGTTGGGGGAAAGAAAAGGATTCTACAATTACTTACAGGATATTAAAACCAACTGTGGGGACTCTGAAATCGGTAAGCTGGCACTTCGATATATGATTTTCTGGAAGATGTTAGAAAATGAGAATTCAACAGTGATTAGACTCTCGCAGGAAGCACTCAATGCAATAACTGGTGAAGACAGGAAATGGGTGTTGGTGGACCTTGCCCATATATATGCCCGCAGTGGACGGTCACAGGAAGCAAAGAGTACTCTAAAAGAACTTCGAGAGAAATATACCAACGACAAAGAATCAATTGTGTCCATCGAAAACGGTATTGCAGACATTGAAGGACAAATTTCCAACGGTTCATTTAACCCAGATGAGAAAGCGAGACTTATAACATCACAGGCTCTCACAAATGTTGTCGGTATTTTTCAGAATTACCCCAATCCGTTTAATCCGTCGACGATTATCAGTTACCAGTTATCATCGATGAGCCATATCAAACTGAGCGTGTATGATGTGTTGGGGCGCGAAGTGGAAATTCTTGTGGATGGGATGAGAGATGTGGGTTCGTATTCAACATCATTTGATGGTTCAAAACTTTCCAGTGGTATATACTTTACACGTATAATTGTACAACCACAGGAAGGGTTGCCAATCATTCAGGTAAAGAAGATGTTACTGACGAAGTGATAAAGTAGTTCAGTAGTGGAGCAAAAAGGTGTCTGATATTTTGCTCTTCAGGCGGCTCTGAGAATGGGCCGCCTCTTTTTTTATCATTTCGTTTATTTACTATGCATTTTTGCTGAAGTGCTTACAGGTAGACATTTCTTAATATTCACGCGTAAAACCTCGAATATTGGTTTAGAAAAAGAGAGGATAGGAATAATCCTAACCAAAACTCCGTCATTTCCGGATTCTTTTTAATATAAAATTATTGCTCTTTGTATCTCACCAATGAAATATAAGAATGTTCTTTTCTTTTCATCGAAATACATGTCGATACTGCGTCAACTGTTATAATAGAAGCGCGCGTATCGAATAAGGAGTTGTCTTGGGACGAAGAATTATTTTCTCCATATGGATGTCGATACTTACCGTTGCTGCCGTCGCTTACTCGCAGCAAGAATTATTTGTTGAGCAGCTTCAATCTGTAGAAGCCTTCAAAGGGTCGGTTATGCGAGGCGCCGTTTCCCCCAAAGCAAATCTCTTGGCTGTTCTCTCTCTGGGAAAGATATTGAGACTTTACGATATTTCTTCACTCAAGGAGAAATCGTCCACTATCAGTATGCCAACATATATAAATGCTTTATCTTTTTCCGCCTCCGGGAAAACATTGGCACTCGGTGCAATCGATGGACAAGTATACTTATTCGATGTGACAACCGGAGCTATATCAAAATCGCTATCGATACATTCACAATCAGTCAATGCGGTGGTCTTCCAAGATGAAGGATGGATTTTTTCTGCTGGTGCAAATAAAACGGTGACCATTACAGATGCTGTCGGCGGTACTGCTATAGGATCTGTTCCGGCATTTCAAGAAGAAATTACTGCGCTTGCGATTCAGCCGGATGCAAAAAACGGTGCAGTTGGGTTGTCGAAGGGTCAGGTCAATATCTTTTCTATCGGGACATTAACAACGATTTCTACATTCAACAATGCAAAAAGTGGAAGTATGGCATTATGCTACAGCGCCGATGGAAAATATCTTGCCGCCGGTACTGCTGACGGAAATGTACTTCTGTGGGACGCACAATCCGGTGTATTGAAAAAAACGTATGCACAGAAAGGCTCTATCTGGTCTGTAACGTTCGATCCAAAAACACGATGGGTTGTTTCAACGTCGGCAGATAGTACAATAAAAATCTTCGACCTCGCAGTATCGACGAATGTGAAAACCATAACCGAGCATGATGGATATGCAACCTATGCGGTCTTTCTCAATGATGAGACGCTCCTAACCGGAACGAGTAGGGGCCTCTTGAAGAGTTGGAAGGTGGCTCTTACTCCACCTGATTCAATCAATCCGGGCATTGTCATGGAACAGCCTGTGGCCGGGTCGGTCTCTGCAAAAGTTTTTGCCCGTGAATATGAATTTCGAGGATTGGTGTATGATGATACCAATGTAAAAGAAGTGACAATAAACGGTACACCTGTCAAGCTTATGGCTGTCGCTGCAGAAGATACTGTAAAAATTCCTGCCGGAATGAAATCGGTAAAACGCTTCAGCACTCTTGTGAAGCTTGATTCGATTGGGTTAATTCCCTATGTCATCCGTGTTTCGGATAAAGCGAATCATTCCATCAGCATGAGCGGAGAGATTCGGCGACTCTCGAATGATGAGGCAGTGGAAGTCGAAAACCCCGTGAATAATTCTGAGACCGGTGCGGTTTCTATTCCTTTGAAATTTCGGATATGGTTTGATGTTTCTTCATATTCGATTTCATCCAACATGGTAGATATTGTGAACGGGCAGGAGCCGGGGCTTAAGGCAGCCGGTGATGTCATTTCGGAAGATATTCCAATTGTTCTCGGTTATAATCAAATTCAATTATCGATCACAAGTAAGGCAGGCGACAAATTTTCAAAAACGATTAGTGTTAATCGTACACTATCAGCACTTTCTGGAATTTCATCTATTTCCGGCGGGACAAAAAAAGAGCGCGGTGGTTCCGGTCCGCAGCGCTGGGCGGTTGTTGTGGGAGTATCGGAATACACGAACCCTGGGATCCCGAGTTTAAAGTACGCCGACAAGGACGCCGAAGCGCTGGCAAATTTTCTCCGACGACCTGAAGGTGGCGGATACGATTCCGACCACATGCGAGTATTGCTGAATAAAGATGCGACACTTGCGAACGTGAGGGATGCGCTCATCAACTTCCTGAATCAAGCAATTGATATGGATCTCGTGCTTATTTATTTTGCAGGACATGGCGCACCGGAAGCAACACGTCCGCAAAACATTTACCTGCTGACGAGCGATAGTGACCCGACCGCGCTTGGTACTACCGCGTTTC
>Ga0182017_10004238_pt1 | contig 10682 bp, 7 predicted proteins | sample 712E3DmetaG_FD_120492 | JGI IMG/M metagenome (GOLD analysis project Ga0182017, IMG submission 120492) | Permafrost microbial communities from Stordalen Mire, Sweden - 712E3D metaG | ecosystem: Environmental > Terrestrial > Soil > Wetlands > Permafrost | place: Sweden: Stordalen | collected... | reverse complement strand
GGTCGCGTCGCAGGGCAAGCACTCGCTCTTCAGCCGCGCGCCGATCAGGCAGTTCGTCAAGCAGGCGCGGCAACAGCGCAGCCGCCGCCGCGGCCAGCAGGCCATCGGGCGCATCGCCATCTTGTGCCGCAGCCCCAATCAGATCGAGGTAGTGCGCCACGGCGGTTTCGTCCTCCCCGCGCTCGTAGGCCAGCATGCCCGCGCCGAAGAGAGCCAAGCTTCGGGGCTCGCGCTTGGCGCCCACGACCATGACGTGCTTCCACATCGCCGCCGCTTGCTCGGCATTCCCATCAACCAGTGCCTGCCAGGCCCGGCCCGTCTCGGTGCTCGGGCCTACTCGTCGGCCACCACCCAGGATCCCAGCACATCCCGAAGCAAGACACGCCCCAAGCAGGCAAGCCGCTATTCCGATCCTGCTGCCGCGTGCGCTCATTTGCCAGCCTCTCCGGTGATGACCAGAGGCTCGCCCAGCAGATTGTCGACCTCGCGCAAGAAGGCGCGAAACTCACCATATTCGTTGGCTGCGATCCGATCACGTTCCACCGAGAGAAGCGAGCGCAGCTTGACGGTGCGACCGTCGCGCGACACGACTGCCTCCAGGTCGAAGCTGCCGAACTCCCCCTTCAGCCTGCACGCCGTCGGGGCACGCAGCAGGCGGAACCCGTCGGGCAAGCGGTACTCGAGTTGCTCCTCGTGTTGCCAAGGAAAACCAAGCACCAATGGCCACCTCCGCACGCCCAGACGCGCGTAGGTCTGGGTCAAGTCGGTCTCCCGTGAACTCGAAGGCAAGTGAAACTCGCCCCGCGGGTTGGGCTGGGCCAGATGTGGGACCAGGGCGCGTGCCCGCACGACAACCGGCTGGTTGCGGTCCTCCACGCCGGCCATGTCTACCGTCTCAAGCTGCGCGCCGGTGTGGCGGCTATTCCACACCTTGGCATAGCGCTCGCGCCGTTCGCCCGGTGTCTGGTAGTGCGCGCGCCATTCCTGTGCTGCCTGGCCCTTGATGGTCACTGTCTCATCGACCCGCGCGCTGCCGTCGGCAGCCAACGCGACCTTCCAGACCCGCACCGCGCGGTTGGCCGCGGCGGGCAGCACCGGGGTGCGCGCAAGGGTATTCCCCCCCCATCCCACGCGCAGGACCATCACCCCCTGGTCCTGGCTGGGCAGCTCGTCGAGGCCGGCAAACTCCGCCGTGCCGTCGAGATAGAGGTCGAGGCGGGGAACATAGGTGATGGCGTGGTCGAAGACGGCCAGCGAAGCCGGCTCGCTATCCACCAGGCCGGCCCGGCGCGATCGCAGCAAGACCAACTCGGACTCGATGCCCACTTCACGCAACAAGGCCAAGAGCAACAATGCCTTGTCTTTGCAGTCGCCAAACCGGCGCAGCAACACTTGGCTCACGGGATAGGGTTTGTATCCGTGAATTCCGAACTCCAGCCCCACGTAGCGCGTCTTCTCGATCACGAATCGGTGCAACGCTCGCACCTTTTCCGCATCGCTGTGCAGCCCAGATGTGGTCTGGGCGGCTACCTGCTTGAGGTTCTGGTCGCTCTGCAACTGGTCCTTCACCAGGCTCCAGTACCACCGGCCCACCTCCTGCCAGCTTTGGTAGGTACTGATGTGCAGGTAGGGCGCGACTTCGGTAAACCCGGGCATTGCCGGCTCCATGTCCACGCGTGCCACATCGCTGGCCGCCCAGCGATAGACCGCCTCATTCGCTTGGCGCTCAACCTCACTCTTGAGTCCCACCAGGCGCGGCTGGTTGAAGTGAAATGAACGCTGCGCCGGCGCGATGAGGGTGTAGTCCCAGCTGCGCTTAGGCAAGACGTCGGCGATCACGACAAGCTCGCCGAAATAGTCGGCCATGTCGTTCTGGTAGGCGACATCGGCCACGGTGTACTGCACCTCGATCACATCACCGGCCCGCAAGTTCTCGAAGCTCACCACCTCGGCACGCGCATCGTAGTACAGCCCGTACCAGGGTTCGGAAAGGTCGCGATCGTCGCGCCCGCTCGCCTGGGAAACCTCGACTTCCCCCCCAGCGGTGCGGCGAAAGATGCGCGCCTCGCGAATCTCCACTTCCTGCTCGCCGGGCACGTAGCGCACCAGCACCTCTTGGTTGTCGCGAGCCGCACGGTCGGTGCGCAGGTGAACGATGCGCTGAACGAACGCGTCGGCCAGACCATTGGGGTGCACCCGCGTGACGTGGCGATCGAGCAGAATGACGGCTGGATCGTCATCTGTCGGCGGCACGGGTGAGAGCAAGGCCCGCCGGCTCAACCTCTCGCCATCTCCGGCAAAGCGTCGCGCCAGATCCTCCGCACCGGCCGACCGGTGCGCCTCAGCGGGAACCGCAGCCAACGACTCGGCGTAGCGCCGCAGTGCCGGCTGTTGTGGGCGTAGTTGCAGCGATCGACGCAGGCTCGCCTCCGCCTCCTGCGGACGTCCCATCCGCGCCAGCAGGCGACCCAGCTCCTCATGCAACCGAGGCTCGTCGGACAAACGCAGCAAGGCCTTGCGCAGGACCGACTCGGCTAGGGTGCCCTGTCCCGCTCCCTCTAGGGTATGGGCTTGCTCAATGATGAAGAAATGTAGATCGGGCCGCCAACCCGCCGCCTCGCCGTAGAGCCGAGCTGCCTGGCTGTGATCTCCGCGACGGCGCGCGGCCCCGGCCAAGTCTCGCAGCAAATCCGCATCAGAGCGACGCGCGTCCCACAGGTGTCGCAGCTCTGCCTCCGCCTGCGCAAAACGTCCCAATGCCTCAAGTGTGTGCGCGCGCGCCGCAAGCACCGCCGGAACGTTTCTCGCCGCGCCTGCAAGCGCGTCGAGGCGCCGCAAGGCCGCGGCGTGCAGGCCAATCTCGCGTTCCTCGCCCGCCAGGGCGAGCTGGGCAGCAAGCGAGGTTGGATCGGCCGCTGCGGCCTCACGCCAGCGCTGCAGCGCCACCTCCTGCCGACGCTGCCGCTGCGCCAGATCGCCAAGCTCGGCCAACAACAGCGCGCGCTCACCCGGCCCCGGCGCCAGCAGCAGTGCTTGCTCCAGTGCCGGTCGCGCGTCGTCCTCCTCACGTGCCACCTGGCCGAGGAATAGCAACGCCGCATAGCGGGCCGCTGGGGAAGCTGGCTCTGCCTTCGCCGCCCGGCTCGCCGCCACCTCGGCCGCCTTGCTCTCGCTATCCTCGCTGCGCAGAAGATCGAGAACCCGCGCGAAGTCCAACCAGCGCGAGGCCGCCTCGCCGGCCGGGGCCTGCTCCGCCCGTCGACGCAATATCTCATTGAGATCACGCACGGGTGGTGGGGGGCCAGGTGGCGAAGCGGCCGTCACGCCAGCGGCACGCGCCTCAGCGTTTGCCGTCACTTTGGGCAGGGGCGCCCCCTGGGGATCGGTCAGGCGCAGGAACAGCTGCCAGCTTCCCGAGATCACGACCGTCTTCACCAGCAGCACGCTCTCGCCGCGCGGGAGCCACAGCGCGGCCGAATCCTGATCCAGCGCCGCCGGCCGCACCACGTCCCGGCTCAGCACTGAACGACCGTTGAGCCAGGCCTTGACTGGCCCCGACGACCCGAGCCGCAAAGCGGCCCAGCGCCCCACGTCGCTGTGCAGATACGCGAGCACGTACGCGACAGCATCGCTGTCCGGACGCAAGAGTGCGCCAAGCGCAACCGCCCCCTGCGGAGCCACCTCGGCGGAAGTCCGGCGCCAGCAGGCTTCGTGCGTCTTGCCCGGATAGCACTGACTTCCGCGCGGATCGGGCAAAACCAACTCGGCCGGATAGATGCGATCCAGTCCGCTGCGGCCCTGGGCATCGAAAGGCCCCAACACCCACAAGTCGCGCAGCAAGCCCAGCCCGCGCCGGCGCGATTCTGCCTGCTCGTGCTGGCCCGCACCGTCCTCCTCCAGGGCAAGGAAGTATGACGCCTGCGCTGCTACCAGGGGATCCGCGCTTGCCCTATCCTTTCCCTCGACAAAGTCGCGCAGCACGGCTGCCAGCCGGCCAGGGCCAAGCATAGTGTCCATGTGGACCAGCGCAGCCAAGCACGACAAAGCCTCGGGCGTCGCCTTGCGGGCCAACAAAGCCGTGCGCTCGGAATCAAATCGATCCTGGAAGGCGTCACCCCGCGCTTCCCCCTGCCCCGCGAGAGTCTGCCCGGCGAGCAACAACGCCACGGCGCAGGCCGACCGCCGGGCAAACGTCATCTTCATCACAGCGCGAATCTACGACGCGAAGTAGTCCCCGATGGCCTCGCGCAGGGCCAGGCGGGCGCGGTGCAAGCGCGTCTTGACCGCAGGGAGGGAAAGTCCGAGCAACTCAGCTGTCTCCTCGGTGGACAGTCCCTCCACGTCGCGCACGAGAAAAACTGTGCGCAGCCCGTCGGGCAAGGCGTCCACTGCAGTCTGGATGTGACGCCGCAGTTCCTCGGATTGCAGCTGCTCGTCCGGCCGTTGCGACCAATCCTCCGACGAGCCATGCGCCGACTGCTCCGCCGCCTTGTGCAGGACACCAGGCTCGATGTCGTCCAGCATGACCTCGGGATGCCGATTGCGCGCACGCAGGAACATGAGCGCCGCATTCACGGTCACTCGATACATCCAGCTCCCGAACTGCGCCCGCCCCTCGAATCCCGGAAGGTTCCGCCAGGCCGACAGAAACGCGTCCTGCAGGATTTCCTGCGCGTCGTTCTCGTTGCGGACAAAGCGCATGGCCAGCCGGTAGAGCTTGTCTTCGTAGCGGCCCAGCAGTTCCTCGAACGCCGCCACGTCCTTGCTGCGCGCGCGCGCCACCAGCACCTCGTCGGTCAGGCCGGCCAGGGCAGACGACTTTGCGCCGTCAGGGCTGTGAGCAGTGTCACTTCCAGGCATAATATCCCCCTCGCGGGAGAGGCTAAGGATAGGCTACTGTTGCCCAAGAGCATAGACCTTCGATCGCTTCGCGCTACACTTCGCCCCCGCCCCATGGTCCTCGCCGTCCTCAAATCTCTCCGCTTTCATCAGTGGGTCAAGAACCTATTCGTACTCGGGCCCTTGGTCTTTGCGCGCCGAGTTGACGACCCGCGCGCCGTGCTTTCATCGCTTCTGGCCGCGGCCTGCTTCTGTCTCTTGTCGAGTGCTGTCTACGTGTTCAACGACATCGTCGATGTGGACAAGGACCGTGTTCATCCCTTGAAGCGCCTGCGTCCCATTGCCTCGGGCGCCCTACCTGTGCCTGCCGCTCGCCTGCTCGCCGCGGTCCTGGCCCTGCTCGGACTCTGTGGCAGCTACTTCATCGCTCCTACGCTAGTGGCGATCGCCGCCGCATACCTCGTACAAAACGTCGCCTACTCCTTCTGGCTGAAGCATGTCCCGTTCGTGGACGTGGCGTGCATCAGCACGGGTTTTTTGCTGCGCGTGTTGGGAGGCGCCAGTGCCATCCCGGTGGACCCGTCGGTCTGGGTGTTGCTCTGCACCTTGCTGCTGGCGGCGTTCCTTGGGTTCGGCAAACGCGCCCACGAGCTGCGCGTGGCGGGAACGAAAGGTGGTAACCAGCGTCTGGTGCTCGACCGCTACCCACCCCACGTGCTGCGCGTGCTGCTCTACCTGCTGGCGATCTTGACCGTGCTCGCCTACCTTTTCTACACCCAGTCGCCCCACGCTCGGACCTTCTTTGGCACGCGTCGTCTGGCGCTCACCGTGCCGTTCGTGGCGTTCGGGGTATTTCGCTTCATCTCGATTGTCCAGGGCAAAGTCGACAGCGAAAGCCCCACCGACTCCATGCTGCGCGACCCGCCCTTCCTCATCAACCTGCTCGGCTACGCTGTCGCCATCATTGCGATCTTGTACGGCGGCTGGTAACCAGCCAGCGGCACGGATCGTCGGCCGTCGTTGCCTCCGAGGGTTGAGGGAGCTTTGCTATCCGCGCACGCAGTTGCGTCCCGCGTTCTTGGCCTCATAGAGGTGCTCATCTGCGCGCTTGATCAGCCCCGCCGCGTCTGTAGTTTCCTGGTCCAAGGCCGCAACGCCCAGCGAAATGGTGACGTCCATCTTGACCCCCTCGAACCGGAAATCCGTGAGCTCCACGATGCGCCTGATCTTCTCGGCAAACTGATGGGCGTTGTGAGCGTCGATCTCGGGCAGCACGATGGCGAATTCCTCACCACCGTAGCGCGCGAATAGATCCTCGCGTCGAATCTTGTTCTTCACGGTCGCCGCCAGGGTCTTCAGCACCGAATCACCAGCCAAATGCCCCTGGGTGTCGTTGACCTGCTTGAAATGGTCAATGTCGAACATCACCAGGGACATTTCGCGCCGATAGCGCAGGGCACGCGCGATCTCGCGCTCGATGCATTCCTGGAAATAGCGTTTGTTGAAAATCTGGGTCAGGCCGTCCACGGTGGTTAGCCGATAGATCTCCTCGTGGTAAGCGCGCTCGATGTTGCCGCCGGAAAGAAATTTGAAGATGGTGCGGCCGATCTTGATGAAATCGCCGTCCTCCAGCGCGCGCTCGTCGATGAGCTCGTCGTTGACGTAGGTGCCGTTGGTCGATCCGAGGTCGCGAATCCGGATCACGCGTCCAGAGTTCACGATCTTCGAGTGCGCGCGCGACACCGACTCCTGATCGATCTGAATGTCAGACTTGGAGGAGCGTCCGACGACCAACGTCGGCGCTTCCAGGTTGTACTTGCGACCGAGGTCAGACCCATAGATGACCACCAAGCACGCCTCCTTGGTGGGCGCGTGTTCGGAGATCTTGTTGATGCTGGTGACGACCGTTTTGGCCCGAACGTGATCGGAATCGACAAGGCGGTCGGCTGGTTTGGGCGGAACCCGTGGCAAGTGAAACTTCAGGTTAGGACAGGACCGCAGCCGGGTAAAGCCGCATTAGCGTGTATGCTTTCCCAGTACATTGCCCTACATGCCTGACGTGGTCGCACTATCGGCATTCTTGGTCAGGCGTCGGATCTAGTGTCGACGAAATAACCCCGGCACTGCTGCTGAAAGTCCTCAAATGCCTGGGATTCAGCACGGCTGTTGTTGCGGGCGGAAAGATTGGCAATCAGGTTGATGAGAGGCTTGCGGCGCGGCCACAGGCTGGCCCACACCCGGCGCAATACGGACGACATCGAGTAGAAGTTCCGGTTGCAGGTGACCATCTCCCGGATAGCAGCGTCGAGTGACAGGCGTTGGTAGCGGGCCACCGGAAAGGACAAGGTGTAGTAGCGCCAGTCTTCGGGAAACGCGCTGAGAGCGATGCGGTTCTCGCCCTTCATCTGGTTCCACAGGCGGGTGCCGGGAAGGGGCGTCAGGAACAGGGCATTCAGGCTGTCGACGCCATACTCTCTTGCGGTTTCGGCCACGCGCTCTCCGATGCCGGCCTCGTCGATGTCTAGGCCGATGATGAAAGAGCCCATGACCTGAATGTTGTGCCGCTGGATCCGACGTACCGAGGCACGAAAATCCCGGCCCTTCTGTGAATTGAACTTCTTCCCCAGCTCGCCCAGGCCCTCGGCACTCGGGGACTCGAAGCCGATGAAGACGCCACAGCAGCCCGCCGCGCGGGCCAGCGCCGGGACCTCTTCATCGTCCCCAAAATTGATGGTCGCCTGGGCGATCCATTCCTTGCGCAGCCCAGACTTGGCCAAGGCACGAAAAAGCTGCTTGGCTCTAGCGATGTGTTCCGGGCGGATACCGATGAGATTGTCGTCCACCACCAGAACCCGCTTCTCCGGGATGCTCAGAAACTCAGCCACCACATCTTCAATCGGGCGTTGCCGGTATTGCGTGCCGTTGAACGTGCTCACACTGCAGAAGGTGCAGTTTAGCGGGCACCCACGCGTAGTTTGGATGGACCCGAACGCATAGCCCTCGGGCAGCAGGTCTTGTCGCGCAGGCACGAATGAATCTACGGGGACATGCCCTCCGTCGTACTGGCGCTGCAATTTGCCGCTCTTGAAATCATCGAGCACCCGTGGCCAGACCGTCTCCCCTTCCCTGGTCACTACCGCATCCACCCGCGCCAGGACTTCGTCCACGCACATGGTCGCGTGAATGCCACCCATCACAACCGGGATTCCCAGGCGGCGGAATTCCGCGGCCAGCTGGTAGGCGCGCGGAGCCTGGGAGGTGAAAGCCGTGATGCCCACCAGGTCAGGCCGGGGCAGCTTCGCGTAGTCTGGCAGTTTGACGTTCTCGTCCAGAATCGTGACTTCCCACTCTGGCGGCGTCAGGCGCGCCAGCACCATAAGGCTAAGGGGTTTCCAGACTCGGTAGTGGTTCCACCGGTTTCGCTTGGCCGTGACACACGAAACCAGAGAATTGGTGGGGTTGATCAGATAGAGGCGAATGTTGCACCCTCGCTGGTAGGCAAGACGTCACAGGTTGGCTGTTCCCGCGTGTATCGTCCAGATATTAGTCCCGCGCAAGCCATTCTGTTGGGGCTTGTTCCCGACGGACGCGGCAGGTACAATGGGCTCGGCTTCGTCCTGGGTGCATGCATGTCGTTGCTGTACGAATGGCTTGACAACGCCGCAGGTGCGCGCCGGGGAGCCATGGGAGGCGGCCAGGCCCTGATCTACAGGGACACCTACCTCTCGTGGCACGGATTGCGACATCGAGTCAATCGACGCGCAAGCGAGTTGAAAGGATTCGGCATCCAGGCAGGCGACTGGGTTGGCCTCATGCTGGGCGGCGTTCCGGATTTCGTAGTGCTGGCCCTTGCCCTCTCCAAGCTGGACGCCGTCGTGGTGCCTCTTGATCCCACCCTGGGCGGACGCGACCTCAACATGGTTTTCTCGGCTGCCCACCTGCGGGCGTTGATCACGCGGCCGAACACCCTGACACCCTTTGCGGCCCCTGCTGGCGCACCGCCTGCGGACCGAGAGCACGCGCGACCTCGCGCAGTACTCGAAAGTCGTCGCCGCGTGTCCGGCACGCTGCTGACTTGTGCCACCTTTGAACGAAAGCCTTTCAGAGTACACGTGGTCCCCGAAGTCGTGCTTTTCACCTTGGACGCCGGTGGAGATCCCAAGGGTGTGGTACGCGAGCGCCGCCAACTGGAGGGCATCGGCGCCACCATAGGCGCAACGCTGGAGATCGATGCCAAAACCCGCGTGAGTACAGCCTCCGGACTCCACACCAGCCAAGGCTTTGATCTCGGCCTGTGCGCGGCGTTGGCCCAGGGCGCCGGGTTGGTTCTCGACGACGAGTTGGTCGCAGCCCGCCTGGCCAAGTTGCTGTCCGAGCAAGGCGCTGACGTCCTGGCGGCCACGCCTGCATCGTTCGCCGCCATGGCGAGAATGCCAACCGCCAAGCCGTGTCCATCGCGCCACACCCGCTGCATCAGCTCGGGCGAGTCGCTCACCCCGGCGGTGGCGCAGGCTTTCCGCAGGCGATTCAAGGTTCCCCTGCTCTCCTGCTACCAAACGGTGGAGACTGGTCCGGTGGCCATTGATCTGGAAGGTAGAGATCCTGTGACGGTTGGCTTGCCCTTCGCGGGCGTCGAGATTCGCGCCGCCGATCCCCAGGGTGGCCAGATACCCACCGGCGTGCCCGGGCCCGTCTGGGTGCGCGCTGCGGGCGTGTCGGCCGGCTTTGTCCCGCCGGTCAGGCTGCGCACACGCGGCGGCGAGGTACCCATCGGCCGTGGGCTTCGCGACGGCTGGTTGCGAACCGGGGACATCGGCAGCCTCGACCGGAATGGCCGTCTGACCCTGTTCGGTCGGGAAGATGACTTGGTCAAGGTCGACGGTCGGCGGGTGGCTTTGGGCGAGGTTGAAGGGTGTCTGGAGGCATTTGCAAATGTGCGCAGCGCCGAGGCTCGCCTGGAGCATGACGACGTTGGCGGTTCACGGGTGATTGCCCGTGTGCAACGTGACGGCCACTGCACGCCCAAGCAGCTCATCGATCATTGTGCCAAGCACCTGGCACCGCACAAGGTGCCGGCGCGGGTCGAGTTCGGCGAGAAAGGATAGACAATACCAGCTACTCCAGCAGAGGATGCAAATCCGCCTTGACCAGCACCGAACCGCCGTCAGCCACCGTGATCTCCTCAAAGTGCGAGTAGTAGCTCGGGTGACGAATCTCGACCCGGTAGAAGCCCGGTCGGATGAAACGATCCGGCTTTGCCCATTGCGAGGCGCGTCCCATGGGCACGTCGTCGAGCAACACCGCGGCTTCGGGCACGTTGCATTCGACCCGGAAAGCCGCCGAGCCCTCAGATTTCAGCGAGGCACAGGCGGCAAAGGCGAGAACAGCGAAAATCACGAGCACAATCGATTTCATGGTTTTGTTGCAGGAGGTTCGGCCCCTGCCCCCGGTTGTGGATCACCGGCTTGCGCCAGGCGAACCTGGAGTGTTACCCGCTCGGCCGGCGGCTTCAGTTCGCTCACCAGCAGCCGGCCCGCGACGTCGCGAATGAGAGCAGCCTCAATCTCGCGGCCGCTCATGCGCGTGAACACCCGGATCTCGGCCTGATTCGTGGTCACGTGACGGACCTCAGCCGCGGTAACCGCGCCCAGCCGCTTCACCACCTGAATCAGCGCCATGAGTGCCGCCGGCTCGACCACATCAAGATCCAGCGTCACATAGCGCGCCCCCGCAGGAGCCGGCCGCAAGAATGTGGATAGCTGGCGCGCCAACCCGCTTGCGGCACGTTGCGCGCACGCAAGCCGCGCAGCAACCTCGTCGTCGGCGAATCCCCGTTCGCTGCT
>Ga0182017_10004236_pt1 | contig 10685 bp, 7 predicted proteins | sample 712E3DmetaG_FD_120492 | JGI IMG/M metagenome (GOLD analysis project Ga0182017, IMG submission 120492) | Permafrost microbial communities from Stordalen Mire, Sweden - 712E3D metaG | ecosystem: Environmental > Terrestrial > Soil > Wetlands > Permafrost | place: Sweden: Stordalen | collected... | reverse complement strand
TGTTTGGGATTTGGCGCCTTTAATTTGTAAATTTGGTTACTCAGGAGGTTATTATGTTTGTACCAGTGAACAGCCGGGTTAATTTCCCGCAGAATGAAGAAAAACAACTGGAATTCTGGAAACAGAACCACATTTTTGAGAAGAGCGTGCAGAACCGGGAGGGCAAGCCGCGGTTCGTGCTTTATGAGGGGCCGCCGACCGCCAACGGCAATCCGGGCATTCATCACGTCCTGGCCCGGGCTTATAAAGACATCATTACGCGCTACAAGGTAATGAAAGGCTTTTACGCGCCGCGCATCGCCGGTTGGGATACGCACGGACTGCCCGTCGAGCTGGAAGTGGAGAAACAGCTGGGTTTTTCCGGCAAATCGCAAATCGAAGCTTACGGGGTACAGCAGTTTAATGCCAAATGCCGCGACAGCGTTTTCAAATATTTAAAAGAATGGGACAGCCTGACCGAAAGGATCGCTTACTGGGTTGACCTTGAGCATGCCTATGTCACGATGAACAACAGCTACATAGAATCGGTGTGGTGGGCGATCAAGCAGATGTGGGACAAGGGTTTGATCTACCAGGGTTATAAAGTCACGCCGCACTGCCCGCGCTGCGGTACCTCACTCAGTTCCCACGAGGTAGCTTTAGGCTATCAGGATAATACGGAAGACCCATCGGTCTACATCAAGTTCCGGACGCATTTGAAATCAAAACAAGAATCACCGGGACTGGACAAACTGAAAGAAATTGCGAGGCATAAGAAAGTATATCTGCTGGCCTGGACGACAACTCCCTGGACGCTGCCGGGCAATACCGCCGTCGCTGTTTCGGCGCAATCGGATTACGCGATGATCGAACACGAAGGGGAATACCTGATCTTCGCCGATGCTTTAAGGAAACAGATTGGACTGGCCGATAATCCGGTGGTTGCGACCATCAAGGGCAGCGAACTGGTTGGGGTGGAATATGAACCGTTGTTCAATCCGCATGAATTCGGCGTCGAAAGAGAGCGCTTTACCTCCGGTAACGCGTTAACAATTCAGAAACCGGTAAAGAGTCTGGTCTACCATGTCATCGCCGCGGCTTTCGTTTCTATGGAAGACGGTACGGGCATCGTGCATATCGCGCCGGCTTACGGCGAAGACGACTATCAGGCCGGGCAGGAGAACGGTCTGGATTTCGTCCATAACGTCGATTTACAGGGTAAGATCATCGGCAGCTACCCCTTTGCCGGTAAATTCATCAAAGCCGCCGACCCGCTGGTTCTAGAGAATCTGAAAGAGCGGGGTCTGCTGTTGAAACACGGCACAATCAAACATACCTATCCTTTCTGCTGGCGCTGCAGTTCACCGCTGGTTTACTACGCCAAACAAAGCTGGTACATCCGCACGACTGCGGTCAAGGACAGCATGATCAAGGGGAATGATTCGATCAACTGGTATCCCGAGCATGTCAAAGAAGGGCGTTTCGGGGATTGGCTGGCGCATAATGTCGACTGGGCGTTCTCCCGCGAACGGTACTGGGGCACACCTTTGCCCATCTGGAAATGCGAAAGTTGCGGCAATTTTGAATGTATTGGGAGTCTGGATGAGCTGAAAGGCAAAGCTGCGGTCAACATGGATTCGATGGAAGCGCATAAGCTAAAAAACGGCGAATACGATCTGCACCGGCCGTTTATCGATGATACCAACTATGTATGCGGCAAATGCGGCGGTCAGATGAAACGCGCACCGGAAGTTATCGACTGCTGGTTTGATTCCGGCTCGATGCCGTTCGCACAGTTACATTATCCGTTCGAAAGCAAAGAGCTGTTTGATCAGGATTTAAAACAGGCTGATTATATTTGCGAGGGTGTCGATCAGACACGCGGGTGGTTCTACAGCCTGCACGCCATTTCGACGCTGCTGTTCGACCGGCCATGTTACAAAAACTGCATTTGCCTGGAGCTTGTCCTCGATGCCAAAGGCGAGAAGATGAGCAAGAGCAGAGGCAATGTTGTAAAACCAATGGATGTCGTCAAATTGCACGGCGCTGACGCGTTGCGCTGGTACTGTTATACTTCGGCCCCGCCCGGCAGCGTGCGCCGTTTTGACACCAAGATGGTAGCAGACATTACGCGGTCAGTGATGCTTACATTATGGAATGTTTATTCCTTCTTTGTGATGTACGCCAATATCGATAATTACGTGCCGGACCCGGCGAAAACCGTGAAAGATGTGCCGGAGCTAGATCTCTGGATACTCTCCGAACTGAATCAGCTGGTGACAGATGTCGATGCTGCGCTGGAAGGCTATAATCCGACCGGGGCAGCACGCAAGATCGAGGAATTTGTGGACATGCTCTCCAACTGGTACGTGCGGCGCAGCCGCCGCCGTTTCTGGAAGAGCGAGAGCGATACCGACAAATTATCCGCTTACAATACGCTTTATCACTGCCTGGTCACCGTCTCCAAATTATTGGCGCCGTTCATGCCGTATCTGGCCGAGGAAATGTACCAAAACCTGGTGCGCACGGTGGATAAGGATGCGCCGATCAGCGTGCACCTGACTGATTTCCCGGTTTCCGACCAGAGCAAGATCAACCGCGACCTTTCTTCAGACACGCAACTGGCGATGAAGGTCTGCAGCCTCGGGCGCGCAGCCCGTGCCCAAGCCAACGTCAAAGTTCGCCAGCCGCTGGAGCAGGCCTTGATCAAGGTAAACTCTGCGCGCGAAGCCGACGGGTTACGCCGTATCACCCCGCAAATCCTGGAAGAACTCAATGTAAAAACGCTGGCATTTGCGGATAAAACAGAGGAACTAAACATGCCGGAATTTTGTGTCAGCATGGAGGGTGAAGTTTCCGTCGCTATCCCCCGAAATGTCTCGGCGGAACTGGCTGAAGAAGGCCTGGCGCGGGAAATCGTACACCGCCTGCAAACGATGCGGAAAACCGCCGGTTTCGAGATCGCCGATTACATAGTGACCTGGTACCAGGGCGATGATTACGTGAAACAGGTGATGACCAATTACGCTGATTACGTCAAACTGGAGACCCTGTCCCGCAGTTTGATCGAAGGAAAACCGGAAGAAGACGTGGCGACTGAAACTTTTAAGTTGAACGACCATGCGGTAGTGCTGGGTGTGAAGAAGGTATAGGTGATAAACCCTGAATTCTAAACACTAAACAAATTCAAAATCTGAAATACAAAATTAAAAGGGAGCTGGTGTTTAAAGCCAGCCCCTTTTTTTATTATCAACTCGCAGGGATTCCACTCTCTCTTAATGAGGCTATCCGAAAATCGACGGTGGAAATTAAAATTCGGACGAATATTGGAGAATGGCAGAAGTAAATCCCCCTCAATGAGGTTGTCCGAAATTTTCTGGATTGTCGGGTCAAGCCCGACAATGACAAAAACAAATATTCTATTCCAGTTTTGCTGGAATAGAATATTAACGACTTGTGATTCCCGACCTGATCGGGAATCCATATAAATAATTACAAATAGTCATTTTAGACAGCCTCGAAGAATGGGTTTAATTCGGAAATCCAAGAGATTTCGGATAGTCTGAGAAATGCTCATCTTTAAACATCGCCCTATTTCAGTTTCTTCGCCGGGTTAGTGAATTCGCAGGGGACTTTGGTCTGGCAGAGGCCGCAGGCGGCGGTGCCGATACCGTAATCCTCTTTAATGTGGTCAAGGTCGGCATCCATATAATGCTTGCATTTATGTTTGTCGTGGCCGGCCTCTGTAATAGCTCCCACCGGACATCTTTTGATGCAGGCTATACAGTTCTTATTGACATAATACAGACAGTTGGAGAAAGGAGTTTTGGCGGTACGCGGGTTAGCCGGTAATTTCAAATCGACGACGACACTGCCGCAGCGGTGGGCGATGCCTTTTTCTGTGATAAAGCCGTCGGAAAGACTAAATGTCCCGAGCCCAGCGGCATAAGCAATGTGGCGTTCCGACCAATTAGAGAAATCACCCTTTTCGTTCTTTTCACTCTTGAAAAAGGGCTGGACGGCAGGAGCGGTGCTCAGATAGGCCCGGATGGTTAACATATCCACGACGTGCTTGCGCAGGGCATTATTAAACTTCTCGCCGTACCATTTGGTATAGGCCCAATACTTGCTGGGGGCAGTGGTCTCCGAGCGGTTGGATTCGCGTGTCTTCTGTATAATGGGTAAAATCCAGCTGATCACGGAAACCAGTTTGCCGCCGTCTTCCGGCTGCTTGTTGTGTGTTTTTACGAGGGCTTCGATGGGCGTCAGGTGGTCCGGCCCGATAATTTTCTTATACTCTATAAACAGAGGGTCATTACCATCGGCGAATCTGACCAGGGGTTCTTCGAAGATGGTTTGATTGGCATCATCCGGCATGCGGTTGAGCGGACTTTCACGCACGAAACGCTTGATTTCTTCTTCGATCATTTGCGCCATTTTTTGGCTGACTAAGGTTTTCGGATCCATATTATTCCCTCTAGTAAATATTCTATCTCAAACTAAGGATAGTTGAAAATCCCAAAATCAAAATCCCAATTAAATTCCAAATAACAAATTCAATAAAATAGTCGAAAACAGCCTGCAATGATCATTTTTAAATTTGAGTGAAGAACCTCACCCCTGGCCTCTCTCTGCGTGAACAGGGAACGGGACCAAGATTACGGCAAAGATGGTCCGGGGTTGATGTCAATCCCCGGTTGAACTGATATAATACGGAACGGGAAAGGTAATCCAGTATTGCAATATTCGGAGGGCAACGTATATGGGTGACATCAGAGTGGAAAAACTGGCGGATCTGATGGTGAATTATTCAGTCGCGGTTAAACCGGGCGATAAGGTGGTGATCCAGGGCGAAACCAGCGGTGAACCGTTGATCAAAGAGGTATATGCCAAAGTGCTGCAGGCGGGCGGTAATCCGTTTGTCATGGCCAGTCTGCCGGGCATGGAAGAGATGATTTACAAATACGGCAACGAGGCGCAATTGAAACACCTTCCGGAGCCATACAAACAGGTGATGAGTACCTATGATTGCCGTATTTATATTTTATCCGCGGCCAATACCAAAGCCTTAAGCAATGTCGACCCGGCGAAAACGGTAATCCGCGCGCAGTCCCGCACCGAATTACTGAATATCATGATGAAACGCTCCGCCTCCGGCGAGCTGCGCTGGATTTTAGGCCCTTATCCCACGAATGCCAGCGCCCAGGATGCCGAAATGAGTCTGGCGGACTATGAGGATTTTGTTTACGGCGCTTGTCTGCCGGACTTGAACGACCCGATCGGCTACTGGCAGCGGTTTTCGGCGCGGCAGCAGAAGATCGTGGACTGGCTGCAGGGGAAAAAGACAATTCATGTCACCGGCAAAGAAACCGACTTGCGTATGAGCGTGGCCGGGCGGAGGTTCGAAAATTGCGATGGGAAAATGAATATCCCAGACGGTGAGGTCTTTACCGGACCGGTCGAGGACAGCATGGAAGGCCACGTGTACTTCTCCTATCCGGCCATCTACGGCGGGCGGGAAGTCACCGGCGTCCGCCTCTGGTTTGAAAAGGGGCAGGTGGTCAAGGCCACCGCCGAGAAGAACCAGGACTTCCTTGTAGAAACTATTGCTACCGATGAAGGCGCAAAACGAATCGGGGAATTTGCTATCGGCACCAACGAAGGGATCAAACAATTCACGCGGGAGATCCTATTTGACGAGAAGATAGGCGGCAGTTTCCACATGGCGCTGGGGTCAGGATACCCGGAGACGGGCAGTAAAAACGAATCGGCGATCCATTGGGACATGATCTGCGATCTGCGAGACGGCGGCGAAATCCGGGTGGACGATACTCTGTTCTATAGAAACGGCAAGTTCGTGATCAAGTTCTAACGAGCTTTCAGAGGTCAGCTGTCAGTTGTTTTAAATCAAATACAATTATTCACTCTCCCTTCATCAGTTTGTCCGGAATTTTCTGGATTGTCGGGTCAAGCCCGACAATGACAAAACAAATATTCTATTCCAACTTTGCTGGAATAGAATATTCACGACTTGTCATTCCCGACCTGATCGGGAATCCATATAAATAATTACAAATGGTCATTTTTAGACAGCCTCAGATTCACCAAATAAATTAGGAGGTGAATTTTCGCTGTAAACAGCAGTTTGAAGAGCTAAGTGACTGAGCGAACGTCCGATTTACTCCGATGACACTAATAGCACAAAAAACGGCCGTTTCAAGTGGTACTTAGGTAAGTAAAAAATTTTTCAAAACCGCTACAAAACCTATTGAAATCGATAAAAAAGTGGTATATTCTAAAAGCAAGAGGACGAATTATGTAAGGTGATTTAGCTATTTTAGATACAATAAATCACCTTTGAAAATAGGGTTCTCGAAAGAGGATTAGAATGAGAAGAGCAGCAGGAACACGGCGTTGTCCACGGTGCGGCGGGAATATTTTCCTGGATAAAGATTATGACGGCTGGTACATGGAATGTCTCCAGTGCAGTTATACCCGGGATTTGGACATCATGTCCGAACCGGGACACCGGCGTAGTTAACATAATCTAGAAATCTTGAGCACTGCCTTATAAACTTGTATGATAAAGATATGGGGTGGTGTTCTTTGTTCCTGAAATATATAGATTCCAGCGATTGTTGGCGTTCAAAAAATTGCGAGCCGCAGCAGCAGGTCATTGCAGGTAAAATTTATTATTCTGTGAACGGTAATGGCAGCTGAGGTGAACATTCCGGGTGTTATCGATGGGCATGTCTCCGAACAGGGGGATACTGTATTTCCCTGTTTTTGCTGCGGCATTTGCTGCAGCGATTACCAGCCGCACCTGGACACGGCGGAATCACAGTTGATCGCCGACCGTTTAGGTATGTCTCTGCAGAAATTCTACGACGACTGCACTGACCCGCGCTGGCCTGGTATTGACACCCACCTATTGTTGCACAAAGATGGGATGTGTCTGTTTTTGCAGCAAACAAAGGGGATAAACAAATGGCTTTGCCGTATTCATGATTTCAAACCGGCAGCTTGCCGCGAGTGGGCTGCAGGTCTTAAGAAAAAAGAATGCCGCAAAGGACTGCAACGTTATTGGGGATTATCAGTGGACGATTCGGGGAAGATAACAGGAACCTCCGAAAATCTGGCAGGTTTCCTGACATTTTTAAAGACGCTTGATTAACGGGAGAAAATTCTTATGCCAATCTACGATTACGAATGTAATAAGTGTCATCACCGGTTTGAGCTGAAGAAAAGTTTCACAGAAGACAGCAGCGCCAAATGCCCGGAATGTAAGGGCAAGGCCAGCCGGATTATTAGCTCTGTGCCGGTAATTTTTAAAGGTTCCGGTTTTTACGTGACCGACCATAAGAAAAACAATCCCGCATCTACTCCGGAGAAAGGCGAGAAAAGCGGCAGCACCCCCGCGGTAGAAAAGAAAATAGAAAAACCTAAACCCGCCGCTGCGGTCACCCCAAAGAAAGAAAACTAAATAATCAACACAGCGTTATAGCCAATAAAAAGGCGATAACCATTAATTCCGGTTATCGCCTTTTCTTAATTAAGCGTAAGAATAAGCTTCTAGCGGCTTTTACCTTGTTCGAGCATTCCCGCGGCAGCATCATTGTCAAAATACAGCTTTCTGACCGGATATTCCATAACAATGCCTTCGTTCTGGAAGCGTTTGTGCAGCGCTTTGATAAAATAGTGTTTTAAAGCAAAAGTTCCGGCCCTGTTCTGGGCTTTCATAACGACAGAAAAATTGATATTGGAGTCACCGAAATTCTTGAACCGGACTACCGGCGTGAAATCTTTGCCGCCCTCCGGATTATTCTTCATGATGTCGGTAGCCACTTCTGTGATAATCCGTTCTACTTTTTCCAGGTCGGAGTTATAACTGACGCCGCCGTCCACTCCGAAAACCATCGAAAGATCAGGTTTCTCAAAATCGGTGACGACCGCATCGGAAAGCTTGGTATTGGGCAAAATTACCAGGTTCCCCTGCCAGTGACGTAATTTGGTGATACGCCAACCGATTTCCTCGACGGTTCCTTCCAGACCGGAATCCAGTTGGATATAATCACCCTTACGGATTACAGAGTCCGAGATAACATAGGTACCCGATAGAAAGTTGGTCAACGTCGGTTGCAGCGCCAGAGCGACAGCGATACCGCCGATACCCAAACCGGCCAGGAAGGGACCGATCGCGATACCGAGTTGGCCCATGATTATGATAAAAGTGAAACAATATACGATGATATCTGTTACACGCTGCAGGAGAGGGATCAGGCGGTCATCAAAATCACTGGAAGTGCGCGGCGCAATTTCCACAGAATACCAGTGTAAAATTGCGTTGACGACGCGGCTGATAGCTACACCGGCGATCCCGATAAAGATGATAATGAAAATTTTATGGACGATTTCTTGTTTTTGCGGGTAATCGGTAAGAAGCCGGGCTGCTGCGATCCAGAGTCCACCCGCAATCAACCATGCAAAGACGGGTGCGGTCACTGCTTCCAGGATGAGGTCATCGATAATTGTCCTGGTTTTTCTGGTGAAAGGTTTGACTATCGCGCCCAGAATGTACTTGGATAGAAAAGCCAGCAAAAAGGCAATAGCTACAATACCGCCAGCAGTTGCCCACCTGATCCACGTTATATCCGATTTTAAAAACGAAAAAAAGCCGCCCATCGTCAAATCCTTTTTCTAAAAGAAAAAACGTCTCCAGAGGGAAGGCGTTTTTCTTGTAATTATTTAATGCACCATTAGCAATAATATAATCCCGCGCATTAACATGTCAACAGATAGCAAATACCAAATGAAAAATAATTGTCGATAATATGGACTGTATGTTTGTTCAACCATAAGGGGCGATAAATGAAAGGGAGCGCGCAAGCACTCCCTCTCCTATTTTACTTTTGTAAGGCTAACTGCCTTACCAGCGGGGACCTCAGCCGGATTGTCTGGGGGCACACGAACCATCACGATTGCTGAAAGAAGAAATTACCCTCTTCTTCTCAATACTACCGCATTTAGGGCATTTTAGCGATTCCTCGTCTTCATCTGCCCAATGAAAATATTCAAACTGCTCACCGCATTTTTCACATTGGTATTCAAATATTGGCATCTTCCACTCCTCCACTTCTGATAAAGTAATCATATAATATATGGTAGTCCGCGTATGCGACTTATGTCGCACAGTCGAGAGAAGAGGATAACAGTGGAAAACCGTAGTATTGTCTCCATCGTCAGAGCTTCCCGTTACGACCTTGCCGAACTGGTTCCGGCGCTGAAAAAGTGCCTGGACAAAATCGGCGGGTTGCAGGCGATCGTACACTCCGGCGATAAGGTCTTCATCAAAATCAACCACCTTTCCCCGCCTTCGCCACCCGAAAAAGGTATCGTAACCCATCCTGTTTTCACCGAAGCGGTAATTATCCTGTTGAAAGAAACCGGCGCCATTATTACTGTCGGTGACGACATTGAAGAAGAAGGCGAGGACGGTTTTAAAATTTCCGGTTACCATGAGATGTGCGAGCGGCATGGCGTAAGGCTGATAAATCTGCGGCAGTCCGGTTTTGCAGAAAAAAATTGCGACGGCAAAATCCTGAAAAATATCTTTATTTCCAAAAGCGTTATGGAAACAGATGTAATTATCAACCTGCCCAAGTTTAAAACACATTCTCTGAACGTTTTTACCGGCGGGATCAAAAACATGTACGGCATTATTCCAGCCGGATTGCGCCGCCGTTTTCACAGCGACTACCTGAATTTGGATGATTTCGCGCAGATGCTGGTCGATATTTATGCAGCGGCAAAACCCGCACTGAATATAATTGACGGCATTATGGCGATGGAGGGAGAAGGCCCCGGTTCAGGGGTAATCAGAAATCTGGGGCTGGTATTGGCCAGCCGGGATGGAGTGGCGCTGGATGCTGTCGCCGGCGGCATTATCGGGTTAAAACCGGAGGATGTGTTCACAACACGTGCTGCCGGGGCAAGAGGCCTGGGGATGTGCGATCTGCAGAAAATAGACGTGGAGGGGGAACTGTTCGCCTCCCAGGTAGTATCTGATTTCAAATTGCCCGCTGCCGGTTACCGCACCGCGATGAAACACACTCCCCGCGGCATTGTGAAATATGTCCTGGAGCAGACTTCTCCGAGGCCGCGTGTTAAAAGGAAAAACTGCACGGCCTGTGCCAAATGCGTTAAGATTTGTCCCGCCGGCGCGGCAACGATGATGGGGAAAACATCGGCCATTAATGACAAAATCTGCATCCGCTGCATGTGTTGTCATGAGGTCTGCCGATTTAACGCAATCTACATCGACCGGCCGTTTTTGGGCGCGGTCATTTACGGGAGAGTACGAATCGCACGTAGAAGGTAAAGCCAAACAAATTCCAATATTCAAATAACAAACTAAAAACAAAATAAAAATTCGAAATACGAAATGGAGACTAGAACTTAGCGATCGGTATTCAGTTTTGAGTTTAAGAACCTCACCCTCCGGCTCATTCGCCTATGCAGTTTGTTTTAAAAACAAAAGTATTTCGGCCAGCGGACCTCAAGGCGAGGGAGAGGTGAACGAGCAGGGGATTATTATTAGACGGACGGAAACTATGCTATACTTGCTCGTAACAGACTAAATACGGTCTTCGGGAAACAAAAAACAATTGAGAAGGTCGTTAACATATGAAATACGGAGTTTTCCTTTT
>Ga0182017_10004235_pt1 | contig 10687 bp, 8 predicted proteins | sample 712E3DmetaG_FD_120492 | JGI IMG/M metagenome (GOLD analysis project Ga0182017, IMG submission 120492) | Permafrost microbial communities from Stordalen Mire, Sweden - 712E3D metaG | ecosystem: Environmental > Terrestrial > Soil > Wetlands > Permafrost | place: Sweden: Stordalen | collected... | reverse complement strand
GCTCGCGACGGACGTGAACAACCGCTCACGGACCGCAAGGCAGGCTTTTTGGACGGCCCCGCCGGACATCCAGGTCTGGCGGCTGGCCGAGGTCGACCCCGCCGAGCCGATGTCGGCCGTGCCCGGAGGGGCGAGGATCACGTCGGTGACTCCGAGCACATCGCGGGCGATCTGCTGCGCAAGGGTGACAAAGCCTTGCCCGACCTCGACGGCGGCACAGGTGATGGTGGCCACACCGTCCTCGAGCCGGCATCGTGCCGACGAGTAGTCGTCGAAGCCGCCTCCGTACATGAGGTTCTTGACGCTCACGGCAAACCCGACACCACGCCGCACGCGGTTGCGGTCGGCGGTTCGACCGGCGCCGCCGGGGAGCTCGAGCTCCGCCGCGGTCATTGGACCGCCGGCGGGCAGGCGAGCAGCAGCACAGGTCCGGATGACCTCGGCGACGGGCGCGGTGCCCCGCAGTACCTGCCCGGTGATCAGCGAGTCCCCGGACTTCAGCACATTGCGGAGCCTCAGCTCGACCGGGTCGATCCCGAGCGCTGCTGCCAGCTTGTCCATCTGGGCCTCATGCGCAAAACAGGCCTGAACCGAGCCGAAGCCCCTCATTGCCCCGCACGGGGGGTTGTTGGTCCGGACCGCAACCGCCTCGACGACAGCGTTCTCGACTCGGTACGGCCCCGGCGCCATGCAGGCAGCGTTCATGGTCACGGCTGTCGATGTCGACAGGTACGCGCCGCCGTCGAGGATGATGCGCGCCTCGACCTTCACCAACCGGCCTTCGGCATCGGCGTGATGGCGGTACCACATGACCGCCGGATGCCTGTGGACGTGGCCCAGGAACGACTCCTCGCGGGAGTAGACCATCTTCACCGGGCGCCCGGTGCGCAGCGCCAGCAGGCATATCTGCACTTGCATGCTCAGGTCCTCGCGGGCCCCGAAGGAACCGCCGACTCCGGCCAGGTGGAGCCTGACCTTCTCGAGCGGGAGCGCTAGGCATGCCGCCATCTGCTCTTGGTCGATGTGCAGCCACTGGGTGGCGATGTAGAGGTCGACACTGCCGTCCTCACCCGGGATCGCGAGCCCGGACTCGGGGCCCATCTGAGCCTGATCCTGCATGGCTGTCTCATAGCGACCCTCGACCACGACCGCTCCGGTGGCGTCAGGATCGCCGGTACGGACCCTCTGACGGTGGAGCACGTTGCCGAGCGGATGGATCGGCTCCGCATCGGCGGCCGTCACCGGATCGGTCATCGGTTCGGTCGGTGCATAGTTGACGATGATCGCCTTGGCCGCCCGCCGCGCCGTGTCCGGGTGGTCCGCTGCCACCGCAGCGACCGGTTCGCCCATGAACCGGACGACGTCCCACGCGAAGACGGGTTGGTCGGGGTAATCGAGACCGAAGGTCTTGCGACCGGGCACGTCGTCGGAGGTGAGGACCGCTCGCACACCGGGGATCCGCAGGGCCTCGGACACGTCGATGCCGCGGATCGCCGCCGCAGGATGCGGGGAGCGCAAGATGTGTCCCCAGAGCATGCCTTCGGCGGACATGTCGGAGGAGAAGGCGAACTCGCCGCGAACCTTGGGCACTCCATCGGGCCGCGGCGCGCTCTCACCGAGCCGGCCGCGCCGTGTGACTAAGGCGGTGCTCACGCTCGACGTGTTTCTTGAGCGGCTTGGACCGCTGCAAGGATCCGGCCGTAGCCGGTGCAGCGGCACAAGTTGCCCGAGACGGCTTCGCGAACCTCCAGCTCGGTAGGGTCGGGATTGTGCTCGAGCAGGTCGTGCACGCTGACCACGAAGCCCGGGGTACAGAACCCGCACTGCACGCCGCCTTCGGCGAGAAACGCGGCTTGGATGTCGGAGAGATCGTCCTCTCCGGCGGAAAGACCCTCGACGGTCACGATGTCGCAACCGACGGCGCCCGCGGCAAGCACCATGCAGGAGCAGACGAGCTTGCCGTCCATGAGAACCGAGCACGATCCGCATTCGCCTTGCTCACAGGCATTCTTCGACCCGGGGAGGCCGAGGCGCTCGCGCAGCACATAGAGGAGGCTTTCTCCGAGCCACGCGTCGGCAACGTCGCGCTCCCGACCGTTGACGCGGAGCTGGTAGTCGATCAGCTCGCCCACGATGTGCGCTCCAATGTCTCTCCGTTGTGGTTGGCGAATACGCGTCCGAGTGCCCGGTAGGCGCACACTCCCACGGCGTGCCGACGGTAGTCCGCCGTGGAGCGGTGGTCGTCGATGGGCCGCGCCGCGGAGCGTACCAACGCGGTGAACTCTGCGAGGTCGCCATCGTCGGGGAGTGTCCGTCCCGCCCAGTCGATCCTGGAGGAGATGAGCTCTTCTGCGTCGCGCGCTCGGATCACCACGGGCCCGACCGAGCCGAGAGCGCACCGGACCGAACGCCCTGCCCAGTCGACGACGAGCGCCACGTTCGCGACCGCGATCACCATTGCGTTGCGTGTGCCGACCTTCAGGAACTCCTGCGACCCCAGCGCGGCTGGAACCCGGACTTCGACGATGACCTCGCCTGGGCCGAGCGTGGTTCGCTTGGGGCCGACGATGAGATCGTCGAGCTCCAGGATTCGGCGCCCCTGCTTGGATGCCACGACGATCTTGGCGTCGAGCGCAGCGAGCACCGGGAGCGAGTCGCCGGCAGGCGACGCCGTGCCAAGGTTGCCTCCCAGTGTGCCCGCATTGCGGATCTGCGGGGACCCGACAGTGCGCGACGCCTGGGCTAGACCCGGCAGAAGGTCGCCGAGTTGTGGCGCCATGAGCTCGGTGTAGGTGATGCCGGCGCCGAGCACCACGTCGGCACCGTCGAGCCGCCACCCCTTGAGCTCTTCGACCTTTCGCAGGCACACAACCGCCGGAGGCTGCCGGAGGGCGAAATTGACCTCGACCATGAAGTCGGTCCCGCCGGCGAGGAGTTGGGCGTCCGGACATTGCTCGAACGCGTCAAAGGCCTCTTCCAGGGAGACCGGCAGAAATACCAGCATAAATACAGCCTATAGTCGCCGACCACCTCCAGCGACCATCCGGTGCCGGCCAGGGCGCGGTCGGCTCGGTCAGGTCGCGGTCGCGTCGGTCAAGGCGCGGCGACATCGACGATCGCGAACTTCATCACGTCGACGAGACCCTTGTCGGTGATCCGGAGCTCCGGGAGCACCGACAGGCCGAGGAAGCTCAGCTGCATGAACGGCGAGTCGATCGTCACGCCAAGGCCGTTGGATGCAGCGTCAGCCAGGAGTCGCACCTCTCGGGCCACTTCCTCGATGCTCTGGTCGCTCATCAGACCGCCGATGGGCAGCCGAACCTCGGCCAGCACTCGTCCATCGCGTACCGCGACCTGCCCGCCGCCTATCTCGGCCAGCCGGGCGACCGCGACGGCCATCTCGGCCGGACCGGACTCGTCGATGGCACCAACGACCATGCAGTTGTGGGCGTCGTGCGCGACCGTCGACGCGATGGCTCCGCGGGCAAGACCGAAGCCGTGCACGTATCCGAGGCCGATCCGGCCGGTGCGGCGGTGCCGCTCGACCACTGCGATGCGCGCCACCTGCGCCGACGGATCGGTCACATCGAGGACGAGGTCCCGTGTCGTCAGTGAGCGCGACTCGACCCCGATCACCCGGGCACGGCCGCCGGCGGGCGGCGGGCGATCGAACGCACCGGGTCCTGGCGGGCTCTCCAGGTGGACCGACGCGCGCATCCAGTCCGGGGCGCCCACGTTCGGGACGGCTCCTGGCACGATGGCACCGTTCGTGGCCACCAATTTGCCGGCCTGCCAAACCCGCGCCGGCTCGAAACCCGACAGGTCGTCGAAGCACAGCACGTCAGCTTGGTAGCCAGGCGCGAGCCAGCCCAAGTGGTCGAAACGGTAGTAGTCGGCGGGATTGCTCGTCACCATCACGAGGGCGTCCTCGGCGCGCACGCCGGCCGCGACCGCGAGGCGCGCGCAGTCGTTGACGTGGCCGGAGTGCAGCAGTGTGTCCGGTTCGCGGTCATCGGTGCAGAGCGCGATCCGATCGGTCCCGTGGAGGAGCACTGTCCCGATCAAGGCCGCGAGGTTGCGGGACGCGGAACCCTCCCGGATGAAGATCCACATGCCTTTGCGGCGCTTCTCCTCGGCCTCTTCGAGCTCGGTGCACTCGTGGTCGGACTCGACGCCGGCGGCGAGGTAGGCATCCAGTTGGCAGCCGGCAACGCCGGGCGCGTGGCCGTCGACGCGCTTGTGGCCGGCGGTCGCGATCTTGGCGAGGACCTCTGGGTCGCCGTTCACGACACCTGGGAAGTTCATGACTTCGGCAATTCCGATCGCCCCATGCCTGTCGAGGAGCTCGGTCAGCTCCGCGGTGGAGAACTCGGCGGCCGGGCTCTCGAAATGAGATGCCGGCACACAGCTCGGCGCCGAGATCCCGAAGGTGAACGGAAGCTTGGCCGACGCCTCGGCCAAGGCGACGATGCCTGGAACGCCGAAGACGTTGGCGATCTCGTGCGGGTCCGCGGCCACCGCCGTCGTCCCATGAGGCAGTACGGCGCGGACGAACTCGTCGACCCAGAGCTTGGTGGACTCGAGGTGCATGTGGACGTCGACGAAGGCGGCGGTGAGCGCCGCTCCGCTGACGTCTACGGTCTCGTGCGCCTCGCGAAGGCCCCAACCCGCGATGGTCCGGTCTGCAATGGCGAGATCGGTTGCCACCCATTCTCGTGTGCCGGGCACGAAGACGCTGCCACCTTTGAGAAGGAGATCTGCCGGCTCGTCACCGCGCGCCACAGCCAGTACACGTGGGCTCCCGCGGCGTGGTGGCACTGGCGCATCTTACGGCGAAGATCCACCCGGTGGTCCAGCTAGATCGGCCTCGGACACCTCGCCCTTGGACACCTCGACCTCGGACAGCCAGGCGCCGGCGTGCAGTTTCGCCCACGAGCGCGGGATCCGCCCGTTGAACATCGAGACGAGCTGGTCGGGCCGCGACAGCGCGAACGCGACGTGCGCGATCACGGCCGCCACGATCGCGAAGAAGAGGGCGTCGTGCACGAGTGTGGCCCCTGTCGCCCAGGTGATCCACGACGACGGTGCGAAGCGCATGATGACGCCCGTCACGAGCGCGGCGACCATCACCGCCCCGAGGAAGGCGGCCTCGATCTTCTGGCCTCCGTTGAACTTGTCCCGAGGAAGACCCGAGCGGCGGGCGGGGCCCCTGAACCAGTCGAAGTCGGAAGCTCCCCAGCGGTCGAATCGGCGCAGGTCCTTGATCAGTCGTTTGCGCCAGGGCCCGGCGACTCCGAGCACCAGAGGCCCGAGCAGGGACAGACCCGTGATGACGTGAATGTTCTCGACGAGGCCGCGATGGCCGACACGAAGGGCCAGAGACGGGAGGTACAAGATCGCCCCGGTGACGATCAGCGTCAGCATCATGATCGCCGTGCTCCAATGCACCAGGCGCTCGACAAGGTCGAAGCGTGCCAGCTCTGTGTCAGAGGACATTTCGATGTCCGGCTCCGGCTCCGGCTCCGGCGAGACTCAGGGTACGACGCTCACCGACGATGAGCCGCCGATCCAGGCGTTGGCCGGGTAGCCGTTGTCCTCCCAGTAGCCGTTGACGACCTGGTTCGTCACTTCGATGCGGTTCAGCCACTTGATCGACTTGTAGCCGTACATGGGCGCGACATACAACCGAACTGGACCACCGTGGTCGGCGGTGACGTTGGCGCCAAGCATCTTGTCGGCTACGAGGATGTCGGGACGCTGGGCCTGGGCGAGCGTGAGACTCTCGGTGTACTCGCCGTCGGCCGAGAAGAACCTCAGTGCCGTCGCCTCGGGTGCTACCCCGGCGTGTTCGAGCACGTCGGAAAGAAGCACTCCTTGCCAATGCACGTTCGGCACGTACCAGCCCGTGACGCACTGGAACCGATGGACGAGAGTGGTCCGTTTCATGGACAGGAGGTCGGCGAGCCGGAGCCGGAGCGGTTCGCGGACCATGCCTTCGACCGTCAGCTCGTAGGTGTCGGCGGGAATGACCGGATAGGAGCCGGTGACGGTATAGAAGCGGAACTGGTCGTCTCCAGGCAACGGGACACCGATGGCGTTGCTGACGGCGCTGCTGACGCTCCCGAGCGCGTTGTCGACCTTCGCGCCGACGGCAATGCCGATCCCTGCCAGCCCGAGGATCCCGAGCACCGTTCGACGGCCCATGTGGACCGGCTTCGTTCCCGGATCGGGACGACCCGACGACTGTCCAGACTCCTCGGCCATGGAACACCCCCACTTGCCGTCCGCCTCACTGGGCTACGGAGTACCGTCCACTAACCCCCCGCCTGCGTTACATCGTAGGGTCAGGTCCCGCGACCTCGACCGCGGCTGACGACCTGGAGGTCACGGGCTGTCGCCGGCGGGTCGCGAGCACAGAGCCCGCGATGACCAGCGGGAAGCCGACGCCCAGGCCGATGGTGAAGGGCTCGCCGAGCAGTACGACGCCGAGGATGAGGGCAACAGCCGGGTTGACGTAGGTGACAACGGTCGTACGGACGGGCCCGATCTCGCCGATCAGAGCGAAGAACACGATGAATCCGGCCAATGTGGGTCCGACTGCGAGGCCGATCACCGACCAGGTCACCTCCGTGGACATGTGTGCAGGCAGGTTGGAAAACGCAAAGGGCGCGTAGAAGAGTGCCGCTATGGCCAGTGAGCCGGCCACCACCGCGAGGTTCGGCAGCTCGGACAGGTACCGGTTGAAGATCCTCGGCCCGATGGCGTAGCCGACGATAGGTACCAACATCGCTGCGATGGGCCAGGCGGTGGCCCCGCGGACGTCGATGCCGACGAGCAGCGCAACGCCCGCAAGTCCGAGCAGGAGCCCTCCGATCTGCGTCCGGTCGAAACGGTCCTCGTCGCCGCTCAGTCTTGAAACCAGCGCCCCCACCAGCGGCACCGCCGCGAGCAGCAGCCCCGCAAGTGAGCTCGTGAGCCGCTCCTCGGCCTTGAAGAGCATGAGCCAGGGCAGCAGGATCTCTGCCGCCGTGTACGCGAGCAACGGCCGCCAACAGCGCACAAGCTCGGGCAGTTGCCTGCGGTAGGCGATCACCGGCAGGAGGACCAACGCGACCGGCGCCGTGCGGAAGAAGATGAGCGTCGACGGTGCCACTTCCCGTACCGATATGCGTATCAGTAGGTATGGCACGCCCCATATGGCGCTGAGCGCGCCGAAGAGGAGCCATGCGCGCCTTGACACATCAAGGACGGTACTGCCTCCGCCAGGGCGCGCCGAATCCTGCTAGCCAACGGGCGGCAGGAGCACGCCAGGGTTGAGTATCCCGCTCGGGTCGAGCGCGTCCTTAACCCTCCGCATGACCGTTAGGTCGCCGGCCGAGCGGGCCGCCGAGACGAGGTCGAGCTTTGCGACGCCGACTCCGTGCTCGGCGCTGATGGAGCCGCCGCGCCGTATCACCATCCGGAAGACGGCGTCATCGGCGCGGTAGTCCTCGGGCTCGGGGCCGATCATGTTGACGTGCAGGTTCCCGTCACCGACGTGCCCGAACATGATGACTCGCGTGTCGGTTCGCCCGCGCAATGCCGCCGAGACTTCGGACCGGACTGCACCGGCGAACTCGGCGAAAGCCTTCATCGGCAGCGTCAGGTCGAGCTTGTGAGGCACTCCGAGCGTCGCGATCGCCTCGGTATGGCGCTCACGGTACGCCCACAGGCGAGCGCGGCCGCCCGCATCGTCGCCGACGGCGACTTCCGTGACCCCCGGGGCGTCCTCGATGGCTTCGGCGAGCATGTCGCTCGGGTCCCGCCCGCCCGAGGCCTCCACAAGAAGCCAGGCGTCGGCTCCAGGGTCCGGCGGGGCGGGAAGGCTCATCACCTCCCGGACGAGCGTCATCCCGTCCGCGTACACGAGCTCCAGCGCGTCGATCCCGTCCACGCGTCGGCGCAGCCGAGCTGCCAACCCGACTGCCACCTCCGACACGGAGCGGACAGTTTCAGCCGGGTCCGCCGACGAGTGCTCGATGCCACGCAGACCGATGAGGGCAGTGACGCGGAAGGGCGGAACCGGAACGAGGTGGAGTACGACCTTTGTCACCACGCCGAGCGTGCCTTCGCTGCCCGCCATGATCTGGGCCAGGTCGTATCCGACGTTGTCCTTCACGAGCCCCGACAGGCGGCTCGCGACGGTGCCGTCCGCGAGCACGACTTCGATTCCGCCGAGGCGGGCGCGCATCGGGCCGTGCCGGATGACGTGGATGCCGCCGGCGTTGGTGGCGACCATGCCTCCGAGCGTCGCGGAGTCGCGCGCCGCGATGTCGATGCCCAGCTCGGCGTGCACGCCTGCCGCCGCCGCCTGCGCCGCGGCGAGCGTCGTGCCCGCCTCCGCCACGATGAGCCCCTCCTCGGGATCGCAGCTGAGGACGCGGCTGAGACGGCTGACGCTCAGCACTGCCTCGCCGTGTCTCGGCACCGAGCCGCCCACGAGACCTGTGTTGCCGCCCTGGGGAACCACGGCGACACGGAACCGGTTGCAGGCGGCGAGCACCTTGGCGACCTCGGAGGTGTTCGCGGGCCGGGCCACGACAAGGGCGGGGCCACCGAAGCGCCTTGTCCAGTCGAGCTCGTAGGAGGCCTTGAGATCCGGATCGCTGAGGCAGTGATCGGGTCCGACGGCGTCGCTGATTGCCGCTAGGAAGCCTTGCGGCGCCTGGCAGGAGTCAGCCATGAACGGATCTTCTCACGGCCGGCCGGCCGGGTCCGGTTAGGTTGTCGACCGTGTGCCGCGACAGGACGGGCGGGCGGGTCTTGCGACGCCACCAGCCATGAGCGCGCTGCCGGGCGACGCAGAGCCCTGCGTACCGGCGCCTGAGCTGCCGACGACGCTCGCCGAGGTGGCGAGCTCATATCTCCGTCTCGGCACTACGGCTTTCGGCGGTCCGGCGTCACACCTCGCGATGATGCGCTCTGAGCTTGTCATGCGCAGAGGCTGGGTGAGCGAGCAGGAACTGCTCGACTTCATCGGCGGGGCGAGCCTGCTCCCCGGGCCGACCTCGACCGAGGTCGCCCTCATGTTGGCCCGTCGTCGCAAAGGCTGGGCGGGGCTCATCGTCGGCGGCGCCTGTTTCATCCTGCCGTCGATGTTGCTCGTGCTCGTTCTCTCCTGGGCTTACGTGAGCTACGGGACGACGGACGCAGGCGCCGGCATGCTGTTCGGCATCAAGCCTGTGGTCGTCGCGATCATCGCGAACGCGGTGGTGGGACTGGCGAGGACCGCCGTCAAACGTCGGCTTCTCGCAGTGGTCGCCGGCGCGGGCCTTGCTGCGTATTTCCTCGGCGTGAGCCCGCTGTTGATCCTTCTCGGCGCGGCGCTGGTCGTCGCCCTTGTCGAGAACAGACATCGATTGACACGAGCCGTGCCGGGCGGCGCGGGTTCGGCGGTTCCGATGCTCGTGACGAGGATGCATCTCGCCCGTCATGTCGGATCTCCTCCGTCGCGTTTCGCGCGGGCCTCGCTGGCGTCGGTGTTCCTGGAATTCTTGAAGCTCGGCTCGATCGTCTTCGGCTCCGGTTACGTCCTTGTGTCTTATCTCCACAGCGATCTCGTGCTGGGCAACCACTGGCTGACACAGTCCCAGCTGCTCGCGACGGTGGCGATCGGCCAGGTGACCCCGGGTCCGGTCTTCACCACGGCGACCTCGATCGGTTACGTGGTCGGCGGACTACCCGGCGCGCTGCTCGCCACCGTCGCGATCTTCCTGCCGTCGTTCGTGTTCGTGGCCGCGCTGATGCCGCTGCTGCGTCGCGCGAGGCGCTCGCCGTGGAGCGCCTCCGCGCTCGACGGGGTCAACGTCGCCGCTGTCGCCCTGATGACCGGTGTCACGGTGCAACTGGGTCGGACGAGCTTGGTCGACTGGCTTGCCGTGCTCACTGCCGTATGCAGTCTTGGCCTGCTGTGGCGGTGGCGCGTGAACGCGACATGGCTCGTGCTCGGAGGCGCCGCGGTCGGCCTGTTGCACGTGTTCGCGTGAGGACCTCCATGGGCTGGCGCGCCGGTGCCGGAGTTACTCGCTCGCCTTTGTCAGGGGAGTTTGGACCGATTCGAGCAGGTCTCGATCGTGTGAGTAGCTGAGCAGCCGGCCGGCATCGCCAAGCGACGGCCAGCGAAGCTCGTCCACCTCCGGCGTGGGCTCGAAGGCGCCGTCGACAGGCTGCATCAGCCAGTACGAGACGACCTTCACGCGGCCGCGGCGGTCGGTGTACTCGACCTGACCGACGAACCTGCCGAGGTGGCAGCTGTAGCCCGTCTCCTCCCGTACTTCGCGCAGCGCGCACTCGATCGGGGTCTCGTCGATTTCGAGCTTGCCCTTGGGGAGCGTCCAGTCGAGATGCTCGGGGCGGTGCACGACGGCCACCTCCCATCCTCCCGAGTCGCCGGCGCGAAGGACTATTCCCCCCGCGGCGTGCACGACGCTGCGGTCGTGGGGCGGAGCCACTGCAGAATCGGTCATGCTCCGACCGTAACCGATAGCACTGTGAAGGATTCTTGTGTTCCGCGGCTAGCTTGTATTCGGTGTCCGCACAGGGTGAGTCTCGAACGGACATAGAGGTCGAGTGGCAGCTCGACGCACTCGACCTGCGGCCGGTTGAGCGCTGGCTGGCGTTGAGGACCGGTCCGACGGCGGTCGCCGAG
>Ga0182017_10004233_pt1 | contig 10691 bp, 7 predicted proteins | sample 712E3DmetaG_FD_120492 | JGI IMG/M metagenome (GOLD analysis project Ga0182017, IMG submission 120492) | Permafrost microbial communities from Stordalen Mire, Sweden - 712E3D metaG | ecosystem: Environmental > Terrestrial > Soil > Wetlands > Permafrost | place: Sweden: Stordalen | collected... | reverse complement strand
TTATAAACGCTGCTGGTCATCCCTTTGACATCGTTGGGTTTGACTGCCAGCATCGTCATCCCGCCCTTGACCCCTTTGGCCGGGTCGCTGACAAACAGGGTGCAGTGTCCGCCGCCCCGCTTCTGACATTCGTTGACCTGACTGATATAGGCTTTCTCGCCGTTAACGATAAACTTATTCCCCTTACGTATTGCCTGGGTCTTGATGGCTGCGACATCTGAACCGCCGCCCGGCTCTGTGGCACAAATCCCCCAAGACCATTCCCCCGAGGCCAGTTTGGGTAAGACTTCTTTCTTGGTCTCTTCGTTGCCGTAGATGGCGATGAATTCGCCGCCCCAGCCTATTGTTAATAATGTATAAACCGGCAGGGACATACTTAATTCCGCTCTTGCCAGCTCATGGATAGCAGTCATGGCATACTGGGTCTCTTCTCCCGGCATTGCGCAGCCGCCGTATTTCTCCGGGACGGTGCAGCCGAAGACGCCGATTTCGGCCAGGCCTTTAATAATATCATCGGGGATGCCGTTTTCCTTTTCGTCGATCTCCCTGGAACGCGGCGCCACATTCTTTTCGCAGTATTCCCGCACCGACCGCTTGAACATCTCGTGTTCCTTGGACAATCTGAATTCCATTTTCACCTCATCTAAATTTTTTAATTTCTATGGCAAGCGTCTCTACTTTGGAAGGGGTTTTCCCAGGACAGCCTCAAATAATTCGTCATCGACCAGATGTCCCTGGGCTATCATGTTGCGGTATTTAATAAAGTCGATAGTATCTTTTCCCGTAATCTTCTTGGTATTAAAGGCCGTAAAGCCCAGGAAAGCTTCGCTGGACATATTCACACCCAGCCAGAACAGATGGTCGTTCTTATTCAAATCCCAGAAATATTTCTTCTTCTGGCGGACGCCGGCGATGGATTTCATCAGGCAGTGCGGGAACAGGTTGGTGAACGTCCAGAGGATTCTGTTTACTTCGGCATCGACCATCGAGAAATCGTAAGTGCAGGCCTTCGCGATTTCTTTGGCTTTGGCTGCCTCAGCGCCGGTCACGCTCTCACCGTAAACGATTTCTCCGTTATCGACATATTTATCGGTGATAACTGAGGGATTTCGGATAAACTTATCCCCCTGTTTTAACACCGGAATTACCTTGCTGAGGTAATTCTTTCTGACCATTTTGTAAGCGCTCCACATTTCACAGGAAACGCAGTTCCACATGGCATCTTCAATGGTCAGCGCCCAGGGCAGGAAATCAGAAGAACCGCCAACCGGGGCGGAACCGTGGCGCGGCCCGGCCTGGCCGAAAATCGCTGTGTCAGCCGCTACGGCAATATCGCAGGCGCCGCCGATTTCCTGACCGCCGGCCACACTCATCCCGTTGATTCGGCGGATGACAGGTTTCTGACACATCAGGATCGAATCCACCATCGTGTTGAAAAGGGTCATGTACTCGTTATACTCTGTCGGTTTCTGGGAATAATATTCGGAATACTCCTTAGTATTGCCGCCGGTGCAGAATGCGTTATTCCCGGCCCCGGTAAAAACCACGGCTACGACATTGCGTGCTTCCTGAGCCCGCTGGAAACCGGCAATTACACCCTTTACCATTTCCGTGGTGTACGAGTTGTACTGTGCCGGATTGTTCAGCGTAATCCAGGCGCTGTGCAAACCCTCCACCGGTTTACCGCTGGGGTCGAGAATCGGCTTCTCTTCGTACATCGTGCATGGCGCTGTAGTGCCGAAATGCTCCATCCCCCATAGGTTATGGTCCTTGACCCCGCCTTCTCTTGGTATCCAACTTAGTGACATTTTTATCCCCCCGTTTTTTTATTTTTATTTTTATAATTTAAAAATCCGGTGTCAATACGACTCTTTTTTCTGTCCCGCCCTTGTGCACTTCTGCAAAAGCCTGTTGAATCTGGCTCATCGGCCTGGTTTCCACGAAAGGCTCGATTTGGATTTTCTCTTCCAGTACCATTTTTAATACTTCCGGATAGTATTTAGGCAGGCAGCCCCAGGTGCCTTTTATATCAGCATCGAATGCCATCAGGCGTGAGAACATGTATTCGCTCTTCTGCATCCCGTAGCCGGCGATGACCAGTGTCCCCACAAACGACAGTAATTCAAGGGCGATAGCCTGGCCTTCTCCCGTTCCTGTCCACTCGAAAATCTTCCAGCCGTAATTGCCCGGCAGCCCTTTTTCTTTGCAGTAAGCCCGGAATTCATCCCGCACCGCTTTAACATCCTTGCCGGCGGAACTGATGACTTTGGTGGCGCCGTATTGCAGTGATTTTTCCAGTTTGGCATGGTTCCGGGCGATGCCGATTACTTCTTTCGCGCCCATGGCACGGGCGATCTGCGTCGCGTAGATTCCGACACCGCCGGTGGCCCCGATGATTATCGTTAGGTCGCCCGGTTTAATTTCACCGCGTATCGCCGCCTGATAAGGCGAAGTTACCGCATCGGCAATTACCGCCATATGTGAAAGCGGAATGCCTTTTCTGTCGTTGATCGCGCATAAATCATGCGCCGGTACCACAATATGGCTGGAGAACCCGCCATAAATTCCCATGCTGTTGCCCGGCATTTTTTGCGCCAGGCACCGGTTTCCCCGGCCGCTTGCACAAATCGGACAACTGTTGCAGGGCATCACTGCCGGCACAATTACTTCTTTGCCCACCCAGTTAGCTTCGCCGGCAACCACCGTACCGCTGATTTCATGTCCTAAAGTCAGTGGTGGCTTGGTCACCGTGGGGACTCCGTCATAAAAATACCCCAGGTCGGTATGACATATCCCGCAGCCCGCAATCTCCACCAATACTTCACCGGGTTTCAGCGCGGGTACATCAAGACTGACTCTGGCAAGCGTCCCCGGTACTGTCATTTGCCAGGTTTCAATTTTGTTCGGTATTGCCATGTTTTTTCCTCCTTATATTTGACCTCGATTCAATTATCTTTTTACTCTGGCCGAGTGTCATTACGTGCGTTAGGCTTTTTTCAGTTCTTTTATTTTGGCCGTCAGCGCCGGTAAAATTTCCTTGTAATCCCCGACGATACCGTAGCGGGCGACGTTGAAAATATTGGCATCTTTGTCTTTATTGATTGCCACGATGTACTTCGAGCCGAGACAGCCGGTGATGTGCGCCATCGCGCCGGAAATCGCCACCGCAATATAAAGCTTTGGACTGACCACTTTGCCGCTCTGCCCTATCTGCAGAGACGACGGCGTCCAGCCCTCGTCACAGACCGGACGGGTCGCGCCGACCGCCCCGCCCAGCGCCAGCGCCAGTTCCTTGATCATTTCGAAGTTCTGCTTGCTGCCGATGCCGCGCCCGCCGCTGACCACCACTTCCGCGTCCTCCAATTTCACCCCTTCTACCTGCTCTTTAATGCGTTCGACGATTTTAATTTTCAATGTTGTGGGGTCAACTTTATCCTCGATGACAATCACCTGGCCTTGCCGCGAATCGTTACGTTCCGCTCCCGGTACAGTTTTCGGTCTGATTGTCGCCATTTGCGGTCTGGCAGTTTTTGATATCCCGGTCGCGTGAGCGTTCCCGCCGTAGACTGGTCGCGTCGTGACCAGAAATTTAGTTGCCGGGTCGATGGATAATGACAGGCAATCCATCGCCAGCCCGCCGCCTAAACGTCCGTTGAGCCTCGGCGCTAAATCCATACCAATGTCCGTGTGCCCCAGCAGCATCACGGAAGGCATTATTTTCCGGCAAATATTCGCCGCTGCCTGAGTGTAAGCATCGGAGTTGTATTTATCGAAAAGGCTGTCATCGGACACATATACTTTGTCCGCCCCGTAAGCGATTGCATCCTTTCCTAAATTGGCGCTAACGCTGCCCAGCAATAGGATGGACAATTCCTCGCCCACCTCATCGGCCAGTTTTCGGCCGATTCCCAGAAGTTCGATTGTAATCGTCGCTAATTTTCCTTCAGCAATCTCACCGCAGACTAGAACACCTTTATTCGCATCCATCTCGTTCCCTCCTTTCTTTCACCGATTAAGCCAGACCGATTATCTTTGCCGCCAGGTTGCCGGCTGCCTCAGCCGGAGTTGCGCCGGCAATAATTTCACATTCGCTCTTGCGCACCGGAATGGAAAGGCCGGTAATTTCAGAATGGGTATTTGCTTTGTCCAGTTTTGCGGCTTCCGCCCCGATATCCGCTGCCTTCCAAATCGGAATCACTTTACGCCGCGCCATCATCAAGCCCATGCCGCCGGGCAGGCGTGGCAAACCGATTTCACTGCTTACCGTCACCACGCTGGGCATCGGAGCCTCCACCACCTCAAAGCCGTCTTTCACTAATCTCTTAATCTTGAGTGTCCTGTCCGCCGCTTCAATGCTGCAGGCAAAAGTTACCACCGGGATGCCCAGTATTTCTGCAAGTATCGAACCCACCTGTCCGGCGCCCCAGTCGGCTGCCTGTCGGCCGCAAAGCACCAGGTCGTACGCGCCGATTTTTTGAATCGCCTTCGCCAGCACATAAGCCGTGCCGAAGCTGTCCAAATTTTCGAAAGCAGGGTCTTCCAGCACAAATCCGTCATCCGCACCCATCGAAATGGCATGCCTGACAACATCGGCCGCTTTGGCCGTCCCCATGCTTATAACTGTAATTTTACCTTTGTTTTTATCTTTCAAACGGCAGGCCGCTTCTACGGCACGCTCATCAAAAACGCTGATCACCGGCGGTACCCCGGTCGGCGGTATTACCTTTTTTGTTTCCGGGTCGATTTTAAATTTGGCCGGCGGTATTTCCGGGTCGAGCACCTGTTTCACACAAACAATCGTATTCATACGTTCCTCTCCTGATTTAAGGCTATTTCATCGCCCCTTCTACCAGTTCGATCAGGTCTACGGCCCTGACCTTGTCCTTCAATCCCTGGTGGTCGATGCTTTCTTCAAACATTTGTAAACAATACGGGCAGGAAGTCACGACCGTGTCTGCCCCTGTTTTGAGTGCGTCATCAAGCCGCATCTGGTTGATTTTGGTCGTGCCCGGCTGTTCTTCAATCCACATCAGTCCGCCGCCGCCCCCGCAGCAAAAACTTGAGGAATGAGAGCGTTCCATTTCTTTTAACTTTGTCTTTGAAATCGATTGCAGAATCCGCCTCGGCTCTTCATAAACATTGTTGTAACGTCCCAAATAACACGGGTCGTGATAAGTTATTTTGGAATTTAATTCGGTGGTCAGTTTTAATTTGCCCTGCTTGATTAAATCCGCCACCAATTGGGTATAATGTACTACCTTGAAATCGCCGCCGAATTGGGGATATTCATTCTTCAAGGTGTTGAAGCAGTGCGGACAGGAGGTAATAATCTGCTTCACGTTGTGGCTTTTAAAGACTTCGATATTCTGTTCCGCCATAATCTGGAACTGGAATTCGTATCCCGCCCTCCTGGCCGGGTCGCCGCAGCAGGTCTCGGCGCCGCCCAATACCGCGAAATCGACGCCCGCTGTTTTGAATACCTTCGCCATTGCCAGCGTCGCTTTGACATTTCTATCCACCAGCGCCCCGGTACAGCCAGCCCAGAAAATGGTATCGGAGTTCTCGCCTTCCGCCGGCACTTTCACGCCCGCTTCGTTCGCCCAGTCCCCCCGCAGCCTCATCGAGGTGACGCCGGCCCAGGGGTTTCCGCGGGACTGCATGTTGCGCAGCATCAACTGCGCGCTTTCCGGCATTTTACTCTGGGACATCACCAGGTTCCGCCGGAAACCGATCAGTTTGCGCACGTGCTCGATATTAACCGGGCACACTTCCTGGCACGCGCCGCAGGTCGTGCAGGCCCAGATTTCTTCTTCCGTCACCACCCCGCCGATTATCTCTTTGGCAAGACCATCCTTGGCGGTCTCCGCTTTGATGGTCAATAATGCGGGGCCGGCTTCCAGTAAATGTTCTTTCAGATTATGGATAACCTCTCTCGGCGCCAGTTTCTTACCGGTCAATTGCGCTGGACAATTGGCATTGCACCGGCCGCAAACCGCGCAGGAATATAGGTCCAGCATGTCCTTCCAGGTAAAATCCTGAATCTTCGAAATCCCGAAGTTATCCTGCTGTTCCACCGGAATCGGTTCCAGCACCACTTTCTGTCCGAACGGGATAAACATCGTGTTAAAGATGGAAGCCAGAATATGCATGTGCTTAGAGCGCGGGATATAGACCATAAAACCGAGGATTAGTGCGTAATGCAGCCACCATAAACTACGGTAAATAGCCGTAAGCGTATTCGTAGAAATATTTGTCGAGATTAAGTATCGGGCAATCGCACCCCCGATGGGCGGCCAGTAAGTAGTAACGCCTGACGCCGCCAGCCCGAATCCGTCCACGCCGAAATGAAGCACCATCATCGCGAAAACCATTATCATGATGATGCCGGCTTCCATGCTCATCTCCAGTCTGGCCGGTCTCACGATATATCGCCTGATGGCGGCCCAGATAATCGCGATGATTACGAAAAGCCCGGCAAAATCCAGGATGGAAGAAAAAACCCGTTCAAAGGTATTGCCCGTCAACACGGATGCCAGTCCGAAGCCGCCGGCCAACCCGATGAAAATAATGTAGCTTAATAAGAAAAAGCTGAATCCCCAGAATAACATCGCGTGACCGATTCCCGCCAAATCCTTCCGGGTTACGCTTTTCAGGCTGCACCGCTGCGTGACCACCTCCCGGAACATGTTCTGGAATCTCTGCCTCACCCGGTCGAAGCGGTTCTCAGGTTTTCCCAGCCGCATTAATCTAAAAAGAAAGTACGTCCTTTGCGCGAACAATCCGAAGGCAACAACAAACAAAACCCAGAAAATTATGTAGCCCGAAACTCCAAAATAGGCCGCGCTGGTTGGCAACATGGCTACCTCCTGCCCTTGGATGAAGCATTTCTCTCTGGTTTACGCAACTTCCTGCCCCTTCCCTTTTCTGATAATCGACCTCTGGTCCTCCGGCAGCGGCGGCGGCACCGGAGCGCCGACAATCTTTGTCACCGCTTTGAATTTCGGCGGACAGACGTCAAAACAGGTCCCGCATTTGATGCATTCTTCCTGGTTGATGACATGGATTTCACCTTTAGCACTGATAATCGCTTCCGCCGGGCACCGCCGGGCGCAAATCATGCAGGCCTGGCATTTCTGCGGGTCAATATAATATGCCGGCGCTTCATTAATTAATTTGTCCACTTCCTCGCGGGTGAAAAACCCCTCATATTCCGCCGGATCTAACAGGCGGTGTCCCAGTTTCTCATTTGTCGCCACCTTGATATAGGGCACTAATTTAGTCATATCCGCCAGGCTGTTTTTTAAGACATTTTCATCGATGGCCTCTCCGTACCCGACCGGGCCGAGCTCTCTCACCTTACGACTGAAATCACTTACCACTTCCGCAAACACTACCCCCTCCGCCGAGGACATAAATTCGATTCGTAACCGCTCCGGATTCAGCCCGATGTGTTCCAAAATCCTCTTCCCCAGCAATACCATATTCAATGCGTGGTAATTGCCTTGCGTGATGTAATTGCATTCATTCAAACGGCACCCGCCGATAAACACGCCGTCTACTCCGTTCGAAAAAGCCCGCAATACGAATTCCAGGCTGATTCTCCCGGAACACATTACCCGTATTACCCTGGTTTCGGCTGTATATTGTAATCTGGAAACTCCAGCCATATCAGCCGCGCCGTATGCTCACCAGTGGCATAAGAAACAAATGATTTTAGGTTTAAATTTAAGTCCCGGACTCATTTGTTCGCACCTCCTTTGTCAGCATTCCCGGCTTTGTGTTTCAGAAAAATCCTATTTATAAGGCACCATGGCATCAATCTGGGCAAATAATCCTTTATCGGTAAAATGCTTCAGTTGGATCGCCCCCGTGGGGCATTTGGCGTTGCAGAGGCCGTCCCCTTTACAGAGAATCGGATTGACGATGGCTTTCACGCCGTTGGGAGTCTTGCGCAACTCAATGGAGCCGTAAGTGCAAACCGCGCTGCAGGCACCGCACCCCATGCATTTCTTTTCGTTTACTTCGCATACGGAGCCGGAAGCCACAACCGTATCATGGGAAAGCAGTGTCATGACCCGGCCGGCTGCGCCGTAAGCCTGGTTAATCGTTTCAGTAATGTGTTTCGGATAATGCGCCATTCCGCAGAGGTAAACACCGTCCGCCGCAAATTCTACCGGTCTTAATTTCACGTGGGCTTCCTGGAAGAAGCCGTCCTGGCCCAGCGAGACTTTGAACTGTTGGGCGATTTCTTTGCTTCCTGCGGCAGGAATAATTGCCGCCGCCAGTGCGACAAAATCAGCCTCGATTTCCAGCTTATTTCCCAGCACGTAATCCGTGGCCGTCACTTTCAGGATCGGCTGCCCTTCCTGCGACTCGCCGGCTTCCACCATCGGTTTGTCCTGCGGTTCGTAGCGGATAAACTTGACTTCTCGGCTTGCCGCTTCCCGGTAATAATCCTCTCTAAAACCGTATGTCCGGACATCGCGGAAGAGGATGTAGATATCTATCTTCGGATTCAATTCTTTTAATTCCAGCGCGTTTTTAATTGATTCCCCGCAGCAAATCCGGCTGCAGTAATTCCGGTCCTCGTTCCGGCAGCCGACGCATTGAATCATCACCAGGTTTTTAGCGTTTTTGATTTTTTCGTCGCCGTTGTGGATCCGTTCCTCCAACTCCAGGTGGGTCATCACCCTTTCATCGGTGCCGTAGAGATATTCCATTGGCTTGTAAACATTCGCACCGGTTGCGATTATCGCTGCGCCGTGTTTTATTTCCCTGACACCCCGTTCAGACTTCACCCGGGTGGTGAAATTACCAACGTAACCGGCCGCCTCCAGAATCACCGCGTCCGTATAAACATGAATTGATGGGTGCGCATATACCTTTTTAATCAGACTGCCTAAATATTCCTGAACATCCAGTCCTTCCAGAGTTTGATGAATTTTTCGGGCCATTCCCCCCAGGTTTGATTCTTTTTCCACGAGATGTACTTCATGCCCCTGGTTGGCGATGGATAGCGCGCAGGTCATGCCGGCAATGCCGCCTCCCACCACCAGTGCTTCCTTATTCACCGGCAAATCAAATTCTTTTAATGGCGCCAGATGGGCAGCCCGCGCCACCGACATCCTGATAATATCCTTGGCCTTGTCCAATGCATCTTCTTTTTCTTTCGAGTGCACCCAGGAATTATGCTCGCGGATATTGCCCATTTCAAAGTAATATTGATTGATACCCGCTTCCCGCAGCGTCTCCCGGAACAACGGCTCCAGCGTGCGGGGGCTGCAGGCGGCGATTACTACCCGGTTCAGCCCTTTTTCTTTGGTAATATCCGTTATTTCCCGGGCGGAATTGGAAGCGCAGGAGAAAAGCTGTTCCTGAGCATAAACTACATTGGGTAGGGTCATCGCATATTCCACCGTCGAAGGGACATTCACAATCCGGCCGATATTCGCCCCGCAATGGCACACAAATACCCCGATTCTCGGTTGTTCTTTGGAAACGTCTCTCTCCGCCGGAAACACCTTTTCTTCGGTTAATTTATCGCGCCGGTAATCCAAAAGTTCGCCGCATTGTGAACTGGCGCCGGAGGCGGTAAAAACGGATTCCGGGATATCGGTGGGGCCGTTGAAAGCGCCGCTGATAAAAACCCCGGGCCGGGAGGTTTCCATCGGATTAGCCGGATTGGTGTCGCAGAAATTGTGCTCGTTGAGTTTAATGCTGAATTTGTCCGCCAGGCTCTGCGCCTCAGCCGGCGGATTCAAGCCGACCGAAAGCACTACCATCTCGAATTCTTCCTCTTTTACCCCCTCGTCGGGCGTGGAATAACGGATAGTAACGTTTTTGGTTTTCGGGTCTTCTTTAACCACCGTAGTGTAACTGCGGAAAAACCGGATGCCCGGCAGTTTTTCCGTCCGCTGGAAAAACCGCTCGAAATCCTTGCCGTAGGAACGGATGTCGTTGTGAAAAATCGTGCACTCGGCCTCCGCGTCATGGTCTTTGGTCAAAATGACCTGTTTCTGTGTATAAGTGCAGCAGACGGCGGAACAATAACTGTTCCCTGCGCCCTTCGGGTTGACCTGCCGCGAACCGATGCATTGTATCCAGGCGATTTTATGCGGATGTTTCTTATCTGAAGCACGCAGGATTTCACCCTCGTATGGGCCGGTCGCGCACAGCAGCCGTTCAAAGTCCATGCTGGTAACGACGTTCTCCATTCGACCGTAGCCGTATTCGTTCCCGGCCTTAGGTGTAAAAGCCTCGATGCCCGGCGCCAGGATTACTGCCCCGACTTTAACTGCCATCTTTTCCGCGGTCTGGGTAAAATCAATAGCATTGTTCTTACAAACGGATTCGCAAATACCGCATTTCTTATCTTTCAGGTAAAGGCAGCTTTCATCGATATAAGTGACCAGCGGAATTGCCTGGGCAAAATAAATATGCACGGCTTTGTTTTTAGAGATATCTTGATTGAAACGGTCGGGATATTTTACCGGGCAATATTCCACACAGGTAGTACAACCCGTACATTTACTCTCGACGATATATCTGGGTTTTTTGGTCAAAGTCACGTTGAAGTCACCTGATTTACCTTCGATTTTATCGACTTCGGTATAAGTCAGGACCTTAATGTTCGGATGCCGTCCAACCTGGACGAGCTTCGGAGCGAGTATTCAGATGGAGCAGTCATTGGT
>Ga0182017_10004231_pt1 | contig 10692 bp, 13 predicted proteins | sample 712E3DmetaG_FD_120492 | JGI IMG/M metagenome (GOLD analysis project Ga0182017, IMG submission 120492) | Permafrost microbial communities from Stordalen Mire, Sweden - 712E3D metaG | ecosystem: Environmental > Terrestrial > Soil > Wetlands > Permafrost | place: Sweden: Stordalen | collected... | reverse complement strand
GGAAAGAGATAAAGTTGCGGCAAAAACAGTAGCTTTTTTTGAGAAATACAAAGCTTAAGTAAATATTGCCTTGGAAAATACTAAGGCTTCTTTAAAGCCCTATTTAATGCTTCTTCAAAAAGTTCCACGCCCAAATTAATCTCTTCTTCCGTAATATAAAATGACGGGGCAATGGTAAAGACATTCTTATAATAACCGCCGACGTCTAGAATTAATCCCCGGCGCTTACCTCCAACATTCAGCGTTCCGCTTAACCCCAGGTTTGTAATCTTATCCGTAAGCTCCTTGTTCGGGGTATAGCCGTCTTTCTCACACATTTCTATCCTGAGCGCCAGGCCGATACCATCTACATCTCCGATCTGGGGATATTTTTTCTGTAATTTTTTAAGCTGGGCAATGAAATACTGCCCTTTTTTAGGGATAGAGGTGGAGAAATCCGATTCTTCAATTAACCGCATTACCTCCAGGCCCGCAGCCGTACCTAAAGGATTGCTGGAGAATGTGGCATGCGTTGAGCCGGGAGGAAAAACTGCAGGAGAAATTAATTTCTCCTTAGCCCAAACTCCGCTGATCGGATTTAATCCATTAGTCAAGGCCTTGCCAAAAACCAAAATATCCGGAGTAATATTAAAATGTTCAATTGCCCAAAACTTACCCGTACGAAAAAAACCCATCTGTATCTCATCGTCAACAAAAAGGATTCCGTAACGGTCCAGAATCTCCTTTAATCTTGAGTAGTATTCCTGGGGCGGAACGATATAGCCCCCTGTTCCTTGAATAGCTTCGGCGTAAAAAGCGGCAAATTCACACTTGTTATTCTTTTTGTTGACTACTGAATAATATTCGGTTTCAAAAAGCCTCTCAAATTGCTTTAAACAATACAGATCACAAAAATCTCTTTTTTTATCATATGGGCACCTAAAACAATAAGGGTAAGGTATAAACATTGCCCGGTCACCGAAATGACCGAAACGTTCCCGGTATCTAAAGCTTGAGGTGATCGCTGAAGCAGCTAATGTCCTGCCGTGATAACCTCCCATGAAAGCAAAAACCAGGCTACGGCCGGTATGATTGCGTACCAGTTTTAATGAATCTTCCAGAGCGCTTGAGCCGCCGACATTAAAATGAATCCTGCCTTTTTCTTCAAAGGTGCGTTCATTTTTTTGCGCTAATTTAGCAGCCAGTTGGATCTTTTCTTCATGTAGGTATTGACAGGCCAGCTGCGGTAGAGTATCAATCTGATTTTTTAGGGCAGCATTCAGGCGGCTGTTCCGATAACCGAAATTAACCGCCGAATACCACATCTGTAAATCCAGATACTCTGTACCCTGGCGGTCATAAAGATAGCTTCCTTCGGCGCTTTTAAATACATTCAGTTTCTCAGCATAATGTACCGTATCTCCCCAGGAGCAATATTTTGCCTCCAAATCCAACAACTCATCCTGGGTAAAAGTTTTCTTATTCTTATACTTAGGCTCTTTGGTCAACTGTTTTGGGTTCACATTAATTTCCTTTTTAAATAGGTGAAAACGTCTTTTAAGTTATAAAATGCCATATAATCCAACTTGCTATCTTTAAGGTGCCGCAGTAAGTGGTCTTTAGCAAATACCACATGCGCATGTTTAGCCGGACAAATATCCGACTCCCCATCCCCAATATAGATAATTATAGAATCTTTCGGGACTTTTGCCAAAAGATTTTTTGTCTTACAATGCGCACAAATCTGACAATCTTTATCTTTAAAGGGATAATCCGTAATAATCTTATTGCCGGAAAAACTTAATTTATTAGCATAAACCTTGAGCTTATTTATTCCGTTAATCTTTAGGACACGGTTAAGGATATAATCATAGTTATCGCTTAAAACCAGGGTCTTGACTTTCTTGGCTAACAAAAACTTATAAATCGGTTTAAAATAAGGATCCAGTTTTATTTTCGGCAGATAAGCATCCAAAGATTTTTTATTTAAATCCATGCCCCGCAACTGGCCTTCCAGGCAAGTTTTGGAGCCGATCCTGCCGCTTTTCCATCTCTTTTCCAGCTCCACCCAGCGGTCATCTTTGGAAAAAAGCAAAAGCATATTATCAAAAACATCACAAGTAGCAATCGTATTATCGAAGTCAAAAAATACAATGCATTTTTTAGGATTAAATTGATTACTCTCAGGCGCCATATAAGAAGTTGTAAAAATTAAACCCCTATCAATTCATAGGGGTAACCTTGTAGGTTAATCAACGTTTTAACCATTTTAATCCTAACCCCAGAAACTGTCAATACCAATCTTGGGTTAAAATACCCCAGGTAAAGTTGCCTGGCAGAATACGCATCTATTTTGTGCCAGATGATACTCCAATATATCAAACCCATCCCTTTTAATTAAAAGCTTCTGACAACTCCGGCATAAAGTATCCTGCCCCCCTCCCGTAAAGCCTTCGGCCACGGGATGAGGGCCGTGATGAGCGAAGCGAATTTTACGGCCCCAGGCGCCAAAATTACCGACATACACATAATGCAACCCCTGGCTTACGCCTAAATCATAGGCTAGTTTAAGCGTACTTTCAGAAGTAGAAGCATAATCTTTAAACTTATAATCAGCATGAAAACGCGAAATATGCCAGGGGATATCCTTACTTACTCCGGAAATAAATTTTGCTATTGCCGTTAACTCCTCCGGAGTATCATTCTGTCCCGGGATAATCAGGGTAGTAGTTTCGATCCAGACTCCGGCAGCTTTTAATAATTTTATCGAATCAAGAACCGGGCCAAGCTTAGCTGAACATATCCTTTGATAAGAACTTTCCTTAAAAAACTTCAGGTCGATATTGGCGGCATCCAGATAAGGGCTAAGTAAAGAAATTGCCTCCGGACTCATATAGCCGTTAGTCACAAAAATGTTGCGCAAACCTGCAACTTTCGCCAACTTGGCTGTCTCTAAAGCGAACTCAAAATAAATCGTGGGCTCAGTATAAGTATAGGCAATACTGCGGCAATTAAACTTCCGGGCTAGCTGGATAACTTTATCCGCGCTAAAATCCTCGCCCGAATGCTGATTAGCCGGGCTTAATTGAGAGATTTCCCAGTTTTGGCAAAAACCGCAACGAAAATTACACCCGACACTAGCGATAGAAAAAGTGGATGTACCGGGGAGAAAATGATACAATGGCTTTTTTTCAACCGGATCAATATTGGCGGCTACAAGTTTGGCATAATTATGCGTATAAAGAATTCCTGAAATATTCTGCCTTACCCCGCAAAAGCCAAATTTACCCTCCGGAATTTTGCAGCTATGCGCACAAAGCTGACAATGCACCTGTTGATTCTCTAGGGGGGTATACAGCTGGGATTCTTTCATATAAATAAGTGCGTGAACCTTTCCTTTGGCAGATACGGTATCTGATGCACACTGTCGGCAATCGCAGGAACTTGCCGGTAGAGTACCTCAATTTTTTCTAAACCTACGGCATCGGTATAAGCAGAAGTTATTTGAGAAGATAAAAAAATTAGCTCTTGATTAATCGGCCCCCTGGCCAGCGAAGTTGGGCCGGCCAAGTCTTTCTGTGGACTGAATAAATAGTCTCCGGCTTGCGCCAGCTTAGCAATTTGATTATTCTCCCCTTCATCCCTGCCCACCACCAAACGGGTATTATTACTTAAGCGGAAATGTCGGCCAACTTTCAAAAGTTCCAGATTTTCCAAATTCAATTCATCATGATTCAAAAGCTCAATTAACCTTTTAGAAAAGCTCGGATCGGTCAATAAGCATCCTCCGGCAGGATTAGCATAATCATCAAAACCCAGGTCTTTAGCTAGCCGCATCTGGGGAGTACGCAAGCGTCCGTTAAAATTAAGCAGTTTGTCTCTTTTAACCCAGCCTTCTTTTTCCGCCAAACTAGGTGGAAAGAACTGTGCACAGAGGGGCCGCAATAACAAATCCTCAAGGCCGCTTCTGTGCCGGATTAATTTTAAGGCCTGCTTATTCTGGGACATCGGCCGCTGCCCGAGTACCTCACCAGTAATAACAAACCGGGCGCCCAATTCAGACATCATCTCTTTGGCCCGGCTAAACATAAGAATCTTGCAATCAATACAGGGATTCATGTTAGAACCAAAACCATAATGCGGTTTTTGAATAAGCCCCAGAAAATCCTGCCCCAAATCTACTTCGATTATTTTTATACCAAAATCCGGGAAACTTTCTTTTATATTGATTTTGCAGAAGGGGATTTTAAAATGCAGCCCGATAACTTCGCATCCCTGGTCGCTAATAAGTTTGGCGGCCAATAAACTGTCCAAGCCTCCGGAAATTAAAGCCAAAGCCTTGATTTTCATAGCGCTTAATATGTGGATTGATTTAATACCTAGCTAACATGCTAAGAACTTCTTGGCGGCTGCCATAAAGACAATACCTAATAAACAAGCAATAAAAGCTAAAGTCGCCCGTTTTTGATTACTCTCTTTATGCACTTCCGGGATGAGGTCCGACATCGCAATATAAATAAATCCTCCGGCGGTCAAAGGCATAATAAAATTAGCGAAACCTTGCGTAAAATCAGAAATAAAATAGCCGGTTAGCGCCCCGATCATCGCCATGAGCGCTGAAATAAAATTATAAAGCAAAGCTTTTTTGCGGCTAAAACCGCCGTAGATAAGTACCCCGAAATTCCCCAATTCCTTGGGGATTTCGTGTAAAATAATCGCTAGCGTCGTAACCATCCCTAATTTGATGGAAATGATAAAGCTGGCGGCAATCGCCAGGCCATCAATAAAATTATGAAAAGCCTCACCGAAAAGATTTAAATAGGTAAAAGCGTGGATATGGCAATGTTCGTCATGGCAATGCCTCCAATGGAGGTACCTTTCCATCAGGAAAAATATAATTATCCCTAAAATCAGGCAATAAAAAACATTTTCGCTGTTTGACTTTTCGAGTGCTTCCGGAAGGATGTGTAAAAAAGCGCTGCCGATAAGTGCCCCGGCGGAAAATCCGATCAAACAGAAAAGAATTTTATTCAGCAAATTATCCTTCATTGCCAAGGTAAAGATACCTACCAAGGAAATCAGGCTAACTAAAAATGTGCTGGCTAAAATCCAGAATAAAACCATATGCAGGAATTTAACCTAAATTAGGTTTTCTGCCTTTATTCGCTTTCTTGGAACGCCAATTAAGCTTTCCCCTGCGTTTTCTTTTTCCCATATTATTTACCCCTTATAGTAGTTTTGCGGTACATTTTGCACAATATATCTGCCTGCTTCAATAATACAATCATAAATAACTTTTCCCATAGGGGTTCCGATATAGTGGCTCAATTGCGCCCGGAAAGCTTTATCCTGGGGAAATTTTACTTTCTTACCGTGGCTTTCCACCACCTGACTTTGTATATCCCGGCTGCTAATTACCTCCGAAGTAGCCCGGTTAATAATCCGCAGGCTTAACTGCATATTGGCTTTATTGAGGACTTCGCCTAATAAACCGCCCATAAAACTGCTGGCGCTGCTTCCGCCGCCGGCTAAACCGGATTTACCGCCTGAGTTTTCCGGTATAAATTCAACAACCGCCACGCTAATAATCAGGTCCGCATCCTGAGGAGCAACAATGACAAAACGTTTGGTGCCGTTTAAAATACTAATGAAATATTCTTTCAGGGCTTGGCTACCCTGTTCATCAAGCCCGGAAGTTTTTAATTCAAAATCATTAACGGAGATTTTGGCCTGCGGCCCCTGATAAGGACTCCCCAAATCCCCGGCGGAAGTTTTATCCAGTAACGAATGGGGTTTAGTCGAAAAACACCCACTCAGGAATAACAACATAATGACACAACTGCATAACGTAAGAAATTTTTTCATCCTTAATTTTAATATATTACCGATTAAACAGGCTGTCAAGGATAATTCCCCACGAGGAGATACCGAGGAATGCTCTGCCACCTGGCGGACACCTAAAGCAGCTCTGGCAGCCGCCTGATAGCAGAAATAATCCTAGTCGGCTTTTCTTTTTTAATCTCCAGCTTACTGCTTGAGCCGCTGGTCACAATTACGGTATCAATTTTCGCTCGCTTTCCGGCCTGAGCGTCAATAACCATATCCCCGACATATAAGGTTTGCGATTTCTTAAGCGCAAATCGCCTAACGATCTTGTTCAACATCTCCGGATGCGGTTTACGGTATCTGGACTGATCAGCACAAAGTACATAATCAAAAAGATCGCTTATTTTTAAGTGCTTTAAAAGGATACGCGAAAATTTACTTGGCCGGTTACTGGCTACCGCTAATTTATAGCCTTCTGCCTTAAGGCTGCGTAATAAAAACAAAACACCGGGATAAAGATGCGAGTGTTTAAGTAGGCTATGTTTATGATGATTACGATATAGGCTCATCGCCTGTTTTAAATTTCCTGGCGCTACATATGGCTTAAGCAGATTTATATCCCCCCACCCCACCAGGCGCCGCAAAACATTTACAGTTTGCGGCTTCAATCCCAACTTACACATTACATAATTGAAGCTGCTGCCTATCGCAGCATAAGCATCTATTAAGGTACCGTCTAAATCAAAGATAATTAATTTTATGTTCGTCATCGAAAAGTTAATTTTAAGTTCACAAAATTTAGGCAGGGGTTTAAGGCCCTGCCTATTGGATAATAATTTAATACTAATTAAGCCATAGGATAATTACTGAGCTTGGCTCTGAACAGCCGGAGCTGATTCCGATGTTACCGGCGCCGCTGATTCTGAGGTTACCGGAGCTGATTCTGAGGTTGCTAGCGCATTTACCGTAACAGATGAATCAGCAGGTGTTTCTGATTGAGTTACTGGCTGCGCTAAAGCAGGAACAGCTGGCGCGGCTACATCCCCGGAGGGTTGCTCCGTAACTAAAGGCGGAATAACCGGCTGGCTATTTTCTGCCGGCGCAAGAGTAGAAGATGAAACATCCGGTTTTTCAAGGCTGATATTTTTAGCAATGTTTTTGTTATCCACTCCGGCCAGATAATCGATGCTCAAAGTATCCTTTAACTTCAACTCATTAAAATCTTTAATATTTTCAAAAGTTGTCTTTTCATCAACAGCTAAAACCATCTCTTTTTCCTGGTCTGTTTCATAATCCAGGTATTTTAAAGTAACGGTTTTAGCCTGATTGTCTAAATTCGTTACCTCCCCCCAAGCCCACTGCATATCGCTCTCTTTTTGTAAACCAACCGGCTGATTAGCGGTAATCAACGGAGAATCCGTGGGAGTAACCGCCGCCTCTTGCGCCAAGACAATCTGCGCAGCAGCGATCATTACGATAATAAATCCCGACAAAACAGCAACTTTTTTTAAATTCATCTTGTGCCTCCTTTAAAGTTATTTTCAAATTAACATAAGTTTCTCTGCTTGTCAAGTTATCTATAAAACGTCAGAAAAGCGCGATTGCATCCGCCAAAACAATAAATTACACCCAACTTAACTTACTAAACGGGAATAAAACCAAAAAGCTGCTTAAAAAAGCACGGCTTTAATCCGCACATGCATTTTATTATAAACAACCGTTGCCAGAACAACTTTAAATACGTCAGCTAAAATAAACGGGATAAAGCCAAGCAAAAATGCCTGAACTAAGGTGCAGGATAGGCTGATTTTTAGCCAAAAAGTCCCGCTAAGCAGAATTATAAAATCGGCAGTTAACAATTTAGCAAAAATAATAGCCGAGCTTTGTTTTTCATTAGATAAAAGGCTGCCGGCAAAAAAAGAAGCCAGGATAAAACCTGCAATATAACCACCGGTAGACCCAAGTAAATAAAGGCTGCCGCTACCTGAACCCGTAAATACCTGCTGGCCGAAAAAACCTAAAAACAGGTAACCGGCCTGCGCAAATACTCCCAGCTTTCTGCCTAATAATGCTCCGGAAAGCAAAACAAAAAATGTTTGCAAGGTAACCGGTACGGGAGTAAAAGGCAAAGGTATGCGCACAAAAGCCGACAAAACAGTCAAAATAACAAACGTTCCCACGGCCAGCAGCCGGCAAATCTTCTTATCGCTGATTAAGTCTCTCTTTATAATTGCTTCCATATTTTCTCCTCTGTTTTGTTAAGCTATAATTTCTACATATTATATATGAAATCTTAATAATAGCAAAAGAAAACGGGGCCAAGACCCTTTAAGGATCTAGCCCCGCTATGCGCTTGCCCAGTTATAAGTCCCGCGGCGCGGAGCGCCACTTCTAACGGGGCCAAACTCTTAAGCTCTTGATTATTCCTTAGCGATAGCTAAAGTAATTACTCCAGCCAAAATCAAGAATAAACCAATGCCACCTTTAATGATCACAAGCAGATCTACCCAAAATTTCAAGATTGCCAGGCCTCCTAAAACTAAAAACGCCAGGCCCAAGACAACTTTAAAAAGTGTGGATAAGGTCTTTTTAGGATCACAACACTTCTTTTCTGTATCACAACATTTCTTCTCTTCTGCTGCCATTAGAACACCTCCTTTTTAACAGGTTAAACTCACAAGAAATCCCGGGGCGCCAAAACCCCGCTGCTTCTATTTGGGCTTACTTTTCCATCGGCGGTGAATCCAACCCCATTCTGCAGGATATCTGCGGATGTAAGATTCGATTATATCGGTAAGCCTTTGGATATTTACCAGGATAACATCCTGAGAATCTTTGCCTTCTTCCAGTTTTAGCTCCGCTTCGATAATAATTTTGTGCTGATCATCGGGCTGCCTGAGAATAAAACAGGGGATAAGCGCGGCATTGGTCCTCTGTGCCAGGATCACCGGCCCGGTAGCCGTGGCTGCTTTTTCACCGAAGAAATCCACAAATACTCCCCCGGTTCCGAAATTTTGATCAATCGGGATAAAAATCAATTCATTATTGCGCAGGGCACTAATTGAATTATTCACGCACTCATTACGCGGATAACTATAAATAGTCTTGACCCCGAACTTTTCCCTTTTTTCAAAGAAGATTTTCTCCATTCTGGGATCATGCATCGGTTTCATAATTCCACCGACTTTATAGCCCTCCACTGCCAATCTTCCCAAAAGCAGCGGAAAGTTACCGAAATGCGCACTAACCAGAATTATCCCCCGGCCGGCCGCCAATGCTTTATCCAGATTTTCGCGACCCTGAATCTGAACCAGATTCTTTAAGGCCTGCGGTTTATCAAAAAAGAACATCAATTCTACCGCACTTTTAGCCATATAGATAAAACAGTCTTTGGCTATTTTTTCAATCTGTGCAGAAGATTTTTCTTTGCTAAAAGCAATGCCTAAACTATCTAAGGCAATTTTTCTCTGCTTTTTGGCGAAAAAAAACGCCAAAGAAGCGATATTCTTGGCAAAGGCATAAAGCCAGGATGCGGGAATAATTTTAACTATCAAAGAGCATATACTTATTCCTAACCAAGCCCCAAAACGACTGAAACTTTTACGAATTTTTTTTCGGTCCATATTTTAATTTACCAATTATAACAAACTGCCCCTAAAACTGCAAGAAGAATTGAGCTCCTTGGTTTTAAATCTAGCGAAATCCTACCGAGCTTACGAGGTAGGATGAGCACCGCTAAGTTTTTATCTAATGAAATCCTTGTGAGCTCCAGCGAACAAGGGTAAGCGCCTTAATCTTCATTCCAAAGAGATCCGTGGAACTTACAGCCAACTTAAAGCTTATAGCCAATTTTACGCAAAAGATTCTTGCGCCAGGCAACATCCGCAGTCCCTTCTATGCCTTGGGGAACCGCTCCGTCAATCACCCCGAGTATCCCCCGCCCGCTTTGACTTTCGGCTACAATTATCTCTGCCGGATTAGCCGTAGCACAATAGATATTACATACTTCAGGAATATTCTTTATGGCGTTTAAAACATTAATCGGATAGGCTTCTTTAAGAAAAACAATGAAACTATGCCCGCAGGCAAGCTCCAACATATTCTTACACGCTAAATCTACTAAAGCCTGGTCATTACCTTCGCTCCTTATCTTACATGCCCCGGATGATTCAGCGAAAGCTAAACCAAACTTTATCCCGGGGACATTATTAACTAAAACTTCATAAAGATCCTCAACGGTTTTGATAAAATGGCTTTGGCCTAAGATAAAATTTAGATCGAAAGGTTTATCAATTTTAACCAGTTTGAGCTCTAACATATTACCCCTCCCTCTTATTTGATCTGGACTTTACGAAATACTCCCACATCAGCAGGTAAATTACCATGATAAGCCTTAAGCGCGGTAAGCACATAATCCGGCTGCCCCAAAAGCTTAAGCGGAACTCGGATTACTAAAGAGTTTTTGTCTAAATCTACCGAAACTCCGGAATCAATCAAGCGGTTTTTTAAATTAAATACTTTGCAGCTTTCCCCCGCCGTAATAATCCGCATCTTAGGCATTTGGGCAAAAGGAGTTTTTTGGCTGTACCCAAAGATATAAAGCATTACCCCAAACCCCCGGCTAAACTTCTGGGGTTCACCCAAATGCACCAGGAGATATCCATCTTCTATGGCATAGCTTACAAATCCCTTATCCTCCGGTACATCCGCCTGCTTCTCGTCCAGAGAATATTCTTCCTTAAGCGCCTGTGTAGCATCAAAATAAAAAAGATCCCTAGCTTCCGATGCCGATTGCGGTTTTAACTCTAGCGGTGGATAATCACTAAAAAGCTCGTTTTTCCTGATAAAAGAAAATAAATAAAACCCGCTGGATTGTGTCTGGCTTTT
>Ga0182017_10004229_pt1 | contig 10695 bp, 9 predicted proteins | sample 712E3DmetaG_FD_120492 | JGI IMG/M metagenome (GOLD analysis project Ga0182017, IMG submission 120492) | Permafrost microbial communities from Stordalen Mire, Sweden - 712E3D metaG | ecosystem: Environmental > Terrestrial > Soil > Wetlands > Permafrost | place: Sweden: Stordalen | collected... | reverse complement strand
TACAAATCTAAATCGAACAGTAGGAGCGATTTGGGCCGATGTTCAACCTGGAACGCTAAAAGTCGAGATTGCCAAAAGGCACATATTGTCAATAACTCCCACTTCGGTCGTTGAGGCTCTACCAGATGAATGGCAAAATCATCTCAACGAACTGAAACGATGCGACCTCATTTTTGGTTGCATAGATGGCTTCATGAACCGGAGAGACATCGAGGGATTTGCCAGGCGTTATCTGATACCCTACATTGATATTGGAATGGACGTTCACCTTGTATCCGGTGAACCTCCCCGAATGGCGGGGCAGGTTTTTGTATCTATGCCTGCACATCCATGTATGTATTGTGTCGGCCTGTTGACAGAGGCAAATCTAGCGATGGAAGCAACCCTTTACGGTGAAGCTGGAGAAAGTCCCCAGGTCGTTTGGTCAAACGGTGTCCTTGCATCAACTGCGGTGGGATTGACGGTCGACCTTATTACTGATTGGTCGGTATCATTAAGGGAAACTGTGTTTCTCTCATTTGATGGGAACAAAGGTACTCTTAACCCAGACGTTAGATTCCCCTATGTTAGCAAGGCACCTTGTCCGCATTACCCAATATCTTCCATTGGCGAACCCCGGTTCATATCTCTTTGACTAGATTCCGTCAGTGGGCAAAATCACACACTCATTTTAGAGGTCTTATGGCGCAACTTTGGATTCAGCAGATGACCGGTTTGGTCACCCCTTGGTTAGACTCTCTTTCTATCCTGAATGCAACTAACCCGTGGGAGTATGATACAATTGCTGGCGGGGCATACTTCTTTCGTCGGAGCTGGAAAGAGGTCTTTCGTAATGGACAACACCATTTTCCAGCTTTCCATTTGTCGCTAGACGTCGCCGCTGGAAGTCAACTTTTTCGCTGCTGCATGCGGCTAGAAGAAACTAACAGAGACAAAAGCTTTGTCATTCCACATTCAGTTTCTAACTTTTTTGGTGTCGTTGTTCGCAACCCAATCGATGTTGGCTATCATGGGCATCCGAATCTCGTATTTGATAGAAGCGTGGAAAATGTTATTGCGCCTCAAGGATTCGAAAGAGACAGTGTGCTCCAGGCTATGCCTATCATACTTTGGATGAATATTCAAAGTCAATTCTTTCAGAAGCACAGTGGAACCATCAGGCAATTCTGCGCCTTCTAGGCAAGTGCGTCGAGTTGGGATTTACTGCAATCGCAAAATGGCGTTCACCCTTTTTTTCGAACCGTACTCAAACGGTTTCTATATCGGTGCGTAATCAAGGTGAAGGATTGTAAGATGTTTGTGAGTAATATTCGGAAAATTCTCACTCTCAGGTTTGGCTCGAATATCTCAAACCATGTCGCCTAAGGACAATCGCCGACGCACTTCTCTTTCTCCCTCCAATTTGGTAGGTATGCTGACATCAAGCTCTTGAACAACTTTCCGTGATTCGGAACTTGCAAATGAATCAACTCGTGTGCTATGACATAGTCTTGAAAATCCCGCCTCTTGCTCAATAGGTCTTTGCTGAAGCTCACCCGTCCAGCCGTTGAACAAGAAGCCCACTTCCTCTTCATCGTGCGAAGCTGGACCACCCTGGGCTTCGCGCCAATTGTCTCAGACCAATGGGTCACCCTCTCTCGAAATCTCTGCTCTTTGGTCTTTCTGCTCATTGTTGCACAACCAAGGTGAAAATCTTCTCCATCGCCTCTTGTATCTTTTCTTTTCCAAGGGGCTTCAGCAATAGGGCATACAGTTCCGGCTTCAATGTCCTTCTCTCATTTCCGTTCACCTTCCAGTTGGGATATTTGTCATACACGGCAGACACCTTCTTGGAAAGCTCGTCTACTCCATAGGTCGTGTACGTCTTGAGAACCCAGTAAATCGAGAAGGTGCGAGTATCAAGCTTCTTTTCTGTCTGCTCTTTCTTGGCAAGGTTGACTTGCTTGATAAGTTCTTCAAGATGCTTGAGGGCTTCAATTGTATCAATCTGGCGATTGTCGTAAAGCTCGTTGATGGCTTCCACCCGTTCACCAATTCCCAAGAGGAAGGGATTCTTGCCTTGGTTTTCATCAACGAATACTCGGATGCTTCTGGTGAGATTGACTACCTTGGCCTTATCGGACTTCGGGTCTTTCTTGAGAGCTTCGAGAGTCTGCTCATTGATGGCATAGATGGGCAATGGCTCTGCAATCTGACCCACTTTAATGTGCTCCTTCACCAAAGCGGCTGTTTTCCGCATCAACTCTTTGTCAGCTTGCACTCTCGGCGTGAATGCCAACAGAACTGTCTGGTAGAGGTGGGAAAGCTGGGTGTAGTCAGGAATGTAGTCCCTTAAAAACTTGTCAGGAGAAATAATTTCGTAGAGACTTTCAATCTGCTTGAAGAACTTAAAGAAAGTTTCCCGTTTCTCTTTGTCGGTGAAGTACTCGATAGCATACTCAATTACCTTGTCCGCAGGTCTCCCCTTCATCAGGTTGAGATACTCTGGAGCTTGCTCCTTCATCTGCTTGGCAAAAAGATTCTTCAGGACATCAATGTTCTTGATAACGCTCGTCACATCGGCAGAGTCAAAGGCAAGTGCCTTCTCCATATTGTCGAAGATGCCGACGAAATCTAAAACAAACCCTGATGGCTTCTTCAGTCCCTCATCATCCTCATAAGGGCGGTTCACTCTTGCTATTGCCTGAAGCAAGGTGTGGTCTTTCATCGGCTTATCGAGATACATACAGTATAAGATTGGTGCATCGTATCCCGTTAAGAGTTTCTCAGTGACAATCAGAATCTTGGGCAGGCTCTCCTTCTTGCGGAAGAGCTTCTTGGTCTCCTTTTCCTCATGTTCTTCGAGATAAAATTCCCTGAGTTCGGGTTTGTCGTTGTGGGCTGGGGAGTAGACCACAGTCGAATACTCCGGCGGAAGGTACTTGTCTAATGCTTTCTTGTAGAGAGCGCAGGCTTCCCTATCAACTCCCACAAGAAAAGCTTTGTAGCCCATCGGTTCCACGTTTTCCTTGTAGTGCTGAGCCACGAACTTGGCTACTTTCTCAACCCTGTCAGTTGCCTTGAGGAAGTTTTTTGTGTTGACTGCCCTATCGAGAATCTTGTTGAGTTCTTCAATATCGCTCACGCCCTCTTTCTCCATCATCGCATAAAACTCTTTTTCCAATATCTCCCTTGGCACAAGCATCTCATTGGGAGCAAGGGTGTAGTGGAGAGGGAGTGTTGTACCATCCTCGATGGATTCGGCAATGCTGTACTTGTCGAGATAACCCTTGTCGTCCTCTTTCCCGAATACCTTGAAGGTTCCTCTTCCGTAGAGAATCTTGTCTATAGGAGTGCCTGTGAAACCAAAGTATGTGGCATTGGGAAGTGCAGCCATCAGGTAGTTGCCCAAATCACTTGAAGTGGTGCGGTGGGCTTCATCCACGAAAACGAAAACATTCTCTCTTGAGTTGATGTCCTTTGGCATTCCCTCAAACTTGTGAATCGTGGAGACTATGAGGCCACGGTAGTCACTACTGAGAAGCTCTTGAAGATGGGCTTTGCTATCGGCCATCTTGTAGCTCTCAAATCCGTAAGCCTCAAGATTCAGGAATAGCTGACTCTCAAGTTCGTTTCTGTCCACCAGCATTATGACTGTCGGCTTCTCAAACTCAGGTTGCTTGATAAGTCTTTCGGCAGAAACAATCATTGTGAATGTTTTGCCTGACCCTTGAGTGTGCCAAATCAGCCCGGTTTTCTTCTTTCTCTCTGTCGAACGCTCAACGACCTTTTCGACTGCTCTTGATTGGTGTTGTCGAAGGACAATTTTCTCAAGCTCATCTTCCCGCTTGAAGAATACGATGTAGTCGTGGAGCACTCTCAGGATACGTTCTCGGTCAAAGAATCGCTTGACTTTCTGCTCAAAGTTTCCCTTCTCAATTTCTTTCCAGTTGAAGAGGTTTTTCCTGTTGAGATTCCAAGTGACACCATAGAAGAAATCTATGAGATGGGTAGCATCGAATAGCTGGTTGGTAGTGACAAGCTCAGGGGTCTCGCGGTGGTATCTGCGAAGTTGGTCAACAGCTATAGCAATGGCTTCTTTTTCTTCTGGCTTCTTGTTCTCTCCAATGACGATGGGGATGCCATTGATGAGAAATACTATGTCAGCACGATTGGTGAACTTGCCGTTTGTATATGACCATTCCTCAGTGACACGAAAGACGTTGTTATCAAGGTTCTCGAAGTCAATCAGGCGGACATTTCTTTCTCGCTTCTCTGCTGGCACATAGACAGACTTCTTGCCACGGAGCCATTCAAGAGCTTCCTTGTTGCCTTCAATCGTGTTGCGGATATTCTGGAGTCTGTTGACAACATCGGTTACATTCTCAGGAGTAATGACTTTTTGGTTCAGCTTGATAAGTTGTTCTTTCAGGACTGGATAGAAGAAAAGCCCTGTTTCTCCTTCACGTAGGGATAGAGCATCGTCTTGAGTGACAACCTGCCAGCCAATCTCAGAAGCGTACTTCAGGATAGGTCGCTGGACTGCCCCCTTTTCTGTAAATGGATTAGGCATCGAATGGAATCTCGGTGTGGTTGGTCCTGATTTGGCCTGTCATAAGCTGATGGAGCATTGAATTGAAGAGCCCTTGCCACTTGGTCAGTTTATATTGATGAACCAACAGTTTGGCATTGAGACGCTCAGCAATGTGGACAATTTCTTTCTGTTCTGCCAAGGGAGCGAGTGGGAGAGTGAAATCGGACAACCCTTTTTGGTTGATTGTAGTCATCGTGGTCTTGTTGGAATTCGCTATCAGCCTTTTTTTCCCATGCTCGCTTAGACAGTATAGTACCAAGTAAAGTGGGTCAACCATTTCAAGTTTTGGAGACAACTTCATCAAGTGGCAATCATAAATGACAGGTTCAACCAAGCCATCAACAAAACAGGGCTGTCCAACACCTTTCTCTTTCAGCGATGAACGCACGAAGAGGACATCCTTATTTTTAAGTGCATAGTTCCTCTTAAATCCGTCGCTCACCTCAAGTCTCATCAACAAATCAACGTTGACTTGCTCTGACCTGTAGGTATCAACCACATTCAGAAATCTGGTTCCATTACCCCACAGGGGATTCTTAACGAACGCACCATTCATTATCCCATCAACAGTGAGAGAGCCTATGGTCACCACTTCCCAACCCCTTGGCATTTGCCCAATGTCCGTCTCCTTCAGTTCTTCAACGTGCAGACCTTCAGTGAACAGCTTTGCCATCAACGTTTTCTTGAGTTCCTTCGTACGCTCGATAATTTTCTCCTGCACTTCGATGGCTTGCTGAATTTTGGAGAGGATGGCGGCGATGGTGCGTTGCTCGTCGAACGGAGGAAGAGAAACAAATAGATTCTTCACTACCGTTTGACTGATATTAGGCTGAGCACCGCCATACCGTGCATTAAGAAGTTGAGGCCGATATTGAATTAAAAGATATTGTAGAAAATTTGAGAAGAAGGATTCGTTTCGAGGAACAATTGCACATACAGCTTGATTGGTTGCGGCATCGATAGCTAAAATTCCGGTCTTCCCAACAGTTGCACCATACATCGCCATAAGAAGCGTCCCCTTCGGAAAAATGCTTGCTGCCGAATTGTTTAATGCCTCCAAAGTGATTTTCTCTTCTGTATCGAATATTTGTCCATCTTCAAGTTCACCTGACTTGACCCAAGGAATATTTCCTAAAAAATATTCAGGCTTACTCCTTGAAGGTGTGCCGCCACTTCTGATTTTAGAAATATCTTCATCACCAAGACGCTTAACTTTCCACTCTAAGGGGATTTTGCCGATGTCGGTATTCTTGTATGCGTCGCTCTTCAATTCTTGCCTACTTCAAATCCAATTTTAGATAAGATGCTTTTGAGTTCTACGTCTATTTTCGAACTCTGTTCTTCCAGTTCCTCAAGCTCGCCAAGCAATTGTGGAATCTCTCTGTACACCACAGCCTCAGCAGTTTCCACATAACGAGACGGGCTGAGGTTGTAGTCGTTCTTTACTACCTCATCCATCGGAATGACCTTCGTAAACCGCTCAACATCATTAAAGGCATGAAACGCTTTGGCAATCTTCTTTATTTTGTCATCGGGAATGAAGTTTTTGGGTCGTCCCTTTTCAAACTCCTGTGAAGCATTGATGAGCAGTATTCTCCCCTTTCTCTCCTTTGGTTTGTTCTTGTTCAACACCATTATGATACCTGCCGCTGTAGTATTGTAGAACAAGTTGTCAGGAAGCAGAAGGACTGCATCAATCAAGTCAGCATCTACAAACGCCTTCCGAATATCCTTCTCTTTGTTCGCTCCTTGACTACCAGAACCTCTTGCCACAGCACCCGTATCAAGAACGACAGTCATTCTTCCTTTCTGGTTCAGGGAAGCTTCCATCAACTGCACCCAGCCCCAATCGGCTGAATTGGCTGTTGGGTATCCTCTCTTGAATCGCTCAAACGTATCATTCTCGTAGAAGTCAGAATCATATCCATCCTGATTCCACATTGGATTAGCAGTCACGATGTCAAAGGTCTTGAGTGAACTCCCATCCAAGAGCTTGGGGTTCCTCATCGTGTCACCAATGGCAATCGAACCTTCCATATCGTGAATGATGGTGTTCATCTTTGCCATTGCATAGGTGACGTGGTTCTGCTCTTGTCCGTAGAGTTGAAGAGGTTTTGAAACCTTCCTCCCATTCATCTTCTCTGCAAGAGCAAGCTCACATTTGATGAGGAGTCCAGCCGTTCCACATGCAGGGTCGTAGACTGTTTCTCCTTGCTGTGGGTCAAGGATGTACGCCATTAACCAGCCAACCTCTTTAGGAGTCAGAAACTCACCGGCACTCTGTCCCTGACCTTCGGCAAATTTTCTGAGTAGGTAATCGTAAGCTCTTCCAAGGATGTCGGGTTCACAGTCAGCGAGCCCAAGCCGTTGCTTGCTGATAATTTCGATAAGCGAACTCAGCTTCCCGTCATCAATGATTCTTTGTCCGCTTACGGTTGCATTGAAGTCTACAATATCAATGACTCCTTGCAGGGCTGGGTTCTCCCTCGCAATACCTCTCATCGCTTCTGTCAGCTTTTCCCCAATCTTGGAAGTCTGCTTACGAATCTGAGACCAAAGTGCTTTGTCAGGGATAAAGAAACGAACCAGTGAATGGTCTTTCGTTATCAACTCCTTCGCTGTCTCTTCGTCACGAAACTTCTCAGCAACTCGCTTAACCTCATCTTCAAAGACATCAGAGAGCCGTTTGACGAAGATGAGCGGAAGGATGTAGTCCTTGAACTTCGGCGCATCCACAGGCCCACGGATTGCGCAAGCCGCTTCCCAGAGCCAGCCTTCGAGGGTTTTCACGTCAAGCTGTTCGGGAGTGCCGTTCTTGTTGGCTAAAACTATGGAACCCGATTTCTGGTTCTTCTTAGCTCGCTTCTTTACTGTTCTCCGGTTTTTCTTTTTCATGCTACCTGAATTTGTTTGCGCCGTTGAAGCTCATTTATATGAGATTTTGGCACCGATTACTCTTGTCCAAAAAGCAAGGTTTGTTAAATCTGGGTTTATACCGTACTTGCGCTTGTGTTGTTCCCAAAGTTTCCCACGTGGTTTGGAAGTAAGAAACTTCTCCAATTTTTCAACGCTTTGTCTCACCTCTTGCATATCTGAAGTAGATTCCCAATCCACCTGAGGCTCATCATCATCATCACTCAGGTAGCCTTTTGCAATAGCTTCCTGAATGTCGCTTTCGAAGATGCTATATTCAATCGTTAGCTGTTTACCTGAAATCGCCATATAGATGAACGCATTCAATACAGAGCTAAACCCAACCAGGGATTCCCGGACTGCCTTGACGTATTGCGCAAGCGAATCCATTTCAGATTTTTCAGAGTATTTTTCTTCAATCGTCTCGACTTCTTTCTTGTCTTTGGCATTTTTGAGAGCTTGGTTGATTTTTTCCAGTGATAAGTTCTGTTTTAAGAGCTTGTCAATCACATCATCATTCTCCGCATTCCTATTTTTTAGCTTTTCGAATTCTGAGTTGGAAACGACATTGGGAAAAGGGTGCGCCTTGAGATGGGTTCTAACGCTCTCCAAGAACTTCCTTTTCTTTACCGTCCAAGTAGCTGGCGAAGTCTCATGCTTTATTTTGATTTCTTTCTCGATAGCCTCTCGCAAATCGTCTAATTCTGTTTCGACCACCAAATTTTCGGCTTGCTTGGGATTCAACAGTACCCCCACCGCCTGGAAGTCGGACTTCAAATCCACGATGCAGGGTAACACCTTACAGTCAAGTGACCACGCCGCTCCCATTTCATTTAAGCATATTTCGCTCATTTTGTAATTAGGAGTTGCAATTAATATGGCGATTTTGCACCCCCGAAGGACTTCTCTTAACTTTTCTCTGAAATCATCTCCTGATTTCACTCCCCTTCCTTCTACGGACGTACAAAATATCTCTTTGCGTGGGATGCCCATGCCATTGTCAAGAATAACATCGACGAACTCATCGACTATAAGTTTGTCTTTTGAGGAGTGACTAATGAATATAGAGTATTCTGAAGTACTCATGAAATTTCCAAAGTCTTATGGGGTTGATTACCGAGTTGCGGAACTACAATAAAAAACCCATAGGAAGGCTTGCTGAAGGCGGTGTCCTACGGGTGTTTGTATCCATTCAAAGAATGGAACTATAAAATCAGTATGATATTCCCCATCTCAGCAAGCCTTGTGGAAGATAGTTTTTTTAAAGTGTAGAATCAATCGACTCCTTCAAAGGTAGTGATACGTTTTCAAATTGTCTTAAAACAGCCAAAAAGCATGAGCGCCCATAGCATATTTTTGCCACGGGCGCATAAGATTGATGCTCTACAAAATGATGTCAACTCTCTTTTTGATGTTTCTCTTTTTCCATCTTCTTTCTAAATATCTCCATAAAATTCACTGTTGGGAGGATAAACTTTCCATGTTTGCACTGTGCCGTAGCTTGAGAAACGATTCCCCTCGCCAATGAATATGTTATTGCAAGACCATTTGGGATAAGTAGCTTAGGCACATCCTCTTCTGAGTATCCTTCCTCAAACTCAAATATTGATTGGATGCCAATCTTTATCCTATATCTGTTTCGATGGAAGGCGGACCTTCCAAAGTTACACTGTATTTTCAAGTCAATCCGGTAAATAGGAGCATTGGCCTGTTGACCAAAGTCAAAATCTATTCCTAATTGTTCTTTGCACGCCCCTTCTTTCGGCTCTTTGAATTCTAAATTGGTAAAAACTTGGAGCGAAACAAGAGAATAATCGCTAAGCTGCATTTGGGAGGGGATTGAACTCATAATCCTTTTTGAAATAAATAAGTCTCATGTCATTTGTTACCGGCACTTTTTTAGAAGAGAACGTAATGCGACGTTTCATGTCCTCTTTAGGTATTACTGATATATCCAAAGTCGCACCCAGAACAGTTGCAATCTGAACTGCCTTTCTTATCGTGAGGTTCTCAGAGCCGTTAAAAATCTTCGTAACATAAGCGTTCGAGCATTCAAGCTTTTCAGAAAGTTGAGTTCGATTAATTTCTTGCGACTCCATCGCTTTCAAGAATTGTTCACTGATGTCCAGTAACATTCCCTCGGCAATATATTCAGGGTCATCTTTGTACTTCTCAGTAAGAGCTTGGAATCTATCCTTCGCTTTCATAATTCCTTTCAGATAAATATTCTAATTTCAAATGCATTCATTATAAATACGATTAGCTTTGTCTAATTCAGAACGAGACAATTTGTCTTGTTTCTTTTTGAGTCCATGAGTAAGGACAATTGTGCGCTTTGCCGCGTCGGGTAAGAAAAAACAAAGTATTCTTATTTGAAATGATTTAAATGCGTAGATAGGCTTCTCTTCAAGACGGAATTTTTCTCTATTGTGTATCTCGCCCTTTTGTGCAAACCGTCTAAGTAGCTGGAGTACTTTCTTTTGGTCAGATTCATCGAGTTGGTCAATAAAATCGGCAGCAAGCTGTTGTCCGCCACTATCCACGTACACATAAATATCAGCCTTCTCACCCTGTACATACAACTCTATTGACATCTCAATTTAACTTATAGGTTAAGTATTGTCAAGTACTATTTTGGTATTTTTCTACTGATAAATCAGCCCAAAAGTCACACTGCGTTTGCTATCGAGTGGCTCAAAAGATTTTCCCATCTCAAAGTGTGCTTGGCAATGCCTGCCTCCATAGCGGGCGTTACCCTTAATGATAGATGAATCCTCATAAAATTGTAATGGAAGAAATGAAGCGTGACAGCTACCCTGAGATTTTCGTGCTTCTTAGAAAAGAGACTTACAAGTCGTGCAAATCTACGGAACTACATTCTATTTGTCAAGTTAAAGCGACTGGTAGAATGCGTCGCAATCGCTCTAAAATCGTCTGTAAGCAACGAACGCATAACGGATATAAAAATTGTGCCTTACTCATTCATTCCGTTAGTTTAGCGCAATCTGTATTTTGTTTACTGTGCTGTGTAGTCACTCCGGCTGTAAGTGAGAATAGACTTGCGTGGTATTTCTCATCTAAATCCGTTTCTGTAATTCTTCAAACGCCAATTTTTGTTCGCGGACTCTCCCTAACCGAAGAGCATCGGTCAATGCAAGCAATTCATACAATTTAGGGTCGCGCAAACATGCTTTGGGGACGGCGGGATG
>Ga0182017_10004228_pt1 | contig 10697 bp, 12 predicted proteins | sample 712E3DmetaG_FD_120492 | JGI IMG/M metagenome (GOLD analysis project Ga0182017, IMG submission 120492) | Permafrost microbial communities from Stordalen Mire, Sweden - 712E3D metaG | ecosystem: Environmental > Terrestrial > Soil > Wetlands > Permafrost | place: Sweden: Stordalen | collected... | reverse complement strand
TTAGCGCTCATTGATAACCCGACCGTACAAATCTTTAAGAAATTCCAGATTACTTAATTTATACTTACGAATTTTCCTTGCTCCATAATACGATACGAAAATTCCAATAGGAGCTGCTACAATAAGAGCAATTAGGGATTCTTCAGTTTTAAGGACTTCCAGAAATAATTTATGTTCGAAATAAACATGGATTGATAATACAATTAACACATAAAGGACTGGGATTAAATACAAATACAACTTGCTAAATCTACCCGTCAACCCTTTTGATAATAACCTAATTCTCACCTCTAACCAGTTTCTTAAAGGTTGATCAAATTTGTTGTTTTGCAATTTATACCACGAGAATAAACCGGACAGAAGGGCAACAATAGTAATAATTCCAAGAGATAAATTATTAATCAAAAGAATTAAATCTTCTTTTCGATCAAGGGTAGTAATTGTAACATAGGACAAGACTCCTGCACAAACAATGATATCGATAATAATAATGCTAAGAAATTTGTTCACGGTTTGTCTGGCTTTCGAAGTAAGTAATAATTCTAATTCATCTTTGGGTATCTGAGTGATTTCGAGATCAATACTTCTCCAGATTTTTTGTAATTCATTATTTTCCATGACTTTAGTTTTTAATATTTTGTTTTATAGACTCTTTTGCTCTACTAATTCTTACACCAACATTTGATTTTGAGATACCAATAATCTCGGCTATTTCATCATAGCTCTTTTCATCAAGGTATAAAAGCATTATTGATCTATCAATTTCATCAAGTTCGTAGATAGCGTTTAGCAATAATTTTAATGATTCATTCTTAGATAACTCCTCAAAAATATCAGAGGAGTCAGGTATATCTGGTAATGTTTCTCTGTATTCAATTCTTGAAATCTTTTTAATTTTAATCCTGGAAATTGAAGTGTTAATCGAGACAGCATAGATCCATGACCCAATACTATTTTTGTTTTGCAGTTTTGGATAAGATTTCCATAGTTGATAAACGATTTCCTGAAAATTATCAACCCTGTCAGATGCATTCTTAAAATATATTATACTGACTTTATGCAATATACCTTGATAATTTGATAATATTTCTAGAAATTCTTCTTTCGTTGAGTTCATATTTAAATCGTTTCTTATAAAGTCTATTTTGGAGAATATTTATTACAAAAAAAACAAAAATAAATTCAACTATTCAATTAACTGACTCTATAATTGACAGATAATAAGACAACGAAGCGCTAACACGGTCAGTTGGGGTAATAAACTTGTCACGATATTTGCAGCACCTTCTCTGGACAAGTGACATTTTACATTAACAATTTAACCATCCAAAACCTTGCATCATCGTAACGCGATACCTAAGCCAGCCGCACCCTACTTTGCCCGCCCGGCTGACGCCGTTCGGACGGGCAAATACCGCGCCATGCCCTTCTCGCACCGGGACAGTTTCACTGCTCACAACCGGGACAAGAACCCGGCTGGCTGCGCCAGTAACGCAAACTCCCACAACTGCCGTGCCGTTATAGGCAAGTGGATCAGCTTGGGTACACGAGATAATTTGTTGATTTGTAATAATATCAGATATTTATCTTGACTTATAAACCCATATCATTTATCGGGACTTTGCTCGCGCACAAAAATTTAAAAATTCTTAAAACAAACATTTGGCACATTTACTTTTGCCTCCAACCCACAACTAATATCAGCTTTAAAAAATAGAATTTCCAAATTCCCCAACCCTTAATTATAAACCGTATTTTAGTATCCTGATGTGTATTTAAAACTCTTTAGCAATTCTTAAAATTATGTCAAAAGCAATGAAATGGTTTTTAAGTATTCTTTTAGTTATTAATTGCAGCTTTCTTTCTGCACAAAAAAATTATTGGTCTTATCTGGTTTATTTTGGTGGTTTTCCTGTAAATCATATTCCGAAGGGGATATCTATTCCCAATAACGACAAAAAATCGAGAATGATTATCAATGCAATAATTGAAGGATCTTCTTATGACAATTTAAAGCAAAAATATCCGGATAGTCTTGATCTTAAGTTGGAGAGGTTAATTTCCGGAGGAGTTATTGAAAGAACCTCAAATAGTTTTAAGTTTTTGTTTCCAGTCTTGGTTGGAGTTAACAGAACAAAACTTGAAACTATCATTCACAAAAAAATAGCAGAATCAAAAATAACTCTTGATTCTATGGTTTTTGCGCTAAAAAATTCATTGGGTAAAAATCCAGATATGATTTTTCATTTTATATGGTCAAGGATTATTGATGAATGCTGGTGGAACCTATATAACTCAACCTATCAAACCGACAAAGGCCCTCCAAGCATTACATTTATTGTCTATCCACCACATCCCTATCAATGTGGCACGAATACCTACTTTTTTCCTGATAATGACGTATACTCAATGTCCTGGAGTTATAATATCTTTAATGAATCATTTAAACTTCCTCCCAAAAAATCTTTTTTCAACCTGGCAACAAATAAAACAATATCTAATTCTGATCATGATTTCTTTGTAAAACATGGATTAATTAACTCTGAGGGTCAAAGTCTGATTTATACGTATTTAAAAGATAATCAATTGGATAAATTATGCGACTCTTTAAAAGCAGTATACATAAAAGAAATAAAAGGACTATTTGACTTTAACGAGTTGAGTAAAATCTTTCAAATTCCTGCTGATGATCTTTTTGTCCTGACCTCACATGAAATTGCCTATGAATTAATAAAGGTGCTTAGTGAGAGAAATATTACTTATATTCCAATTCTTTTAAAAAATAACCCAGATCAGAATTTAAGAAATCTTGTTTCAATAAGATTTCATAAACCTATATAATTTTCAAGCATATTGTTAAGCCCTCATGCACTCAAGCTACAGTGATCTTATTTACAAAGCTTATCAAAGTGCTTGCAAAAGACCTGGATAGAATTTTAAAATTTTTCTTCTCCTCCCCAGAGTAAAAAACCGCGAGTTACTGAACAATTAGAAGTCACTCATAATCAAAAAAAATAATCAGAAGGGGACAATGTCTGGGTAGCGAGACAGGATAACCGCCAGCCTATAACACGGTCAGTTGTGGTAAGTTTTTTGTCATGGTATTTGCAAAACCTTATCTGGACAATTTACTAAATGCTTAAATATCACAATCTTCTAAAGCCTTTCGTCATCGTAACGCGATACCTAAACCAGCCGCACGCGACGGCGCAAATACCACGCCATACCGGCTTGCCACCGTGACAGGTTCCCTGCTCACAAACAGGACAAGAACCCGGCTGGCTGCGCCGGTAACGCAAACTCCCTCAATTTCCGTGCCGTTAGGTACAATTGATGGGCATCTGCGACTATATGATTAATTTATTAAATATCTGCCTGATTTTTGTATTTTTGTAATCAAATGAGAACCCGAGATCAAATATTGAAATTCCTTGCTCAGAATAAAAAACTGTTCCGAGACAAATATCATATTATCAGAATCGGGATCTTTGGATCATATGCCAGAGGGGATCAAAACATTAAAAGTGACATTGACCTATTAGTCGAATTTGAGGATAACACTCAAGATCTTTATGACCTCAAATTACAACTTAAGGACTTCTTCAGAACTAAATTTGGGATCGAGGTTGATATTTGTCGGGAAAAATATATCAAGCCAAGGATTAAAAAGGCAATCTTAAAAGAGACAATCTATGCTGACTAAAGATCATCATTGTCTTGAATCAATTATAGAAGCCACTGACAGGATTATTGAATATACTTCGGGGATTAATTCAGCTGATGATTTTAATAATGACTACCGAAACTTTGATGCTACCATGATGAATTTTGTTTTGATCGGAGAAATAGTAGATAAATTGTCCGATGATTTCAAAAAGAAGCACGATAAAATTGAGTGGATTAAAATCAAAGGATTCAGAAATATTGTCGCTCATGATTATTTTGGGATTGATGCCGAAGAAGTTTGGCAGATAATCAAAAACAAGATTCCTAAGCTTAAAGCTGATATTCAGGGGCTCCTCTAATTTATAACTTGATCTATATCTCAACTGTACCTAACACGGTCAGTGCTTGGGGTAATTTGCTTAGCCTTCGCTAAAGCTACGGCTAACAAAGTTGTCATGGTATTTGCAAAGTAACCTTGACAGGAAACAAAACACTTAATCATTCGAATCATCAATAAACAAACTACTTGTACCGCGATAGCACAACACCCCACTCACACCATGACTGCAAATACCGCGCCATACCCTCCTTGCACCGTGACTGTTTACGGGCTAAAGAAACGGGACAACTGCCCGGTGCGGCGTCAGGTAACACAACCTACCTTTATTGCCGTGCCGCTAGCTGCCAAATTCTTGGGTTCCACCTCATTTAAAAATAAAAGGCACAACCTTGACCCTCAATTAAAATATACGTATCTTTGTGGTATAATATATACGTAACATGGACGCTAAATTGACATTAAACATTGACAGAGACGTTGCGCGTAAAGCTAAAGTCTATGCAAAGAAAGAAGGCAGAAGTCTTTCTGATCTTGTGGAAAACTATCTGAAGCTTCTTACTAAAAACTCGGCAATTGAGGATTCCGAATATACACCTAGAGTTAAAGCATTACTTGGATCAGTGACCTTACCCAAAGATTTTGATTACAAAAAAGAACTCGTCGATGCCTTGGTAAAAAAATATCTCTAAAATGACTAATCTTTTCATTGACACTGATATTATTATTGATTTCCTGACAGATAGGAACCCATATTCAAGAGAGGCTGCGATTATATTTACTCTAATTGATCAAAAGAAACTAAAAGGTTATGCATCATCCCTGACCTTTAGTAATCTATATTATGTTCTTCGCAAAATCGAGCCACATAAAAAAGTACTTGCTAAACTTGACAGTATCTCAAAGATGTTGACAGTTCTTAATGTGAGAGAACAGAATATCAGGGATGCAATTGAATATGGATTTCCTGATTTTGAGGATAGTATCCAATATTTTTGTGCTCTGGACTGTAAAAGAGTAGAAGTTATAATTACGCGAAACACAAAAGACTATAAGAATTCAAACCTTCCAGTCATGACACCTGGGGACTTCTTAAAATCATTCGTCAGCTAACACGGTCAGTTAAGGTAATTTGCCTTGCACAATATTTGCAAAGTAACCTTGACAGGAAACTAAACAATCAAACATTCGAATCATCTATAAACAAACTACTTATACCGCGATCGTGATAAAGCCCTCGCGCACCGTGATGCCTGACGCTCATTTCGTTCGGTCAGGCCAGGAGCAAATATTGCGCCATACTGTCTTGCCACCGGGACTGTTTCTCTGCCCCCAAACGGGACAAGAACCCGGCTGGCAGTGCCGGTAACGCAAACTCCCTCAACTGCCGTGCCATTATGCGTCATGACTAACCGGCACAAACTATAATTTGGAGAATTAAAACATTATACTTATCTTTGGCGTTAGTAACGTGACCTGTGACATGATACTATCTTTTGGATCAAAGGAGACAGAAAGAATAGGGAATGGAGATAGAGTTAAAAATCCACCTCCTGACATACAACAAATTGGACGTAGAAAATTAAGAATGCTTAACAACTCACAGAATCTGATTGACTTAAAGGTTCCTCCGTCGAATAAACTTGAGAAATTATCTGGCAAATTGAGCGACTTTTACAGTATCAGGATTAATGACCAATGGAGGATAATTTTCAAATGGGAAGATGGAAATGCAAATGATGTGACAATTCTGGATTATCATAAATAAACTAATATGGAAAAGCTTTTAAATATTCACCCCGGAGAGATTCTTCTAGAGGAATTTCTTAAACCTTTAAGTGTTTCTGCCTATAAACTCTCAAAGGACATCGGAATACCCCAGACAAGAACTTCAGAGATAATAAAAGGACACAGAAGCATTACAGCTGACACTGCTCTAAGACTTAGTTATTATTTTGGTAATTCTGCTAAATTCTGGTTAGGCCTTCAAAATGACTTTGATCTTGAAGAAGAGAAAAGAGCCAAGGGACAAGTATTAAAGCACATCAAAAGACTAAAAGCTCACGCCGCATAACACGGTCAAAGCTTGGGGTAATTTGCTTAGCCTTCGCTAAAGCTACGGCTAACAAAGTTGTCACAATATTTGCAAAGTAACCTTGACAGGATACGAAACATTTAAACTTACGAATCATCTATAAACAAACTACTTAAACCGCGATCGTGATAAAGCCCTCGCGCACCATGATGCCTGACGCTCACTTCGTTCGGTCAGGCCAGGAGCAAATATTGCGCTATACTGGCTTGTAAGGGGACATCCCGATAACTATTGGGACCCGGGCTTGCCGAGACAGGACGATCGACCGACTAGTGCGTCAGGTAAAGTTAACTAACTTTACTGCCGTGCCTTTAGCGTCATACAAACAAAAAACAATTGAATATGGAAATTAAAGTATATATTACAAGTCAATCCCCAGACAGGCAAAGAATATTGTCAAATATTCATAAGGCTATTATCGATAATGATAAAAGTGTAATTGCCAAAGTGGAATCGATGATGGGAAAAGAAATGATAGTCTATAAGGGGAAGGGGGTGATGAAATATGGGCTTGCTAGTGTGAAACACTATATTTCATTGCATGTAATGCCGATCTATGGTTCAAAAACACTGCACTCAAAGTATAGGATGCTTTTACCTTTAGCAAATTTCCAGAAGGGCTGTATCAATTTTAATAATGAGAACGAAATGCCAATAGAGATTGTGCGAGAATTGATAATAGATTGTTCATCTTTTGATCTCGCTAAAATGAGAGAAGAATATTTAAAATCTAAGAAAGCACTGAAATAGTCATGACGTCTCATTAACGAGTTGAAATAAAAAATTGCATATTATTATTAAGTACATAATATTGAAATATATAAATTTTAGTAAGGGCTGAATTTTCTTTATAAAATATCCGAATAGGAAAGGATTAATAAGAAAATATATATGCGCAAAATATTATTTATTTGTCTGGTTACAATACAGGGAATGAGCATATTTGCACAGATACAGAACCCTCCTAATTTGAATTGGAAACTGATTAAAACCGAACATTCCCTAATTGTATGTCCTGAATCCATTCTTTCTGAAGGCAAAAGAACGGCTTCCCTGTTTGAAAATGCATGGGCACCTGTAAGTAAATCTCTCGATCAACACCCAAAACCTATTTATGTTTTTTTGTTTAACCAGTCGGTTATTTCAAATGGTTTTACAAAACTTGAACCCAGGGAAATAGTATTCTACACAACCCCACCGCAGGATGTAAATATTTTGGGAAATACAGAGTGGATTAGAACTTTGATAACGCATGAATATCGCCATGCTGTTCAGTTTTCGAAGCTCAACCAGGGTTTTACATATTATGCAGGCAAAGTTTTGGGTGAAAGTGGACAAGATTTTTTTATGAGTTTAAGCACTCCTACATGGGTTTTTGAAGGTGATGCCGTTTGTACCGAAACCGCCCTGTCACAATCCGGAAGAGGAAGGCTCCCTTCCTTTCAAAGAGATATCCGTGCATTGGAACTCGAAAATAAAAGATACTCTTATAACCAGGCTTATAACGGTTCATATAAAATATATTTTCCAAATTATTATAACCTTGGCTATATAATGATTTCCCATATCCGTAAAAACTATTCAGATTCAACCTGGAACAAGGTTTTAAACAAAACAACGGATCGCTCTTACTGGCCATTTAGTCTATCAGGAAACCTGGAGAAATATACAACATTCAATCTGAATGACATATACCATAATGCCTTAAATGAATATGATTCGATTTGGTCGGTAAATAAATTTTTGGTTGATACAGATACATTTAAAACAGTGCATGTCTCTAAATCATATGTATATACGAACTACACATATCCCTTTCCAATAGGCAAAGATACAGTTCTGACCCTTAAATCAGGGTTTGACAATATCCCCTCTCTTGTATTGATCCATAACAATTCTGAAACCAAGCTTATGGATGTTTATCCGGTTGACCGTATCCACAGCAATGGGAAAATGGTAGTTTGGTCGACTTATGTGCCAGATATCCGCTGGAATGAGCGATCTTTTTCCGATATTATGGTTTATCGGATTAAAACCAGGGACATAATTCAGATTACCAGACATGGAAAGTTTTTTGCCCCTGCCATTTCAAAATCTGGTGAGTTTATTGTGGCAATTGAATATGGATCTGATATGAAATGCCAAATCGTTATCCTTAGAACATCTGATGGCAAACAGATAAAAGAAATTGTACTACCTCCGCAACATTTTGCAAATATGCCATCATGGTCGGATAATGGTAAAAAAGTAGTGTTTATTCAAAGTTTTAATAGTCAAAAAACTCTTTCAATACTTGATGTTGAAAGTGGCAACATAACCGATCTTAAACCTTATACCAATGAGGTAATAAGCACTTGTATGTTCTGGGGTAATTACATTATTTATGACATTCCTATTCTCGGAATCGATGGGATTGCAGCTTATGATTTATCAACCGGAAAATCACAATGGGTGATAACCGGTAAATACGGGGTTTATAATCCTTCTGTTTTACAGTCTGATAACACCTTATATTTCCAGTCTTACACTACTGATGGGTTCCGTCCATGTTATATGTCATTGAACACTTTGAAATGGAGGGCTCCTTATCCAGGGAGAGGTGCAGGTGACAATTATTTTCGTTACCTGGTTGATATGGAAAAATCTGACAGCCTGTTTTCAATCCGCGATTCTGTTAAAATTCAGGATTCACAAATCGAAAATTATAGCCCTTTAAAACATTCTATTCAAATTCATAGTTGGTACCCTTATTCAGTTACTGGTAATGGAATCGGTTTTTCACTAATTTCGAATGACAGGTTAAATATTTTATCGGCCCGGGGAGGTATCGAATATTTTTCGTCAGATATTGCTTCCAGGGAATATGTTAACCTGAGTTACGCCGGTTTGTTTCCGGTAATCAATGCAAAATTCAGTAACGGAAGAAAATATACCAATTTTGCCATTCAGGACAGCGCAAAAAAATTATTTCCCCACAATGAGAACCTTTTCAGTATTGGATTTCTGTTACCTTTTAATTTTTCGCGCAATGTGTATACAACAACCCTGAGCTTGCAGTGCAATTATAGCTATTCGCTGATAGATTTTACCCATTCCATTCCCTATAGTATGCCTGACAAATTCCGGGCTTCAGGTCCGGATTTAACATTAGAGTTCAGTAATAAAAAACTTCAAAGCCACAGAGAATATTATTCGCGATGGGGTCAGGAACTATCTGCGTTTTACAGGTATTCAAAACTGAAAACCAACGATGGCTCACTGAAAAGTGTTTCTGTGATTTCCAATTTGTACTTCCCAGGAATATTTAAAAACCATTCACTGAGAATGTATTTAGGTTATGAAAACAATTCAACAGCCCAAGGTTACGGAGTATATTGGTTATCAAAAAAGTTAGAATTTGTAAGGGGCTATATGTCGGAAAATTATACCGAATTCTACAAGGTCACTACTGCTTATTCAATGCCTTTGTTTTATCCCGATTTTTCAATAGGCCGCATAATTTATTGCAACCGTATCAGGTGGGATTTGTTTTACGACATCGGACAATCGAATATTGACAGGCATGATTTCACGGATTATCAATCTGTAGGTATAGACCTTAATGCTGAGATATATCCTTTCTCCATCAATCTTCCTTTACAAATCGGAATCAGATTTTCGCATCTTCTTACGAATAATTCGAATTCCATTCAGTTTTTATTGATGGGGATTTCATTTTAGGGATTCAGTATTGTCGTAATTGACCTCTGATCATTCGAACAAGTAGTGATAATATGTTATTAAAATGAAATAATTGAACAGAATGAATCCTAAGGTTGTTGTATATTTAAGTAATGATTTCAGAGTATCAATAAATGAATAATATGAATCCTAAGGTTGATTTTTATTTTAATAAAGCCCAAAAGTGGCAGAAAGAATTGGAGAAATTGAGAACAATCATTATTGACTGTCAGCTAACCGAAGAGTTGAAGTGGGGTGTCCCTTGTTACTCGTTTCAGGAAAGTAACATAGTTCTAATACATGTATTTAAAGAATACTGTGCGCTTTTGTTTATCAAAGGTGCCTTGTTACATGATGCCAATGGTATTCTAATCCAACAAACGAAGAATGTGCAGGCTGGGCGCCAGATTCGGTTCACCAATATTCGTGAAATAGTTGAGATGGAAACCATCTTGAAAGCCTATATTAATGAAGCCATTGAAGTTGAAAAAGCCGGTTTGAAAGTGAATTTTAAAAAGACTACAGAATTCATTATTCCTGAAGAATTTCAAAATAAATTAAATGAAATACCTGCCTTGAAAACTGCTTTTGATGCATTGACACCGGGACGGCAAAGAGCATACATTCTTTATTTTTCTGAACCCAAACAGTCCAAAACCCGGGAGTCAAGGGTTGAAAAATGTATACAACAAATTCTCAATGGAAAGGGATTAAATGATAAATAAATTCGGTGAAAAAATAAATGTTAACATGAATAAATAATACCCCAGGGCTGCAAGGCACTTTTGAAGATTACCCAACTCCATAGCTAACGCAAAAACCGCAAAAATGTCTTCATACTATGCCCGTATTAATTTATAGAAAATGGATTAAAAAACA
>Ga0182017_10004227_pt1 | contig 10698 bp, 8 predicted proteins | sample 712E3DmetaG_FD_120492 | JGI IMG/M metagenome (GOLD analysis project Ga0182017, IMG submission 120492) | Permafrost microbial communities from Stordalen Mire, Sweden - 712E3D metaG | ecosystem: Environmental > Terrestrial > Soil > Wetlands > Permafrost | place: Sweden: Stordalen | collected... | reverse complement strand
GTCCAATCAACGACTGAGGCCCCAGGATAATCATGGCTACCGACTGCTGGAAGATGCCGTAGAGGACGATTGCGGTTGCGAAACGCGCCAGCTTGACCTCACCGCGTTTGGCGGCGACATGGGCTGCCAGCCAGAAGAGCAGCAGTGGCGCGATAGCGCCCAGCCACTCATACCACGCCCATTCGTAGAGGCGAAACCAGTGCCGGCTGTGCAAAGCCTCAAGCCATGGTCCTGAAGGGGGACCGAAGATCCATGCGAATGGAATAATCGCAGCCATCGGAGTCGCTCGTCTGGGAAGCAGCCGCGCGCACAGGACGCTGAGCCGCATACGCAGAGGATCGCAGAGCGTGAGGATCAGAAAGCAACAAAAAGAGATGCCCAAAGCGCCCATCATTGGGTGCAGCGCGAAGGCCAACCCTAGCAACGGCACGGCCTGCCAGCGTTTTTTGGCCAGAATCCGCGAGACAGCGACTAAGATCAGCGCGGTTGCCGGATTGCGCGGATGCAGGTGCTGATCCATGATGTAGAGCGCAGTTCCCGCCACCGGCAGAGTGAACATGGCGGCCACCATGGCGACTCCGGCCCAGCGGGCGGCAGTGTCTTGAAAGAGCCGGCAAACGATGCTCCAGCAGGCCCAGACGACCAGCAGGATGGAGAGCGACTGCCAGAGCAGTTCCGACCAGGCCAGCGGAATCCCAGTCAGCCGCACAAAGTGCGCCATCCACGTGTCGAATACGCTGGCGCGCATCTGCAGCTTGAAGAAAGCCGCGTCGTGCGGGAAGAGAGCCGGATTCAAATCCGCCTTGACGGCGGTCAGGTAGACGCCGTCGTCTTCGATGCCGGGGTGGTACCCCATGACGCCGAAGCCAAGCACAGAGAACGTCAGGATCAACAAAAAATTACGATAGGAGGAATTATACACGCTCTTCTAACCCTGCTCTCGAATCTGAATATCTCTCTGCCCAGCGGGACATCAGCTTGTTCTCAGCAAACTATAATCCGAATTGTAGTGGACGATAGCTCAATATGTTGCCAGCGACGATAGACTCGATTGCCATCCCAGCGAAGACCCTGCCAGCGCTTTCGCCCCTTTCAGAAAGTGACGATGAGCAAACGAGGGAAAAACTGGCGCTGGTGATTCCCACGCTCTGTGAAGCAGACAACATTGGCGGCCTGCTCGACCACGTTCGCTCCGTGCTTGATCCCGTTGGGATCTCCTACGAAATTCTGGTCGTCGACGACGACAGCCAGGACGGAACCGGCGAAGTGGTATCGGCCATCGCCCGGAAAGACGCGCGCGTGCACCTTCTGGTTCGCAAGGGGCAGAGAGGCTTGTCGGGGGCTGTCCTCTATGGCTGGCAGAATACGGATGCGGGAATTCTGGGCGTGATGGACGCCGACTTGCAGCATCCGCCGGAGCTATTGCCGCAGTTGATTGCGGCCATCCAGGCCGGCAGTGACATTGCCATTGGCAGCCGCTACACGCCAGGCGGCGAACTGGGCGCGTGGAATCCGTTCAGGAAGTTGCTCTCGGCCGCTGCTGTTTGGGTTACCTGGCCGATTCAGCGAGCAGGGATTCGCGCCAAAGATCCGATGACCGGATTTTTTCTGGTTCGCCGCTCATGTATCGACGGGATCACCTTCCAGCGCTTTGGATTCAAGTTGCTGCTGGAGGTTCTGGTGCGCGGCCGCATCAGCTCTGTCGCGGAGGTTCCGTTTGCCTTTGGCAGCCGTTATCGCGGGGCCAGCAAAGCCGGCTTCAGGGTCGGGTGGGATTACGCGCGGCTGTTGGCAAGGCTCTACGCCGCACGATGCGGCTTCGGGCCTCAATAGGGTTTAGTAGATTTACTTGGATGTTAGGTCTGCATGGGGGGACGAATGAGTGATAAGCGAGTATTGACCGTCTTGTATCTCACTATGTTACTAATCGATGGAGCTCTTCGCCTCCATCGTGAATATGCCTCAGGAATTTCTGAGATTGCCATTCCTATTGTGATGCGACTGCTCATAGCAATCGCATTAACCATAGCAGTTGGGACAGAACGATATGGGACGAATATTACAAAATGCGCAGCAGTTCAAGGTGGCGTTTTTTATGATGAATTTTCTTGCTGACCAGACATTCTTCAATCATTAATAGCCTGGGATCTGGTATGTGATCTGAGGCCTGGCGGCTCTCAAAGCGAAGGCAGCAGCGCCCGCAACAGCAGGAATGCGCCGACACCGGCAAAAAACACCAGCGCCATGCGGATGCCAGGTTCGCGGTTGACCTCGGGTACCAAATCCGTGGCGGCTACGTAAAGGGCCACGCCTGCCGAGATGGGCAGTCCATACTGCACCAGCCCAGGAGCTAGCCCGATGACGAAAACGCCAGTCAATGTGGCTGCCGCCAGCGCAACCGCGGAGTTAAAGGCCGTAGTCCGGCTGCGCCCGCTGGCCAGCATCACAGAAGCCATGGTGAAGCCCTCCGGCGCCTTGTGAAGAAAAATCGCCAGAAAGATCAGCCAGCCCAGCCAGTTTGAGACAACGAAGCCGGAGCCGATAGCAACGCCGTCGAAGAGTGCGTGAACGCTGAGACCGGCCATGACCGAATTGCTGGTATGCCGGGAGACGAATTCGCCGGAATGCGTCTCCTCGCCGTAGTGGAAGTGTGCGTTGATGGTGTGTTCCAGCAGATGGATCACGCAATATCCGGCCATGATAAGAATCGGTCCCAGGCGAGGACTGAGGCGCAGGCCTTCAGGCATCATCTCCAGCAGTGCCGTAGCGACCAGAAAGCCGGCGCCCAGAGCCACAAAGTAGCGCAAATAGCGTTCCACGCCTCGGGCGCGCACCAGCACCAACCCGCCGGCCACATCGGCCAGCGAGGCAATTGTGCCGAGAATGAGGGAGAGCTTCAGCATTTGCAATTAACCGCTATGCCGGATGTGCATCACGTCGCCATCCTGCACCACGTATTCCTTGCCTTCAAGCCGCAGAGTGCCTTTGGCGCGCGCCGCCGCCTCTGAGCCCGCGGCCAGCAGATTGTCCCAGCGAATCGTCTCGGCGCGAATGAAGTGATGTTCAAGATCGGAATGAATTGCCCCCGCGCCTTGCGGCGCCTTTGAGCCAGCCGGAATCGTCCAGGCGCGGCACTCGTCCTCGCCGGCCGTGAAGAAGCTGATAAGCCCCAGCAACTCGTAGCTCTTGCGGATGAGCCGCACCAGACCGCTCTCGTGCAGGCCATAGCTGCCCAGAAATTCTGCCGCTTCCTCGTCGTCCATCTCGGCAAGTTCCGCCTCCACCTTGCCGCATATGGCTGTAGCTCCTGCATTCGGCCGGTGGGCGACTTCGTCCAGCTTGAAGCGGCTCACGGCCGCCTCCAGGTCCGTGCCCAGCGTGGTGCTTTCGCCGATATTCAGCACGTAGAGGATGGGCTTCTGCGAGAGGAACATGAAGCCCTTGATGAGTTTTTTCTCCTCGGGAGTCATCTCCAGTTCGCGTAGCGGCTGCTCTTTTTCGAGAGCCGTTTTGGAGCGGATCAGTAGAGCCTGCTCACGCTCCAGTTCGCTGGTGCGTCCTTTTTTCAGGTCCTTCTCCAGGCGCTCCAGCCGCTTCTCAACCTGTGTCAGGTCGCTGATCATGAGGTCGAACTCGACGTTTCGGATGTCACGCAGCGGATCGATGGGGCCGACATGGGGAATGGAGTCGTCCTCGAAGGCGCGCAGGACGTGAATCAGCGCGTCTACCTGGCGCAGGCTGGCAAGGAACGCGGTCTCCTTTAGCGCCTCCTGACCGATGGCCGCCACGTCAACGTACTCCACCGAGGCGTATGTGGTCTTCTTCGGCGAGTAGAGCGCAGAGAGCTTGTCCAGCCGCTCGTCGGGCACTCGAGCCACGCCGATGTGCTCCTGGCGCGAGTGGCCGCGGTCGTCGAGCCTAGCCTTGGTCAGAATCTTGAAGAGCGATGTCTTGCCTACCTGAGGCAGACCGATGATGCCAGTCTTCATGCACGTCCCATGATGGCCCCGGCAGGATGAAATGCGGGCGCGAGGACCACTTCGATGATACAGGAGTGTGGAACAGGGATCGGAAGCCGGCGGCTACTAGTTGCGCTTCAGCGCCCTCTTCAGTACCGCTTCCAGCCCCGCCTTTACCTCGGCGTACTCGCCCGGCGAAATGGTGCCTGAGGCTTTTTCGCTCTCCAGGGTAAACAGCTCATCTTTGAGAATGCCCAGAAGAGCTGTGTTTCTGCTTGCAGGTGCTGCGGAGTGCAGTGAAGTCGTAGCTCCGGATGCTGCACTCTGAGCAGACAGGGTCGCGCCGGTCAACGCTGTTTGTTTGCGCAGCAGGAAGGCTGCGGCAGCCACCAGCAGCAGCGCAAAACCAGCCAGAATCCACCATTTGTATTTGGTGAGCGGATCGGGAGTGCCGATGGGGTTGCCGATTCCGCCGCCGGGCTGGCTGCCGGGTGCGCCGGTGGCCTGACTGCCCTGAGCGCCCTGATCTTCGCGCGGCATCGATCCGCTGCCGGAGACGGTGAATTCAAGCGCTTTGCCAGGAAGCGCGTTTCTGGAAACATAAGTTTGAAAACCGGGATCCTGCGGCGCGGACTGAAAGACCGATCCCGCGCCCGCTGCAAAGGTCATGCTCTTGGGCAGCACTACCCATACGGTTCTGGCCGGTATCGAGACTTGAGGATGGAAGGTGAACTTGCCCTCGCCGTAGGGCACCTCATATTCGATTTGAAAAAGCGTGCCTTTCTCATTGTCGTCGGGCTGAATGGGGAAGTTGATGGCGTAGTGGCCTTTGGGACCGTCGGGGTCCAGCTTGACCGTGGTGGGCAGGCTGCTGGCGCCGGGCCGCTGTGCTGAGACGCCCTCCACCACCGCCCCAGCCGGCAGCACCAGTTCAAAGGAGCGCGGGCTCCATTGGGTGCGGAGCGGCATGCTGGTGTTGTGAACGGAGTAGCGTTCGACGACCCGAAGCTGCCCATTGCTGGCCTCAACAACACCCACCACATCCTCATCGATAGCTACTCCATCGACCTTTGCGGCCACGTCGTAGACCGTGATGTCGCCGGGCGAGCCGCCTTGTGGCGCAGCGATGAAGTAACCGGCGCCCTGATGAGTTGCCTGCACCAGAGCGGGTCCGTTGATAGCGGCATTCAATGAGTAATGTCCGCGGGCATCACTGGTTGTGCGAGCTATCTCGCTCATACCGGTCATTGGGTTTACCAGAACAACCGTGTCGCCGGACGCGGGCTTGCCGGTGGTCTTGTTGGTCACCGTGCCGGTAATGGGAGCAGCCTGGGCCAGTGCGCCCGCGAGCAACAGGCTTAAAACTAAGATACGGCGTACAAACTGGGTCGATTTCATTGTCGTGTGAGAGTCCTCTTGTGAAGCGATTGGTTACGTCTTATGCCTGCAGCAAATGCTCGATCTCAGCCATCAGCAGCGCCGTTTCGTTTTCAAGCTGCGCCCGCTGCACCACGAAATCCTCTTCAGGATACTTGCCGGCGCGGTACTCGAAGTTCAGGTCGCGCAGGTTCTCGTAGAGCTGCTCCTTGCGCTCCAGCAGATAGTCGAGGCGGGTCTTCTCGCGCTGGCTGGCGAAGACGTTCTCAGGCCAGAAGGTGTAAAAGACGAGGATGAGCGCCAGCAGCGCCCCGCAAATCAGTCCCAGCGATTCAGTCATGGCCTAAATACCTCCGTCATCGCCCGTTTCACGGCGGATTTTTTCGCGTAGCGCATCGGTGGCCGGGTCGGAGGGTCGGGCCGCAGACTCCATCTTGCCTCCCGGCTTTCCCCAGCGCCGGATGAGCAAAATTGTGCCCAGCAGCGCCGCCGCGAAGACAGCGAATGGCGCAATCCATGCTACTAAATCAAAACCATTGCCAGTGGGCGCGGCCAGCACCGTGGCGCCGTACTTGGCGGCGAACGACGCCAGTATCTCCTGGTCGCTCTTGCCGGCTGCGATGCCCGCTTTCAGCTCGGCGAGCTCCTGGCCCGACGACGGGCAGCCCACGTGGTTGCACTCACCCAAAATCTCCGCGCAGCCGCAGGTGCACATCAGCCGGTGGTTCAGGTTGGTGAAGCGAGAGCCGGCATCCGTGGCGCCCAACGAGAAGCAGACGGCCACGGCCAGCGTGAGCGCCTGCACGCCTTTAATTAAAAAAGTAAAACGTGCGCGAGCACTCCTCATGGGTGGGCTCCCTTCTGCGCAGTTGGTTTCAGGCTGGGAATCAGCGCTACCAGCGTTCCGAAGACCATCAACGCCACTCCGAACCAGATCCAGCCCACCAGCGGATTCAGGAAAGCCTTGATAATGGGCTGGCCGGTATCGGGATTGGTGCCCTCATAGACCACGTACAGGTCCCATGCGGGAACAGAGTGGATGGCGACCATTGTCTGAGGCTGCTCGCTAGCCAGGTAGACGCGCTTTTCCGGAGACATCTGGAAGGACTTTTTGCCGTTTTTGTAGACGTCCAGCAGGGCATATTCGGAGTTGTAGTTGAGGTTCGAGTCCTGAGTAAAACCAACGCACTCCAGCGTGTACGGGCCGACGGAAATCTTGTCGTGCAGCGCCAGCTCGCTTTCCACATTGCGGTTGAAGGCCGAGCCGGCCAGGCCAACCACCACAATCACCACGCCGATGTGGACGATGTAGCCGCCATAACGGCGGGTGTTGCGGCGGGTGAGCAGCCAGGTTGCCGCCAGGAAATTGCGCCCACTCTGGCGCGCGATGACGCCAGCTCCGCGCACGAACTCCGATAGGATGGCGGTAAAAACCGTTGCCGCGGTCGAGATTGCTACCAGCGCGTAGAAGTTGCCGGTGTCGAAGGCGCCGTCTTTCCAGGGTGCAACCCCAACGGCTAAGCACACAACCACGGTTGCCCAAAACACAATCACCGGCAGCACAAAGTTGCGGCGAATGGCGCGGAACGATGTGGCTCGCCAGGGCAGCAGAGGCCCTACGCCGGTGAGGAACAACAAAAAGATGCCGATGGGCACGGCCACGCGGTTATACCAGGGCGCGCCCACCGTGACCTTGGTGCCCTGCACGTATTCGCTAAGGACGGGAAAGAGCGTACCCCACAGAATGACAAAGCAGGCCATGAGCAGAACCAGGTTGTTAAAGAGGAAGCTAGACTCGCGGCTGACCAGCGATTCGACGCGCTGTTCGCTCTTTAGGTGGCTGCGTTGCAGGATGAAGGTGAAGATGCAGACCGCCAGCACGATCACCATGAAGGTTACAAACCAACTGCCGATGGACGACTCCGCAAAGGCGTGAACCGAACTGACCAGGCCGGCGCGGGTGAGCAGCGTACCCAGTAGCGTGAGCAGGAAAGTAGAAAATATGAGCCACACATTCCAGCTCTTCATCATGCCCTTCTTCTCCTGCATCATCACGGAGTGGAGAAAGGCGGTGCCAGTAAGCCAAGGCATGACGCTGGCGTTCTCCACCGGGTCCCAGCCCCAGTAGCCGCCCCAGCCCAACACGGCGTAGGCCCAGTGCATGCCCAGAAAGATGCCCATGGTGAGGAAGAGCCAGGTCACCATGGTCCAGGCGCGCGTGATCATGATCCACTTCTCGCCGGGGTAGCGCATCATCAGCGCTCCCAAGGCAAAGGCGAAGGGAACCGAGAAGCCCACGTAGCCCAGGTAGAGCATGGGCGGATGAATCACCATCTCCGGATACTGGAGCAGGGGATTGAGGCCGTTGCCGTCGTCGGGAATGACGCCCTGATAGAGCGCAAAGGGCGGCGCGGCAAAGTTGAGCACCGCAAGGAAAAAGACCTGTATTCCCGCCATTATCGTCCCGGCGTATGCGTAGAGCGTGACGTCGGATTTATGCGTCAGCCGCAGGACAAATCCATACATGCCGAGCAGCCAGGCCCACAACAGCAGCGAGCCCTCCTGGCCGCTCCACAGCGCGGAGAACTTGTAGGCCGCGGGCAGGGCGCGGTTGGAGTGCTCCATGATGTAAGTGATTGAAAAGTCGTTGGTAAAGACCGACCAGATGAGGGCGAAGGCGGCCGCCGTGACGGCCACAAAGCCGGCGATTCCGGCGCGGCGGGCGGTGTCGGCCAGTCGCTCCGGCTGGATCGGCGCCGGTTGCCCGGTGGCCAGCAGGCGCAGGGCCACGGTCCCTGCCAGCAGATTGTAGGCGGCCAGCGCCAAAGCAATAAGAAGAGCAAGACTTCCAAAGGCTGCCATCAGGGCTCCACGATGATTTTCGCATGTTGGGGGGTGCCAAAATGGCCTCCCAACGAAGCAATTCTCAATCCATCATAGGCTGTCTGGGTGTGATTTAGCTCACACTTCTCCTGAAAAATGGACAGAAAAAACGAGGGTTACGGGTGCCCCGTTGCCTATGCGAAGAGGAACTCCTTGTCGCGTAATTCTTTGATGGTGTCGCGCAGCTTAGCCGCTCGCTCGAACTCGAACTTCCGGGCCGCATCGCGCATTTGGGTCTCCAGCGTGGCAATGGTCGCGTCGAGTTCGGCCTGCGAGGCGAACTCCGGCAGGCTGGCCATCTCTTCCTCGGCCACATCGCCGTATTCGGCCTTGAGAATCTGCGCCAGTCCCATATCGACCGTACTGATGATCGACTGCGGTGTAATGCCGTTCTCCTCGTTGTAGGCCCGCTGGACGGTCCTGCGGCGGTCCGTCTCGTCGATGGCCCGGCGCATGGAATCGGTGACGCGGTCGGCGTAGAGAATGGCGCGGCCTTCGATGTGGCGCGCTGCCCGGCCCATGGTCTGGATCAGCGAGCCGGCGGAGCGCAGAAAGCCCTCCTTATCGGCGTCGAGAATGGCTACGAGCGAGACCTCGGGCAGGTCCAGGCCTTCGCGCAGCAGGTTGATGCCGATCAGCACGTCGAATTCGCCCTTGCGCAGCCCGGCCAGCAGCTTCACCCGCTCCAGCGTTTCAATCTCCGAGTGCATGTAACGGCAACGGACGCCGACCTCGGAGTAGTAGCCCGCCAGGTCCTCGGCCATGCGCTTGGTCAGCGTCGTTACCAGCACACGCTCGCCGCGCTTGGCGCGGTCGCGGATCTCGGCCAGCAGGTCGTCGATCTGCCCCTTGACGGGGCGAATCTCGACCTCCGGATCGACCAAGCCGGTGGGGCGGATGACCTGCTCGACGACCACTCCGGCTGATTTGGTCAGCTCATACGGCCCCGGCGTGGCCGAGACGTAGATGGCCTGATGAATGCGATTCTCGAACTCCTCGAACTTGAGCGGCCGGTTGTCCATGGCCGAAGGGAGCCGAAAGCCGTAGTCGACGAGATTTTGCTTGCGGCTGCGGTCGCCGAACCACATTCCATGCACCTGGGGAATGGTGGCGTGGCTTTCGTCGACAAAGAGCAGAAAGTCGCGGGGAAAGTAGTCGAGCAGCGTGGGCGGCGGCTCGCCCGGAAGGCGGCCGCTGAAATGCCGGGAGTAGTTCTCAATCCCGTGGCAGTAGCCCATGGACCTAATCATTTCCAGGTCGAAGCGCGTGCGCTGGTGGATCCGTTGTGCCTCGACCATGCGGCCCTGAGACTCGAGTTCAGGCGCCCAGGAATTCAATTCGGCCACGATGGAGTCGATGGCCTGGGCCTTCCGCTCCGGCTGCACTACGTAATGGCTCTTGGGATAGATCGGCAGCCGCGAATACTTCTGCTTTACGGTGCCGAAGAGCGGGTCGATTTGTGAAAGAGATTCGATCTCGTCGCCAAACATCTCAATGCGGTAGGCCGCCTCGTCATAGGTCGGGAAGACCTCGATGACGTCGCCGCGCACGCGGAAGGTTCCACGCTTGAAGTCCACATCGTTGCGTTCGTAGAGGATTTCCACCAGGCGGCGCGTGATGTCCTTGCGGCTGATGCGCTGGCCTTTTTCGAGCAGTAGCAACATGCCGAAGTAGGCCTCCGGCGAGCCCAGGCCGTAGATGCAACTGACCGAGCTGACGATGATGGAGTCGCGCCGCTCAAAGAGGCTCCGCGTGGCCGAGAGGCGCAGCTTGTCGAGCTCCTCGTTGACGGTGGCTTCCTTTTCGATATACAGGTCGCCCGCCGGAATGTAGGCCTCGGGCTGGTAGTAGTCGTAGTAGCTGACGAAGTATTCGACCGCGTTCCCAGGGAAGAACTGCTTGAACTCGTGATAGAGCTGCGCCGCGAGGGTTTTATTGTGGGCCAGGATCAGCGCCGGGCGGTTGGAGGCCTCGATGATCTTGGCCATGGTGAAGGTCTTGCCCGATCCTGTGACTCCCAGCAACACCTGGTTGCGCTCGCCCGCCGCGAGGCCACGAAGCAGCTCGTCGATTGCCCGCGGCTGATCTCCCTTCGGCTTATAGCTGGTGACGAGCTGGAAGTCCATGGAGAAGAGTATACCGCAAGGGCGAAGATGGGGCGAAAACAAGGGGCATGGATCAGGGGTTAGTGAGCTGAAGGCGGGTAAGGTCCGTGTGTGCATGGACCACCCATGTATGCCTATAGGTGGACGAAAGAGCGCGATTCTGTCGCCCTCTATGCGGACGAAAACGCGTGATGGAGTGCAAAGAGAGAAAATGCCGGCTTGCAGGGGTACAAAAGAGGCGCAAATGTAGGGTCAGAGAACCATATCAGGTGTGAAAAATAACAAAAATAGCTCGTTATTGAGCGTTTCTAGCGCATTTTTAGCGCGTTTTGCGGGTCATTTTGGGCAGGTTTCGAGGCCGGGACGGGAGGGAT
>Ga0182017_10004224_pt1 | contig 10701 bp, 15 predicted proteins | sample 712E3DmetaG_FD_120492 | JGI IMG/M metagenome (GOLD analysis project Ga0182017, IMG submission 120492) | Permafrost microbial communities from Stordalen Mire, Sweden - 712E3D metaG | ecosystem: Environmental > Terrestrial > Soil > Wetlands > Permafrost | place: Sweden: Stordalen | collected... | reverse complement strand
TCAATTGGATTGGACTGATACTGCGACCTATTCCGGTACATGGTGTCTTCCGCAAGGAACGACAGATTTCTATCCCGCCTTGGGGGCATATACTTGCCCTGTGAATGTCAATAATCAATTTGTCAGACAACTTGAGTTTAGTCACAATTATCCAAGCTGCAATGGCGCAAATACTCAAGTTGAAGTGACGGTAAAATGGACAGACGGTAAATGTTCGGGAGCTTTGGATTTTTGTCATAAAGTTGTTCTCGACTCGTGCCTAGCGGATATTTATAGAACTCAATGAAAATAAATAACAAAAACGGCTACACCCTGGTTGAACTTTTGGCAGTTATATTTATTCTAGTGGCAGTTGGAACAATAATTGCCTCTATTTTAACTTCAGTTTTAAGAACCAGCAATAAAAGCGCGAACACGGAAAATGTCAGGAGAAACGGCAATTATGCAATTTCACAAATGTCCAAAATGATTACTTACGCGCAAAAATTAGAAGGAGTGAGCACTGACGGCATTCAGTATTATACCGATTGCGTGTCTTTGCCTACTGCGACGAAATATAAATATTTAAAAATCGAATCTTTTGATGGAGGAATTACGACTTTTGCTTGCGCAAATTCACAAATTGCTTCGCAATCTTCATCCGGCAGTTTAGACTATTTGGTTGACCCGACTATGTACGCGAGCTGTTATTTTAACTGTAGTCAGGAAAGTGCTGCCGCGCCTATAAAAATAGATATCTTTCTTGATTTAAAGGCGACCAATTCAGCTGTCTTTTCTGAAAATCAGGCAGAAATTCCTTTCGAAACTTCAGTTGTGCTTAGAAATAGTGCTAACCGCTAGGCGTTGACAAAGGTTTTGAAATGCTGCTAGTCTATATTTAGTAGGTATTTATGTTTGATCACCGCAGTCAAAAAGGACAGGCTCTTTTAATAGTGGTTTTAGCGATGGTAGTAGCTTTAACGGTAGGTTTATCTGTTGTTTCGCGAAGCGTAACAAATTTGAAAAATTCCCAACAGGAGATTGATTCACAACAGGCTTTATCCGCCGCCGAAGCGGGAGTAGACCAGGCAATAGAAAGCGGAGCTAGTGTTGCAAGCGGTAGCTTTTCCGTTTCAACGTCTTATCAAACCTTACTAGCAACTGTTTCCGGCGAGACGCAATTTCTTCTAAATGGAAATAATAAGGTTTCTAAGGATGATGCCATGTATATTTGGTTAACTCCCTACTCCTTTGACAGCTCAAAACTTTTTCAGGATAGCGACAGGTGGAGCGGTAATTTAGATTTATACTGGGGAAACTCGATTACAGCGTGTAATAACGCCGCTTTGGAAATAGCTGTTGTTTGGAATACGCGTGCAAATCCACAGGTTACAAGATATGCTTATGATCCCTGCAGTCCTGGCAGAAGTTCGAAAAACAACTTTACCCAACCAAATCCAGTTAACGAGTCTATCTCAGGTATCACGCTTTATAATAAAGTAACCATTTCGATTCAAAACGGCTTTTTGGTAAGAGTGGTTCCTCTCTATGCCGATTCTTACGTGGGGGCTTTAGGCACAAAAAATGCCGATAGTCCCGTTCTTCCGCCGCAAGGTAATATAATTACGTCAACCGGCACAACGAATAATAACGTTGTAGAGAAATTAGACGTCTTTCAAGGATACCCCGAAATACCTGCCGAACTTTTTCCATTTAGTCTTTTCTGGCCTTAAAAATGAATAAAAAATCTTTTGGATTGGACATTGGCGCAACGTCACTTAAGCTGGTTATGCTTGAGGGCAAAGAAGGAGCGTATATTCTAAAAGCTGCTTCGATTTCGCCTGTTCCGCCAAAGGGCATGCTTTCGGAGTCGCCTTTAGACGAAGAAGAAATGGCTCAGGCAATCGCTAAGGCGGCTAAGGACGCGGGCGTAAACGCAAAACTGGTAAACATTGCGCTTCCTGAAAATCAGGTCTACACGAAAGTTTTAGAGATGCCGGCTCTTTCGGATAGAGAGTTGGCGTCGGCAATCTACTGGGAGGCAGAGCAATATATCCCTGTTCCCTTAGCTAACATTACTTTAGTTTGGAATGTTTTAAAAAGACCACAGGCAAACGCCAGCGGAGAAAAAATGCAGGTTTTAATGGTTGGTGCTCCAACAGTATTGGTCAATAAATATCAAAAAATAATTCAAATGGCGGGTCTGCAAATTAATTCAATGGAAACGGAAATTCTGGCGACAATCCGGCCTTTGATTATGGAGCAAAATTTTCCTACCAGTTTGGTGGTTAACATTGGCGCAATCAGCACTTCGTTTGCGATAGTCAGAAGCAGCTCGATGGTTTTTACTTATTCTATGCCGGTGGGCGGAGCAGCAATCAATCGGGCAATTGCGATGGATTTTGGTTTAACTTCCCAACAGGCGGAAGAATATAAAAGAGTGTATGGAATTTCCGGCAAAAGTCTAGGTGGGAAAATCGGTAGAGCCACAGAGCCAATTTTAAATGCAATCTTAGGAGAAATTAAAAAATCAATTGCTTTTTATTCCCAAAAATACAAGGATGAATTACCAATCAGACAGATAATTTTATCTGGAGGTACAGCCAAGCTTCCGGGCATAGAACTATTCTTCGTAAACAATGCCGGAATAGAAACGGCGATTGCAAGCCCTTGGAAAATTTTAGCATCACAACAAATACCAAAAGAAATTTTAGACAATGGCGCCGATTATACAATAGCGGTTGGTTTAGCCATGAAAGATTATGTGCGATAGTATTAATCTGGTTTCTCCCAAAAACGAGCAACTGGAAAATGAACAAAAAAGGTTAAGAATCGCTAGGATATCGGCCTTCGCAGTCATGTTGTTTGTTGCAGCCATTGCTGTTTTAGTTTTTGTAATTAATCTAACCTTGCCGATAAATTCAATAAAGACTAGTGAAGAAACTACCTTGTCCAATATCGCGGCTCTGCATAAGAAATTAGTCCAGTATTATTTTGTCCAAGATCGGGCAAATAATTTGTCAAATGTAATTGCAAAAAGAAATAAAGTACCCGATATTGCTGATGCTCTTTTAGCGGCTACTCCTGATGATTTATCCATAAGTTCAATACAAATTGATGCTAAGCAAATTTCCCTCATCATGTCCGGAGGCTCCTTAATTTCAATGAATAAATTTATAGATAACGTGACAATGCTTGGTCAACAAAAAAAGATTATTAAAAATATTGTCGTCCAGCAATTATCCTTAGATGTAAAAAACAGTAAATATTCTATCTCAATTCAGGCAGACGTTAATAAATAGTATGAATATTGATATTAGTGATTCAAAAAAAATAAATGTTGATTTCGAAAATTTAGCGCTGCTTTATAAGCACTACAAAGAGTTCTTGCTCCCTGTTGGGGTTATTCTAGTCAGCATTTTGGTTATTATCTATGTTATTTTCCCACAAATTCAACAGTACTTTAATTCTCAAAATCTGGTGAAAGCGGAACAACTGAAATTAGATACTTTAAGAAACAATTATAGCTTACTTACCTCTTCGGATGATGCAACAATAACTGCGGATTTAAACACGCTTTCGCTGGCTTTGCCCTCACAAAAAGATTTTGCCGGCATTATCGATGCTATTTCTTATGTTTCTGCCAAAACCGGTGTGACGGTTGGTAATTTTGAATTTTCTTTAGGTAACTTGTCGGCGTCAAATTTTGGCGGGACAGTTTATCCTTCAACGAAAATCGATCTTAGCTTGGAAGGCAGTGCTAAAAATATTGTGAATTTTACTCACGAGATTGTTAAGACGATGCCGGTTGCCGAAGTGACTGCGGTTAATATTACCGGCGGAACGGGTAGCTTAACAATCCTTTTTTACTACAAACCTTTTCCATCACAAAACATTAGCGATCAAACGCAAATAGTGCCGCTGTCGGCGAAACAAGTTTCACTAATGAAGGACATTTCTTCTTGGAATTCAGTTGGAGCAGCCGGTCTGCCAGTGATACCGGGGACTACGGCAACATCGTCAGCCGGAACATCTGCCACTTCCCCATTTTAATGCTTTTTAATTAAATCCGGTCTTAACTTAGCAGTTACGCGAAGACTTTCTTTTTTGCGCCACTCGCTTACCTTGGCGTGATTACCGGAAAGTAGTACTTCCGGTACTTTAAGATGGTTAAAAACTTGCGGTTTAGTATATTGTGGGTATTCAAGGTAAGGTGAGAAAGATTCAAATGCTGCCGAATCTTCTTTAATCACCCCACCGACAAGTCTTAAAACGGCGTCTGTAATTAAAATTGCCGGTATTTCTCCGCCGGTTAAAATAAAATCTCCTACCGAAACTTCTTCGTCAATAAATTTCTTCACTCTTTCGTCAAAGCCTTCATAATGACCGCAGACAAGTATCAAATTTTTCAATTTCGAAAAGCTCTGAGCTTTCTTTTGTGCGAACTGCTTTCCGTGAGCGCTTAAGAGGATAACCTTTTGTGCTTTTTTATTCAATTTTTTATCTTTTACTGCTTCGATTGCTTTTTGCAAGACATCCACCTTTAAAATCATGCCCTTTCCCCCGCCGTAAGGCGTATCGTCAACTGTCTTGTGTGCTCCCAGCCCAAAATCCCGTAAATTGACAAAATTTATCTCAACCAATTTTTTGTCAATTGCCCTTTTAATAATTGAACTGTCAAATGGTCCTCCAAACATTTCGGGAAATAAAGTAATGATAGATATTTTCATACGCGTTTATTATAGAGGTTCGCAAGACTTCTTGCTTATCTATGGTTGCGGCATCTCGGATCCCTCGACTTGCGGTATTTCGGTTAGGGATACAAAAATTCGCTTGTTAGCCTTAATGGCGGGAATTTTCATCACAGTGCGGATTGCCCTAATCACTTTTCCGCCCTTGCCAATAATTTTACCCATATCTTCGGGCGCAACGGTAATGGTAAAGTTAGTAACGCCTTCTACTTCCTCTTCTTTAATTTCAACTTTATCGGGATTGTCAACGATTGCATTAACAATACTTAAGAGCGTGTCTTTCATATATTAAACTAACTTTTCGATTGCTGGGCTAACCTGAGCACCCTGTTTTACCCAATAATCGTATCTGACTTTGTCAATTTGTTTACCGCCGTTCTGACCCTTTTCATACCAGCCTAAAACTTCAATTGAGTCTCCATCTCTTCGGGACCTTTTTTCTTTAACAACAATGCGGAATTTTCTTTCGCCTCTTTTACCAACTCTTGATGATCGAATAACTAATGACATAGGATGTATTTTAGCATTATTTTGACTTCTTCTCAACCCCGGCTTTTGTGGACGCTTGATAATACTCAAGCGCTTTAGAGGCGGCGTCTTCCTGCGCGTCTTTTTTCGATTTTCCTTCACCTTCGCTAATTAAATTTCCGTCAACAAAGGCGCCGATCCTAAACCGTTTGGCGTGTGCCGGGCCGGTCTCCCCCAAAACTTTATAGGCGGGAGAATTGAGCCTTCTAGATTGTACCAATTCCTGCAAAAGACTCTTCGGATCTTTAAAAGAGGTGCCTTTAATTATTTCATCGGCTTTTGGTAAAAGCACTATACCTAGAAATTCTGAAACTGCTTCAATTCCCTGATCGATAAACAAGGCGCCGACAAAAGATTCAAAACAATCAGCCAAAAGACTTTGGTTTTGTCTGCCTTTTGATTCTTCCTCGCCTTTGGACAGTTTTAAAAAATTGCCAAATTCCAGCTCTTTGGCAATTAGCGCTAAGCTTTTGGTATTAACCATCAAAGAGCGGATGTTAGTGAGTATTCCCTCGTTATACTGCGGAAATTTTAAAAATAGATTTTGTGAAACAACAAAGGAAATGATACTGTCGCCCAAAAATTCTAAACGTTCGTTTGAGGAAATTTTTTCTCGCGTTTCATTCAGATAGCTTCTATGGATAAAAGCTTGCTCAAATAACTGTTGATTTTTAAATTTTGGAAGTTGCATTGTGTTTAATTAATTTACCCAAAGCGCCGTTAATAAACGCCGGGCTGGTCTCTCCGCCATATTCTTTTGCCAGTTCTACCGCCTCATCTATTATAACCTTTGGAGGCTCTTTTTTTTCAACTAGCAGTTCGTAAACAGCCAGTCTTAGAATCGCCAAATCGGTACGGTTAATTTTATCGATTGGATATTCAGGAGCGGCTTTAACAATTCGTTCGTCTAAAAATTGCTTCTGTTTGTAAATCATTTTGCCGTAATCACTAATTGTTTGTCTGTGGAATTCAATTTTAAAAAGGTCTTCGACTGCTTTTTGTCGTTTTTTGTGTCTGGGGTCAAGAGGATTTTTCATTATTTTTCTTGTGTTTCTTTTTCTTCGGCGGTTTTCTTTACTTTTATTTTTAAGACCATTTTGCCTTTGTAATATCCGCAGTGTCTACAGATTTGGTGCGCCAAAATTGGGGCTTGGCAATTAGGACAAATCACGGTTTTAGTAACCGCCAATTTAATCGCCGCTCTTCTTTTGCCTTGTCTTTGACGTGAGTGTCTTTTCTTTGGTTCCTGTGGCATATGCGTATTTTACTTTATTTCGCTCGAACTTACAATGGGGATTAGGAAGATGTCTGAGATGCTTCTGCTTTTCTTGCCTGAGCGTAAATTTGAAGATCATATATTCCAAAACAAGGAGTAGAGGGTGGTTGTTGCTCAAATGCCGCTCTTAAAAAGTCAAGCTCTAGCTCACCAACTCCATAATCTTTTTCTGCAATTTGTCTCATTTCGGCGTACATATCGTTATCCCAGTTAGCAGCTAATAGCGGAAAATCGCTGTCTGACATGCAACGATGCACCTTACTTCTGCTTCTGCCTCCCCATATCCAATTTTCATAATTGTATGGGTCAATTCTAATAATTTTATCAAGGGATTCTCTGCTTATTCCCGGAACTGCCATGATTGCTGCGTTTAAAGTGGTTGCAATTCTTGCTTCAAGCTCTGGAGATGGTCTAAATTCTTGTCCTCTTTTAAAATGTGGGTCCCTTACATCTTCAAGTAAATCCCAAAATGCTCTTGCTGCTTCTGTATCAATTGGTGGAGCGCCTTCTTCTCTTACTCTTCCACTGGTTTGCGTTGCCTGAATTCTATATCCTCTATCTGGCTGACTCCCCCCCCTCGAACAATTCTCGGGTCCGTGTGTTTTCTCTCTCTTCGCTCCAATGTTGACATAATGTTGAGATTATAAGTTGGAAAATAATAAAAGTCAACGGTTAGTCCGGGGAGACGTGGGAGAGATTGATTTCTCTAGTTTTCTCCAAAAGCTGCGGGTATTTTTCAAGCTCCGGAAAGATTTTTTCCGCCTCCTTTTTGGTTTTATCAATTAAAGCAAAATCGGAAAAGCTGGCGACTTTTAATACTTGCCTACCGTGTTGACTTGTTCCATAAATTTGTCCTGGTCCGCGAAGTTTCAAATCTAATTCGGCCAACTGCGCCCCCGAGTAAATTGTTTCCAGCGCTTTTAATCTTTCAACCGTCGCTTCATTTTTACTAGATGTGAATAGCAAGCAATAGGATTGTTTATCACTTCTGCCCACCCTGCCCCGCAGTTGATGAAGTTGTGCCAGTCCAAAACGGTCGGCTTCTTCAATTAGCATTATGGTGGCATTGGGAATATCAATTCCGACTTCGACCACCGGGGTGGAAACCAAAATATCAATTTTCTGGTCGCGGAAAGTTTTTAAAATTATTTCTTTTTCCGCCGCTTTCATTTTTCCGTGCAAAAGCCCAAGTTTTAAGTTCGGGAAAACCTCCTTTTTTAATCTTTCAAATTCTTTGGTTGCCGCTTTAACTGTTAACATTGTTTCCGACTCTTCAATAAACGGACAAACAATAAAAACTTGATCTGCATTTTCGGCAATTTGTTTTTCAATCCAAGTGTAAGCGCCGCTTCTTTTTTCCGGCGGAACCAGCCAAGTTTTCACTAATTTCCGACCAACCGGCATCTCATCGAGTAGTGACAAATCTAAATCGCCATACATGGCTAGAGCGACAGTTCTAGGAATTGGCGTTGCGGTCATGGTTAAAAGATGCACATTCCGGCCTTTCTCTTTAATGATTGTTCTCTGCTCTACTCCAAAGCGTTGCTGCTCGTCAATAATTACTAGCCCGAGTTTTTTGAATTGCACTTTTTTATAAACCAAAGAGTGAGTTCCAATCGCGACGTCAAAAGGTTCTTGATTCATGATTCTTGATTCATGATTCTTCTTAGCTTTTGTGCTCGACGTGAACAGTTGAACTCTAATTCCAAACGGAAACAACAATTTTGAAATAGTGACGTAGTGTTGTTGGGCGAGGATTTCCGTAGGGGCCATAAAAGCGGATTGAAAGCCATTGAGAAACGCTACATACATCGCAATTGCCCCGACCACGGTTTTGCCGCTGCCAACTTCCCCCTCCAAAAGCCGGTTCATTGGTTTTTGGGAAGATAGGTCGTTCAGAATTTCGTTGACAGATCTCTTTTGGGCGTTGGTTAATTCAAACGGAAGTGTTTTGATTAACTCTTCAGTTTTTCCGGTAAACTCTTGCCAGGGATTCTTGATGGTATTTTTCTCCCAAGCTTTTTTTCTGATAAGTGACGCCAACTGGATTTCAAATAGCTCATCAAAGGCCAATCTTTCGCGGGCTTTTTCGGCTTCTGCTAAATTGTTTGGAAAATGAATTTTTTCAATCGCGTCGCTTAAGTTCATTAATTCATTTTTCTGCAGGAGTTCATTTGGTAGAAATTCTTTGAGCTGATTTTTTTCTTCAAGCAGTTTAAAAATCTGGCGCCGTAGCCATTTTGAAGAAATGCCTCTGGTTTCCGAATAGACTGGAACTAGGCGCCCGGTGTGGATAGTCTGATTATTAAAAACGATTTCATAATCCGGCGCAATCATTATTAATTTATGTTTATCTAAGTCGACTTTGCCGGAAAGAGAAATTAAATCGCCTTTTTTGATGGCTTTAGTTAGAAACGGTTGATTAAACCATAAAATATCAATAGTACCCGTTTCGTCCCTAACAGTTGCTCTTTGCAGCGTTTTCCATCTGCGGGTATAAAGATTACTGATTTCTTCAACCGTGCCTTTGACGGTGACAGTTTCTCCGGCTTGAAGTTGCGCAATTTTTGAGACTAAAGAATAGTCGTCGTAGCGGAACGGTACGTGGAATAAAAAATCTTCGAGTTTTACTATGCCGAGCTTTTCTAAGCGTCCCCGAAACATTTTGTAAGCTCTGGAAACTTCACCAACAGGCGTTTGCAAATCCATAGTTTAACGAAGACTAAGTAATGGCAAAACAGACATGGAAATCAAAGCGATAGAGGCAATTGCAACTATGACTTTCCAAATCCATTGATGTTTCCTAAACATTTCCATAAGTTATTTGACTACGATTTTTGCAAATCGGTTTTTTCCTACTCTTAATATTCCCTCTTTAATTTTTGCTTCAGGGTCGTTCACTTTCTGGTCGTTTAACGTTATTCCTCCTTGTTCAATCAGTCTTTTGGCTTCAGATTTGCTCGTGACAAAATTTCCCTGAATTAATACTTCAGAAGCCGTCATTCCTCCCGTGACGGAAAGTTCTTTTATCTCTGCGGGAATTTCTTTGTTCTGAACGTTTTTCTCGAAAGCAATTTGGGCTTCGTCGGCGGATTTTGCGTCATGTAATTCCGTGACAATATGGTGAGCTAATTTCTTTTTGATATTGATTGGATTTTCACCTTTCTTTAATTCGCCCTCGAATTTACTTATTTCATCCAGCGTAAAATCTGTTGTCAGCGTTAAGTACGAAATAATTAAGTCGTCGTTAATCGCCATCGCTTTGGCATACATATCGTTTGGTGCGTCGTCTAACCATATTGCGTTACCCCAGGTTTTGCTCATTTTCCGACCATCGGTTCCTTCCAGGAATGGATTGGTTAAAACAAAAGATTGTTTGTCTCTTAAATCTTTTTGCAAAACTCTTCCCGCCTGCATATTAAAAGTTTGGTCTGTACCACCGACCTGAATGTCGGTATCCATAAAATAGCTATCATACCCTTGCAAGATAGGATATAGTGCTTCATGAAAGCCAACGTGCTTTTTATCTTTCAGTCTTTTCGCAACTAATTCTCTACCGGCAAAATCCCCAAAAGAATAGTGATAAGCAAGTTTTATAAATTCTTCTAAGCTTATTTTACTAAGCCATTCACTGTTATAGCGAACGTTAACCTTAGAGAAGTCCAAAATTTTCTCCGCTTGTTTCTTGTAGGTTTGGAAATTTTCTTCAATCTGTTTTTTAGTCAGAACAGGACGTTCTGAGTCTTTGTCCGAAGTATCGCCGATTAACGCGGTGAAATCACCGATTAAAAAAGTGACATTATGGCCTAAATCCGCAAATTGTTGAAGCTTTCTTAGCGGGACAGCATGTCCCAGGTGGATATGTGTTGCGGTTGGGTCAATCCCAAGATAAACATTGAGTTTTTTGCCCGATTCAAGGAGTTTTTTAAGTTCGTCCTTGCCAGGAATAATGTTGGCAACTCCTCTGGTTAAAAGTTCGTCAATGCCTTGCATAAATCGAGTATAACATACTTGCCCCGCCGTAGCTAGATTTGCGAAGGAGGGTTTTAAATCATGCGTAAATTTGTGTTATACTGATATAAGTTATGTTGGATTATAGCCGCAGGCTTCGCCGAAGAAGAAACAAATATTTTACGCTTAATATTCCAGGTTTGCCAAATTTCGGAC
>Ga0182017_10004222_pt1 | contig 10703 bp, 7 predicted proteins | sample 712E3DmetaG_FD_120492 | JGI IMG/M metagenome (GOLD analysis project Ga0182017, IMG submission 120492) | Permafrost microbial communities from Stordalen Mire, Sweden - 712E3D metaG | ecosystem: Environmental > Terrestrial > Soil > Wetlands > Permafrost | place: Sweden: Stordalen | collected... | reverse complement strand
TGGGCCGCCCCCACTCGCAGGATGTTCAGCTGGCGCGCGGCCGCCTCGGACAGGTCCAGTTGCCGCCCGTGCGTGCAGCCACAGCGATCGTTCACCCGCACCTCCACCGACGGGCCGACGGGCTGCCGGGTAACCCGCAGGATGGTTCCCATCGGCAGGGTCGGGTGCGACGCCGTAAACAGCTCGGGGTCATACGGCTCGCCCGAGGCCGTCTTGCGACCGACAAGGGCGTGACTGTAGTAGCCGGCCCGAATATCGACGCTCTCCCCCGACGAGGGCACCAGGCTGGCCGCCGGCCCCGCGCAGGCGCCCACCAGCGACAGGGCCAGCAAGGCCGTATGGTGCGTGAGTGGGAAGATGACCAGGGCGCTGCGCATGTCGGGTCGGAAGTCTGGCCCGTAGGGGCGGCCAGGGGAAGAGATGAGTCTTGCCTCCCTCCTCCGGCGCCGCGCCTTGCTGGCGGTGTGAGCCAGTTTTGCATCGTACAACGACATCATGATAGATTGATATATCGTTGTACGGAGGAAATCATGTCGACGGTCACGCTGTCCCCTAAGTTCCAGGTTGTCATCCCACTGCGAATCCGCGAGACCCTTGGGCTGAAGCCTGGGCAGAAGGTTGAAGCGCTGCAATACCTCGATCGCGTCGAGTTCATTCCTGTCCGATCGCTACGCTCGATGCGTGGCTTCTTGAGAGGAATCGACACGACGGTACCTCGCGACAAGGATCGAGTTTGAACGTTGTAGATTCTTCCGCCTGGCTGGAGTACTTCGCGGATGGACCGAACGCAGGATTCTTCGGGCCGGCGATCGAGGCCACCGATGAGCTGGTCGTTCCGTCGATCTGCCTGCTAGAAGTGTTCAAACGGGTATGCCAGCAACGTGGTGAAGGCCCCGCGCTGCAAGCGGTGGCTTTGATGCAGCAAGGGCGAATCGTAGACCTCGATTCCGCTTTGGCGCTGATTGCCGCAAAGATTGGAACCGACACCAAGCTGGCGCTTGCCGACAGCGTCGTGCTTGCAACCGCGCGACAGGCTGATGCGACATTGTGGACCCAGGATGCAGACTTTGAAGGCCTGCCCGGTTTGAAGTTTCGCGCAAAGAAGAGTGTGTCTCGGCCTGGCTAACCTTGTATTCGGCTGCAGCTTCCCGCTGCCCTAGATTTCATACAAGCAGTGTTCGGAGCATGACTCGCACGCTACGGAAGCCGGCGCGAGCTGTCTACGCTCGCTTCGGGGCAGGCGGAGCCGCCACGGAACTTGCTCCCTATCTGAGCATTCGCATAGTCTGTCCCGCGTCCGACCATGGACTTCATTCGCGTGTCGCGTCCGGTTTCGCTGGCTCTCTTGGGGGGGCGGGGACACTACGAGGCAGTAGTTCAGGCGGTGATGAATGCCGAGCGGAGCATCTGGATCGCCACTGCGAACCTGAAGGAGCTGATGGTCGAGGACGCGCGGGCGCGGCCGGGGCGGCGCCGCACCGCCCGCGGCGGCGAGTATCGATCGGTGCTCCAGGTGTTCGACGAGCTGGTGGGCCACGGGGTGGAGATTCGCATCCTGCACGCCTCGCCGCCCTCGCGGCCGTTCCGCGAGGAGCTGCGCCGCTGCGCCCGCCTGAAGGCCGGGGCCGGCCGGCGTGGCTCGTTCGAGCTGCGCCTGTGCCCGCGCGTGCACGTCAAGACCGTCGTCGTCGACGGCGCCGTGGCCTATCTGGGCAGTGCGAACTGGACCGGAGCTGGCCTCGGTGCCAAGGGCGAAGGGCGCCGGAATTTCGAGCTGGGGCTGCTCAGCCGTGACGACCTGCTGTTGGACGAAGTGCAGGCTTTCTTCGATGCCATCTGGTGCGGCCAGCCCTGCGCCGGCTGCAAGTTGCGCGAGGAGTGCCCCCGGCCGCTTGGGTGACTGCGGGCGGCGGTGGCGCTCCACAAAAGTGCGCTGCGCACTCACATGCCGCAGGGACAGCAGTAAAATGCAACGCCGCCTGGGGTTGGCTCGCCTAGCCGACATCCGACAGGAAGGTCGATTGACGGCGGCGCGGCCAAAGGGCCTACTCCGCCGTAGCCCAAGCCGTACTCGTCCGCCGTGCATGTGTTGCTGCAGCTGACCGAGTCCCCACCTACCGAACCGAACCCAGGGCAGGCCGTGGGGTCGTTGCTGACGCAGACACCGCCGCCCCCCGCGTAGGCGCACGTGAGCAACACTCGCGCGGCGGTGTACCCAACATGCGCAGCGTCCGTGGAATTCAGACTTGCCAGCATCGGGCACGCAGTAGGTGGGGTGGCGTCTTTCGCCGCGCCCGCATCAGGAGTCGGCCCGCAGATGGGACAGCCGCAAGGATCGGGGTTCGGGTGCATTCCGCCCACACAGGCAATTGCGGGGCACGCTACCGGCAGACAGACGGGCCTGGTGTCTGCACGGCCAGCGTCTTTCGCCACGCCTGCGTCAGGAGGCGCGCACGTGGGACAGCCGCAGGGATCGGGATTCGGCAAGTACACGCCTCCGCAAGTACTCCCGCCGCAGTCCATGGGCGGGCAGATCGGCGCCGCGTCCTTCTTCCCTCCGTCCGTCGGCACTCCAGCGTCTGCGGCGCAGATGGGACAGCCGCACGGCTCGGGGCTCGGCTGGATTCGGCCAGGGCAGATCGGCGGGGCGCAGGGAAGGGCCAGGCAGACACCTCCGTCCCGGCCGCCAGTGCCCGTGGTACCACCGGTGCTTGTCGCGCCGCCAGCGCTGCCGCCAGCGCCAATCGCGCCCCCGGCGCTGCCGCTAGCCCCTCCGTCAGGATTCGGCCCACAGATGGGGCAGCCGCAGGGCTGGGGATTCGGCTGGGTCCCGCCTAGACAGGCCATAGCGGGGCAATAGAGCAGTGGACACCCGCCGGCTCCCGTGGTTCCGCCGCTCCCAGTCGTGCCACCGGTTCCACTTGTTCCGCCGGCGCCGACTGGCCCCGGACCGGTCGTGCCACCCGATACGCCGGCGATTCCGGCGCCGACGGCGCTGCCCGCCTGGCCGCCCTTCGCCCCGCCCCCATTTTCCGCACCGCCCCCGAGAGAGTTCAGACCGGACTGGTCGCTACACGCCAGCCCCACCAGGCCAGCTACCGAAAAGGCGACAACGCCCGTAGACATCTTGCACATTGAGTCCTCCGTGTGCTCAGCATAATAGCAATCTGCGTGCCGAATTTCGGGCAGCGGTTGTTGGGCCGATTCCCCGGCAACGACGTGGGTATCGATGCGGTGCAGGCTCAGAATTCTGAGATAGCGACGTGAATATCGATGCAGTGCCGGTCCGGTATTCTCAGGTTCGGCGGAGATCTCTTGGATCATTCTCGATTCCGCTGGGCGCCAAAGTCCACAGGGCGTAGTGGTCGTCCACCGGCAGAAATTGCCGCGGGCAGGCGCGGCGCGTTCGTGATGGTCTCGGTCGTGTGGGCGGCCGCACATCCGCCCTGCAGCCGGGCCGACGATTCGCCCGCCACGATGCCGGGCGGGGACGCGAGGGCGTTAGAACGCGACGCCATCGCCCCCGAACCGGGTAGATTCATCCTCGTCGTGTCCCCCGCGCCCGCGAACACCCGCGCTGCCTTTCTCGCCCGCGCCGGCTTGTGCCTGGTGCTCGCGACCGGCTCCTGCGCGCGCAAGCCCACTGCCCCGCCCTCCCTTGTCGACCGTCCCGCGCGCAAGCTCGATCCCCTGCAGCCCGAGCTGATGCCCGGCGTACTGGCCCCACGCTTCCTACCGGCGGCCCGCGACGCCTCTGTGCGCGAGCAGGCCATCGAGAGCATTGGCACCTATGAATGGCAAGACTGGACCGCGCCTGGCTCGCCCCTGGTCAACACCAACGGCCATTACTGGTCGCGCCTGGCTGATCTCGCATGGACGCGCGACATTGAGATCCACCTCGACAACGTGCCTGTTGATCTCGACCAGGACGGAACCGTCGATACCCATGTCACACGCCACATCTCGTTGAAGGGCGGAATCTTCGCCAACCCCGAGGTGTTCGGACTGGCCGCTGACCCTGACCAGCCGGCTGGCAGGCGGGGCTACACGTCGGCAAGCACGGGCTTCTCCGGGCTGCGGGATGCGCTCGATCTCGAAACCGGCAAGCCCACGGGCGACATCGGCATGACCTGTTGGCTGTGCCACAGTGGCCGCAATCCGGTGGACGGCAAGACCATCCTCGGCCTGCCCAGTGCGCGTCTCGACTACGGACTGCTTCTGGCCACCTCCTCGTTCTTCGATCCCAAACACGTCATCGACCTCGACAAGGACGGAAGCCCTGACAGTGAGGAGGAGATCCGCCGACGCACGCGCCTGCCGGACTCATTGGTGCTCGATCTCAACCACGATGGTCACGTGGACGTCGCCGAGTATCGCAAGGTTCTCAAGCTGCCTGACGCCCAGCAGACCCTGGCCACGCTGCTTCTGGCCGGGCCAGGCCGCGCCGATCTAACCAACGAGTTTGGTCTGGACATGACTGTGCCGGGCTTGCACTCGCGCCGCTACAGTGACGCCGGCACCATGCGCACCGGCGCCGAGGGTGTGTTCAATCCCAAGAGTATTCCCACTGCCCTGGGCGTGCGCTCGCTTTCAGTCATCAATTGGGCGTCCACCTACCCGACCCGTGCACCTGACCTGTTGGGTCGCTACGTCGAACGAGCTGAGATGAGCCGCAGCCAGGCCATGGCCGAGCTGGGCATCGATCTGCCCGCCGGGTTCGAGGGCGACTTCGACCTCATCAACCGCGCCATGGTGCTCGACACGCGCTCGATCGGCGCCATCGGGCTACAAGCTGATTCGTTTGTCGGCATCATGCTGGTGCGGGTCTTGCGCCATGATTCGCCTGCGCCGCCTGATCTGGTGCGCGGTCTGCGCCTGGCCTACGAGGCCACGGCCATCCGCAAGCTGCTCTACGACACGCCGCTGGACAGCGTCGCGAAGCCGGTGCTGGATGCGGCCGCGCTGGAGCGGGGCCGCCGCCTGTTCTTCAACGAGCCCGCGGGCACCATCATCAACCAGCAGATCCTCGTCGATCTGCCGCCCGCCTACCAGGGCAGCGAGCTTGCACCACCCCTGCTCGCTCCCATCGACGAGATGCAGCCGCTGACAGCGCGCATTTCTGTCCGCTGTGTGACCTGCCACTCGGCGACGACACTGAGCACCAAGAAACCGATCCCGGCCGAGGGCCTTGCTATCCCCCGCTGCACAGACTGCCACTTCTCGCACCGGCCCAAGGGCTTCTGGGCCAAGCTGGGCCTGCGCAAGGGCGAAGGTCCGGGCGGCTTCGCATCGATCTTCGATGAGTTCGACATTTCGCGCATGGCGAGCACGCCCAAAGAAGAGCGGGCTCGATGCGGTCGCTGCCATGACAAGCACCCCGCGCTGGCCGAACCCGTGACCTACACCAGTTGCCTCATCCTGCCCTTTGATGCCGATGGGGACGGCCGTGCGCAGGATGACGAGCGCGACGATCTGGCCGCGGGCGGCATTGGCACCGACAGCCTGTTCGGCTTCGAGGTGGACCGGCGCAAACTGGCCGACAAGAACGTACGCATGCCCATCACGCGCATCACGGCGCTACACAGTCGCGGGCCTGCGCAGGCCGTGGCCATCGCCGGTCCTTGGGTGCGCACGCCGCCCCTTATTACCTTGCTGGCCTCAGCGCCTTACCTGCACAACGGCTCCGTGCCGACCCTGGAGGCGCTGCTGCAATCATCCGATGAACGACCGAGGAGTTTCATGCTCGGCCAGGGCCAGGGAGCCTTCACCTTTGACACGCGTCTGCCCGGCAACCGCAACCTAGGCCACGAATTCGGCACCCGCTGGAACGCGCAAGACAAGCGCGATCTGCTGGAGTTTCTTAAGAGCCTGTGAATAGGTCACAGCAAACGCAGATTCCGTGCGGCCACCTGTTGCACGCGGCTGCCCGAGATTCCCACCAAAGTCAAGCGACTGGCCACCACTGGCTGAGCTGAACGGCGCCTTGGCCGGGCACAGGTGCGGTAGAAAGCCCTGTGACCTCGCTTGCCGTCCGGGCATCTAACCACCTTTGCCCTCCCCCTTTGTGACAAGAGGAACGAATCCAATCTGGGCTGGATCCTATCCATCTGAATCTGGCATAGACTCCGACGCGAGGACCGCGTGCATCCACAAGACCGCTTCTGGCGCATAGTTCTGCCGATCGGCACGATTGCGGTCCTGTCGACCCTTCTGGCCGTTGGCTACGCCACCGAGCCTGACCGATTCGTGAGGGGCTATTCCCCCATTCAGCCCATTGCCTTTTCCCACCGACTGCATGCAGGCGACAACCACATTCCGTGCCTCTACTGCCACACCGGTGCCGAGCGCTCGCGCCACGCCGGGGTTCCCGCAGGGCAAACCTGCATGAACTGCCACGCGGTTACTCGCACCGATAAACCCGAAGTCCAGCGTGTGGCCGCGGCCTTCAGGGCCGACCAGCCCATCTTGTGGCAGCGCATTTACAGCTTGCCTGACCACGTCTACTTCGACCACCGGCCGCACGTCGGGGCAGCCATCGCCTGCCAGACTTGCCACGGGGAAGTGCAGACGATGGAGCAAGTCTCGCGCGAGATGCTCATGCGCATGGGGAAGTGCCTATCCTGCCACCGCGACGCGCACGAGGTTGTGCCGGCAGGCTCGAAGATCACCCAGGGACCCACCAACTGCTTCGCGTGCCACCGATGAGGCCACATCCAATGAGGATTGCCCCGTCACCAAAGAGCCGACCCGCGGATTGCGGGCCGCGTGGGGGTGAGCGTGAGCGAGTTCGTGGGCGGGTCGCGGGAGGCGAAGAGGGGGACGTGCACCGCTTACCTGAGTCGTCCACGCAACCCGGCGTGCGCTGGCCGCACACGCTACCGCCCACGCGCACGCACGCCGCCCGTCTTTCACTCGTCGCACACGCTACCGCTCACGCGCACGCGACTCACCTCACGCCTTTTTCCGATTCCGTGAATCGCCATGGATGAGCCCGAGCAAATTGTTGGGCTCCCTGTTCTCGGCGCCAGCGACGAAGCCGACGGCCTTTCCCGCCGACGCTTCTTGGCCCTGCTCGGGGCTTCCGCCGCCTTGGCGACCGGCGCGGGTTGCACGCGAAATCGTGCGGCCATCGTTCCCTACACCAAGAAACAGGACGAGATCGTTCCCGGCGTCGCGAACTACTACGCCAGCAGCTTTCAAGAAGGTGAAGTGGCGTACCCTGTGCTGGTCAAAGCGCGCGAGGGCCGCCCGATTCACGTCGAAGGCAACGCTGAACACCCGCTCTATCAGGGCAAGACGAGTTTCCACGCCACCGCGGACCTGCTTGGCCTCTACGATCCCGACCGCCTGCGCGCCCCGCTTATCGACGGCCGGCCGGCCACCTGGAAGGCAGCGACGCAGCAGCTCGCCCGCGCGCTTCAGGATGCGGCAAAGCAGGGCAAGGGCATCGCCCTGGTCACGCCCGCGGTGCTTTCGCCGACGCGCCAGGCATTGATCGCACGCTTGGCCGAGGCCTTGCCGTCTGTGCGTCACATCCCATGGGAGCCCGCGGCCGACCATCACGACCGCCAGGCCCAACGCGAACTGCTCGGCGAAATAAGACGTCCCCAGTTTCGTTTCGACAGGGCGCAAACCATCGTCGCACTGGACGCCGACTTTCTCGGCACCCTGGGCGATGCCGTTTTCGCGATTGCGGGCTTTTCATCCATGCGCCGACCGGCCTACTTCGTTGGTCCCATGAACCGCCTGTACGTGTTCGAGGGCGGCATGAGCCTGACCGGCAGCAGAGCCGACGTGCGCATCGCGATACGGCCGTCGGCATTGGCCCGCATCGCCTTCGGTTTGGTGCGTGCGGTTCACCTGCAAGGCGGGCGTGCCCTGCCCGAGGGCCTGGCGCCCTCCGCCCTAGAGCCTTTCGCTCTCCACGGGCTGCCGGAAGCCAGGCCGTTCGCGGCCAAATTCGCAACCCTGGTGAAGGATCTGTGTGCGGCCGGCGACAGATCCCTGGTCCTGGCCGGCCCCGCAGCCTCGGTTGAGGCCCACGCCGCTTGCCTCATCTTGAACCGCATGCTGGGGGTGCAGGGCGCGGTCACCGACCACGCGCCCATTGCGCCCGCCCTGAGCACGCCCGACGAATTTAAGACGCTGCTCGACCAAATGGTTGCGGGCCAATTCGCTGTGACGGTGTTCTGGGACGTGAACCCTGCCTACGACCTTCCCCAATCGGACGACGGGGACAGCAGCGCCTGGCGAGCCGCGATGGCGAAAGTCCCGTGGCGGGTTCGCCTGGGCCTGCACCGGGACGAAACCGCGTCGACGTGCAACCTGGTCCTGCCCACCAACCATTGGCTCGAAAGTTGGAACGATTTCGAAACCAGCGGCGACGCCCTCACCTTGCAGCAGCCGGTTGTGGCGCCGCTTTACGAGACCCTGCAGGGCGATGAGGTTTTCCTGCGCTGCCTGGCCGAGATGGGCCGCCCAGTGGCGAAGACCTATGTCGATTTCCTCAAGCAACGCTGGCAAGAAGAAGTCGCGCCCAAGGAAAGTCCGATCCCATTCGCGCGTTTCTGGAACACCTGCCTGCACGACGGCCTCTTCCGCCGCAGGCCCGAGCCGCTTTCAGCCTGCCGGCTCGACGGAGAAGCTTGCACCCGGGCCGCCACCCGCACTGCCCGGGCGTCATCTTCCGCGGGCTTCGAACTGGTTCTCGCCACGGACCCGCGAGTGTACGACGGTCGCTATGCCAACAATGGATGGCTCCAGGAGCTGCCTGATCCGATCGGCAGAACCTCGTGGGGCAATCCGCTGTCGCTGTCGCCGGCCGATGCCGATCGACTGCATCTCAAGAACGGCGACATGGTCAGCCTGGGACATGGCCCCGCGCTGCCCATCTTGCGCCAGCCTGGTCAGGCCGAGGGCGTCCTGCGCCTGACCCTGGGCCATGGCCGCTGGCAGGGCAGCGTGGCTACGGGCGTGGGTACGCGCGCGTGGGCCTTCGCGCCGGCACCCGGTATGCGGGTTGCGCCCATCGAAGCCGTCACGCCGACAGGCGACTGCCAGGATCTCTGTCTTGCCCAACATCACGATACCAAGGACGGTCGCGACATCGCCCGCCTGTGGTCGCTGGCCGAGTACGCCCGAAAACCCCAGCAAGAAGTCGAACGCGAGAAGCTCCCATCGCTCTATGACAAACTTGAGCAAAAGGGTCCGCGTTGGGGCATGGCGATCGACCTTTCGTCCTGCGTGGGCTGCGGCGCCTGCGTGGTGGCCTGCCAGTCGGAAAACAACATCCCGGTGGTCGGGCCCGAGCAGGTCCGCAAGGGCCGCGTTATGCACTGGATGCGCGTCGACCGCTACTACGAGGGCGATCTGGCTTCGCCGCGCGTGATCAACCAGCCCATGCCGTGCCAGCACTGCGAGAACGCCCCCTGCGAATCCGTGTGCCCGGTGCAGGCCACCAATCACGGCCCCGACGGCATCAATCAGATGGCCTACAACCGTTGCGTGGGGACTCGCTATTGCGCCAACAACTGCCCCTACAAGGTCAGGCGCTTCAACTTCCTTGATTTTACCCGCGCGACGCCCGCGTCGATCCAGTTGGCCTTCAATCCCGAGGTCACAGTTCGTCCCCGCGGCGTGATGGAAAAGTGCACCTTCTGCGTGCAGCGCATTCGCAACGCCGAACAGGTTGCCGAGCGCGAGAGGCGGGACCTGAAGGACGCGGATGTCGTCCCCGCGTGCGCCTCAGCCTGCCCCGCCAGTGCCATCGTGTTCGGGGACATCAGCAATCCCGAAAGTCGGGTTTCCAAACTTTCGCGCAGCAACCGCGGCTTCCACGTGCTGGAAGAGCTGAACACCCAACCGGCCGTCACCTATCTGGCCGCCCTGAAGAATCCATCCGGTGAGGGTGAACGATGAAGGCTGCGACCGTGCCCCTGCCCGAAGCCCTGCGCCCTCTCGAACTCTTGCAGGGTCGAGTCACGCCGGGCTCGCTCGACGATCAGGTTCTGCAATTCCCCGCCCGGCGACCGCCGCGCGCCTGGTACGTGGCCCTGGCCGCGACCCTGACCGCGTTCGCCATAGGCACCTTCTGCATCGGCTGGACGCTCTATTACGGCATCGGCACCTGGGGGAACAACCGGCCGGTGGCGTGGGGATTCGGCATCATCAACTTCGTCTTCTGGATCGGTATCGGACACGCGGGCACGCTGATCTCCGCCATCCTGTTTCTTCTGCGCGCACGCTGGCGTAACGCCATTGCCCGCTTCGCCGAGGCCATGACCATCTTCGCGGTTTTGTGCGCTGCGGTCTTCCCGGTGCTGCACACCGGCCGCCCGTGGTTCGCCTACTGGCTGTTCCCGTATCCCAATGAACGCAGCATCTGGGTGAATTTCCGGTCGCCGCTCATCTGGGACGTCTTCGCGGTCAGCACCTACTTTTCGGTTTCGCTGATCTACTGGTACCTGGGCCTGGTGCCCGATTTGGCGTCGCTGCGCGATCGCGCGCCCGAGGGATGGCGCAAGCGCATCTACACGGTGCTCAGCCTCGGGTGGCGGGGCGCGGCCTCGCATTGGGTTCACTACGACAAGGCCTATCTGTTGCTGGCCGGCCTGGCCACCGGCCTGGTCATCAGCGTGCACAGCGTGGTGTCCTTCGACTTCGCCGTGTCCTTGGTGCCGGGCTGGCACATGACCATCTTCCCG
>Ga0182017_10004216_pt1 | contig 10707 bp, 11 predicted proteins | sample 712E3DmetaG_FD_120492 | JGI IMG/M metagenome (GOLD analysis project Ga0182017, IMG submission 120492) | Permafrost microbial communities from Stordalen Mire, Sweden - 712E3D metaG | ecosystem: Environmental > Terrestrial > Soil > Wetlands > Permafrost | place: Sweden: Stordalen | collected... | reverse complement strand
GCGCCGGGGAATTAAATGGTGAACGGACGCCCAGCAAACACAGAACTGCAATCGCCGTCCCCAAAGCATGTTTTTTGAAGAATTCGATTTTCATAATCAAGCTGTTGTCAATTTAAGACGCCAGAGAGTATAACATAGTTACGATGCATTAGTTGCGGAAAATGTTCCCGGCGCGCGGGATTGGGCGCCAATGGTACCCCCATCCCGAATTGAACGGGAATCAACGGTTTAGGAAACAGTTTAGTCTTCTGCATGACGGTAAGCAGAAAACGATTGCAAACATTGGTCATTCATAAGGTTGTAATGATTTCATTACACACCATCTGATACCGCCATGTGATACTGTTTCCATGAAAGCTGAAAACAATGAATCCGCGAGCCTTTGGACGAAAGCTCCGGTCGCAAATCTGGTGCGATATGAACCCTCCGGCATCTACTTCGTTCGCGCAAAAGTGCGCGGAAAGCTGATCCGAAAATCCTTGGAGACGAATGTTCTTTCCGTCGCCAAATTGCGCCTGGCTGACGTGCTGGACACCGAACACAAAGCCGTTGCCCCGTCTCAAACCAAGATTGTCGGGAAAATGATTTTTGCCGACACACTCGCAATTTTCAAAGAACGCCAAAAACACGCCACGGACATCAAGGAGCGAACGAAAGAATACAACGAACGCGCAACCGATGCACTCCTGAAAACGTGGGCAGGCTTGGAGCAAATGGATGTGAAGCGCATCACGAAATTCGATTGCCTCGAATGGCGGGCGCGGTTCGGCAAAATGTATTCCCCTACTGTGACGAACGGCACACTTTCGGTTCTCCGGCGTATTCTGGACATTGCCGTGGATTCAGGTGCGCGTTACGACAATCCAGCCAAAGATAAAGACGTAAAACGCGCGCGTGTGCGCCGAAAAGAATTGCAGTTGCCAGAACCCGGCCAATTCCTTGCTTTGGTTAAAAAGGTGCGAACGGCTGGCAGCAGAGACAGTGATAATTGCGGGGATGCGATAGAATTCTTTTCTTATGTTGGTGCGCGTTTGAGTGAAGCGGCGAAGATCTATGGACGAGATTGCAGCTTTTTGAAAAACGAAATCATCATTCGGGGCGATTCGATAACCGGAACAAAGAATTGGGAAATGCGGCGTGTGCCGATGATCCCTGAAGTGCGGAAACTGCTGGAACGCTTAAAAGCCGAACGCGGGGAAAAGGAATTTCTGGATAATCCGGTTCTCAAAGTCCGAAAATTCAACCGCTCATTAAAAAACGCCTGCAAGAAATTGGGGCTTTTTCACCTGACGCACCATGACCTGCGACACCTGTTTGCGACACGCTGCATTGAGTCTGGTGTGGACATCCCGACAGTCGCGAAGTGGTTGGGACATAAGGATGGTGGCGTGCTTGCGATGCAAACCTACGGCCATTTACGGGATGGACATTCCGCCAACATGGCGCAGAAGGTTATTTTCGGAGAAGTCGTAACCCCGGATGTTATGTCGCCGCCAAAACCAAACCCGCCAGCAACCGCTGCCTCGACGAACTCCACCAAAACGGCGGCTCAAGCAAAAGCAGCGTATTCTTATCCGTGGTGGGCGTCCAGTAATCTAATCGAAGTTTTTTGGGGACAGGCCAACGAGCCGGTGCAAATCGTGCCGCCTGCAAAATATCTTCAAAGCGCAAAAGCGGCGTTGGGACGCGAAGTGTTTGAACAGGAATTGGCAGAGCCGCAAGCCTTGCTGGATGAATTGCAGGAGCGCGTCGGCGTTGCAACCACTGAGAAATTGAAGGCTAAAATGTTATCAGGCGCGTCCTGAAATGTTCGCACACATTGCCGAGAGCGATTTAATCCTGGCTGGGCGCGATGGGCTGATCTTCCGGCTCAACCAAACGGTAAGCCAGTCGGTACGCCAGCGAAACAGCCGAAAGCTGCCTTCTCCCGCAACTGAATGCGTTGAGCGGGGAATTCACCCCTAGACATAACTAAGATTGTGCGAGATAACGCCAACGCATATTTATGGCGGCAATTTGCATATTTTAATATGTCTTTTTCAAATTCGTTTTAGGCATAATAAGAAAAATATCCATGAACAAACCAATATTTATTGAAGCGGTCGGTGCAGCACTAATTTTGTTGGCTTGGTTTCTTGAATGGGGATCGGTTCAAAAGTGGGACGCTGCTCGTGATAATCTTAGGAGCTCGTATACGATGATGTTCAATGATTATATTCAAGAAGTAGACAAAGCCGATGTTGAGGCTTCTTATATGAAAACCCGATTGTTGACTACGGGCAACACTGAGGGTGTTTCTATAAAAGATTTAGGGCCGGTTTGGAATTATTCAGATGTAAGAAAAATATGGGCGAGACAACAACTGGTTTTAATGGAACCCTTAATCGGGATGCAAGAAGTGTTCCGTGAATATCAAAAGGGATTAATGCTTGTTGGTCCCAATTGGGATACCGTTAACGCTCTAAACGCGAACATTCAAAAGGAATTCTTCAATGGGTTTAATGAAAATGATCGTCATGCTTTTCAGCAGTCTAAGCCTTTTTCGTATGAACATGGCGGCACAATTTATCTGATTGGAAATCAAGGTCGTGATGCCATTCCTGAATTGGGGTTGCTAACATTCCAGCAGGCAGATTCCATCACCCGAGATGTTCAACTATTACAAGTTAGTCTTAGAACACTTTTTTACGCCATCGACAAGGGAATATCCCATAAATCGGCAATGAATACGTTCTACTACAGAATTATTTATGGTTTGGGAAGCGTTCTTGTTGTGGCGTCATTTTTAATTAAATCATTTCGCACAGAAGCTGTGCCAAATTGGAAAAAGCGGCATTAACATTGCGATCTATATGGGAATGGAATGCGGCCAGTCATTGATCTTTTAAAGAAGGGTAGAAGTGCCATGTATGTAACATTACGCGGATTGTGCGAAGTTTGTGATAGAAGAAGAATCGTGCAGTCCTGGACGGCATATTAATTATGCTTCCGTTTGGGATTTGCGTCTTTCCTTGAGACGGATTCATAAACTTTTGAACCTACTAACATTATGCTTCCTAAAACGTATAAACAATGATAGATGAATGAATAAAAGTCTGATTTGGCTTTGATTGCAACCTCCATTGACCCAACAACGTTTTGAAACCGATCAACAAGATATTTCAACCTTAAATCAAGATTAAAAGCCTGCGTTGCAGAAATCTTTGTGTCATCAGGGGTAGAATCGAATGAGGTTCTAATCTGGATTACGGTACTAGGTGTATTGCCATCCATGACTTTAGCATTTTTTAAGTAATTTACACCTTGTTCGTCTAAGCCAGTTGCTAGACCAGAATAAATCCCGTTGCTTGTTGATCTGATTTCTCCAAGGGAAGGATTTGAATCAATGTGCCATGAAGCTTGTTCCTGAAGCAGCACAACATAAAACGTCGAAGCCACATTCAGTTGGCACACCAAGTTATCAGCCCACACTTTACGAACTCTGGGCTGAATCCATATTGGTGCAATATCACGAATTAAACGCGGATGCGTATCTTTTGAATTTTGAAAGATGTCTGACCATATTAGCAACATTTCCATTTTGTAATCGATTTCCTGGTCGTGAATTACTTGAAAGAAATTTACTTCCTCATCCATTAGGCCCGTTTGTGTTTTCTGCCACTTCTGAACTGAATTCCAATCCATATACCATGTGACAAGAAGAATCGCTGCCGCAAACGCCTCAAGCATTTTGATTTTGTTCATAGTAACGGAGGTTTTTATTATATTCTGAAGAATCGCAAATTACGACAACCCAAACAAGACATAATCTGAATTGTGCGACGTGGGACAACACGCTAATCACAGAACCAACGGCATTTCGGCTGACCACTTGGAAACCATAAAAATACTCCCAACGTGTATCCATATTCCCCGCCTTTTTCGATTGGAACGGTCAGAGCCTCTAGCTTCTCCTGATCGAATGGACAGGGCTTTTCATGCTTAATTTCCACAACTATCAGATTTCTTTCATGATTCCCGCGCGAGTGAACAAGGATGTCTGGCCGAAATAATTTATCATTAAGAATGTTAGGGTCTTTTAGTATTTTTTTACACGCTGTACAGTTACAAGCCTCGAGAGCTTGTTTTTCTATAGTACCTATATCAACCCGCTTAGATGCTCTTAAATTCTTATTGTATTCACAATCAACATTAAGTTCCCTTGTCCCGGTAAAAAGTGTTTCCAAATAAACGGCAAGCCGATGACTGATAGCCTGTTCGTGTGCTTCCGATTTCAGCAATTCTGAATCTCCACTCTCCATAAAGAGATTAACTGCTGTGATAATTTTATTTTTGAGTTCATCCGCTGTGTATATTCTCGTTTTCATATAATCTAACTACGCGATCTATTTAACGTCCATGAGGGCCTGTTTATGACGCTTGCGAAGATACTGCTCGTGTTCCTGGAGCAGCCTTAACTCCGCCCCAGTCGCGGTCGCTTTCATTCCTTCAAGCTCCAAAAGAGCCTGGGGTATGGTCAGCCACGATATATCCTCTCCCTGCCCCAGCAGTCGCTTCGCGGCGGCCAGATCATATTTGCGGCATGTAGCTTTGCCTAAAAGGTCAGGTCGTTCTAGGTGGATCAAACGCGTGCCAATTTCCTTCAGGCGCGGGTCTTTGAATTTTTCAACTATCGCATAACGCTTGGCCCACGCTGCTTCGTGAAATTCTTCCATTAATTTTTCGTCGGGCTTCTCAATGAATCCATTGTAAATCTGCTGCTCAATATGAGGCGAGGGTGGATATTCCTCGGCTTCAGCCTCAAAAGCTGAAATCAACCTCTCACGCAGTGCGGCATCAGACTGTAGCATCACTGCACGGCGTTCCAATTCTTTCAAGCCGTGTTCTGAGTTTTTGCACATCTCCGGAGCATCCTCGACCGAGAAGAGCATAGGTGCGGCATTAGATTTTAATCTGCGTACTGGTTTTGGGGACGCGGCGAGGCGTGCTGAAAGCTGCGTCGCGGCGAGAAATCGTAATGATTCCGTATCGACGTTGAGGTTATACACATACCATTCCGCTTTATTTTGCTGATTCTGTCCGATTGTCGTGGCAATGCATGAATGTGGTTTGCCAAAGTAAAAGTCACTCACGCAGAACATGCGCTCCTCCGTGATATAATCGACGACGGCGGCTTTCGTGCTATATCGCATAAAGGAAGACCAAACATGTGCCGCCTTCTCCACGAGAAGGCGACAGAGATATATCGTGGCCTCAACGTCGCCCATCGCATCGTGCGCCCGGTCGTGTTTGAACCCATTAGCTGGTGCAACCTGATCCAGCTTAAATATCCTTTGGCCATTGTTGTCGATGGGGAATGTCAGCGCATCAGGGGCATAGAGGCTGCACGCTTGAACAATACGCATAATATCAGACCGGCTATTTCCGGCGCTATTTGTCAGATATGGATTGTGTAAAGTCTTGTAGAGGGCTTGACGAATCAAATCCTCGTCGAATCTAATCGAATTCCACCCAACGAATAAAGCTGGAGACCACGACAGCAACTTTTTGCGAATGGCACGGACCATCTCATAATGAGACGGGAAAGAGAGATCGGTTAACTGAGAAACTTTCACCCGTGTGACATTCATCGCACCGGGTGTAGGGACTACGTGAGGCAAGAGGCGGCAACGAATCGTGAAGCGATCAATCTCCTTGAGTTTTTCGTCAGTCCGGATCGCGGCAAATTGTAAAATCTGATCAAAAAAGGTCTGTGTCCCCGTTGTTTCTGTATCATAGAAAACAAGACTCATGGCCGTCCGGGCTAAATGGTTTAAGTGCGATTTCGGATTCGATACTCCAATGCCTGCTTGCTCACTCGAAACTTTTTCGCAAGTTCTTCTATAGGACCGTCGTCTTCTATGTCGAATTGTTTCCCGGCCAAGGCTAGATTAATCAGTGTGCTAGGCATCAATAATTCTGCTGCAAATTGATTTGCTCGAATTTCAATCAGCTCTGTTCCGGTTGCCGACTTTGAATCGCGCATTAGTCCTGGAAAACCTTTATCTACATGAATGCTGCTCGTAATCATCTCTCGATCAAATTCGAGATGTCCGAGCTCATGCGCAATTGTGAATCGCTGACGATTGGGGTGATGCAGCGAATTAACCCCGATGATTGGAACCCCATCTTTAATATGAACCATTCCAGACAATTCGTCATCGAATGGCGCAAATCGTACCTGAGCACCTAATTCCTTGGCGATTTTCTCCACAGGAGTGGGTGGGGACTTTATAGACAGGCGGACAAGAAGCTCGCGTGCCCGTACATATGGATTATCGCTTTGTTGTTTTGGCATGGCTTCCTTCCTTTTCTGGTTTTTGATTAGTATCCACTTGTAAAAAAAGGTTGGCGATTTGTTTTTTCTGTTGTGCCTTAAGATCGCTAGGAATCGGCAAGTTGGTATGCTCAGCCTCTGAATGGTCAATTGGTGGTGGTGGCATGAGATCAAAGGGCTTCAAATGTAACGCAGTTGCGAATTTGTAGAGCTGATGGACCAGAACGCTTTGTCGTCCGATTTCGATGTTGGCTAGTGATCCCCGCGAAATCCGAAGCTCGCTTGCCAGTGCTTCCTGCTTGAGCCCGAGCTTCTTACGCTTGGCTCTGATTTGCGCACCAATGTGTTTATAGATCGGGTCAGGAGGCACAGACTGTTTATACACCCAGGCAAAGCGGATGTCAATGCCACACGCATTGTGCTCTACACACGCAAAGTAATTGCGTGTATGGATTGACACGCCGGGGCTGCCGCCCTAGATTCAACGTACAAATGGAATTTAATTCCGAACAAGTCTAAACAGTTATGCCAAACGAAATCGAAATTCATATACACCTGGCCGAAGGGGGGCAGTCAAAAGCGATTAAAATCGCCGAGGATGCCACCATCGGCCAGTTGTTGGAAAAAGCTCAAGCGGCAGGTGCCGCTATCGGCGAACCCGGGGAAGAAATTATTCTTTGGGTCGAAGACAAAGAAATCGCGTGTCGCAAGCATCAAAAAATCCATGAATCCGGGATTAAGCATGGACATCATTTGCATTTCCACCATCGCGAGATCGTGATTATCGTCAATACGCGCGACGAAAAATGGGACAAGCCGGAAATATTGTACGGCGAAGTTGTCAAACTCGCCTTTCCCAACCAATCGCTTGATCCCAAGGACGTTTATTCGGTCACGTTCTCGAAGGGGCCGGAACACAAGCGCGAGGGGACTCTGGTTGCCGGCCAATCCGTGCAGGTCAAACGTGGTATGATATTCAATGTCAAACACACTTATAGATCATAGTCCTGACCTCAAGCGGCTACGCGACGAAGGGTATGAGGTGGAAATAAGAGGAGCCTTCTTGCTGGTGCATCATGTGCCATATGTGAATGCCAGCAGGGAAATAAAATACGGCTCGCTTGTTTCACCTCTTACCCTTTCCATGCCTACTCGCGCCGGTAAGCCCGGAAGTCATGAGATTCATTTTACAGGCGAACAACCCTGTAATCAGGATGGGAGTGTCATTCAGTCGCTCCCTCACCCAAACCCAGGGCCGAAAGTCTTGGATGAAAAAAACAATATTTCTACGAGATGCAGTTTTTCAAACCGCCCAAAGGATGATTTCCCTGATTATTACGAAAAGGCGATTTCTTATATTGGTGTCATTTGCGCCCCCGCTTTCGCAATAGACCCTAACGCGACACCAAAGACATTCAAACCAATTGAGTCAACCGACCCAAACTATGTCTTCAAGTATTTGGACACGAATTCCAGCCGTGCGGAAATTATTGCGATTACGGCAAAGTTTGAAAATCAGAAGCTCGGAATAATTGGATTGGGCGGCACTGGCTCTTATGTGCTGGATTTTGTGGCAAAAACACCTGTATTGGAAATCCACCTATTTGATGGAGATGATTATTACGTCCACAATGCGTTTAGAACGCCTGGCGCAACTTCCATTGATGAGTTCGGGCCTAACCTCAAAAAAGTGTCATACCTTGCGTCAATCTACTCCAAACTCCACAAATATATTATACCGCACGCTGAATTTCTTACCTCCGAAAACCTATCACAGTTATCCGTGTTGAGTTTCGTATTTGTTTGCATTGATGACGGGCCGGCGAAAAAGGCGTTGATAGATTATTTAATTGCCACAGGCATTCCCTTCGTTGATTGCGGGATTGGTATAGAGGCCAAGGACAATTGCCTTGGCGGGCTGGTCCGTGTTACGACAGGCACTGCGTCAAAGCACGACCACATTCAACAAAGAATATCATTCAAGGAATTGGGCAATGATGATTACGCCCAGAATATTCAGATTGCAGAACTAAATGCACTGAATGCGGCTTTGGCCGTGATAAAATGGAAAAAGCAACTGGGCTTTTACAAGGATCAGGAACACGAACATAATACCCTCTACGACCTCAACGTAAACAAACTGATGAATGATGAAGCTGTCGCATAAATTTGTAACCTCAGTCCCCAGGATACTTGAGGACGGGGTTATCTATATTTCGGTGGAATACGCTACCGCGATCCATAAATGTTGCTGTGGATGCGGCAATGAGGTTGTTACGCCTTTCTCTCCCGCTGACTGGAAACTGATATTTGATGGCGAAACGATATCCCTCTATCCCTCCATAGGAAACTGGAGTCTCAAATGTCAATCGCACTACTGGATTACAGAAAGCAAAGTCGTGTGGGCTACCAAATGGAACAAGAAGCGGATTGCTGCCGTCCGAAAGAAGGACGTGATGGATACGGAGCGGAAATTCAAGGAAAAAGGACAAGGATCATTTTGGGAACGTGTTTTTAAAAGAAAATGAATATTTCATAACCTTAAACCATAAAAACCTTTTTACTAAATAATATGAGAAGACAACGAAAACGGCGAAATACATTTATCGGGTTGGCACTAAATAGCCTTGGTGTGATTTTCTCCATCGTGGGCTTGATGTTCGTCTTTGCGAGGTGCTTTGGCGAATTGTCAATCCAAGCAATCCAAATAATGGCGGTGATGTTGTATATCCCTGCTGTGACGCTCATCATCGGCGTTTGCGGATGGATATGGACTAAGCGCTTTGATTGGCAAGATTTTTAATATTTCAATATATTGAACAACTCTAACTAACTGAACAAAAACAATGCTAGCAAAACCATATGTCAAATAAACGTGTATATATCGAAAGGCGCTCTGAAGGGGATTACGCCATCAGAAGAGCGAACTCGGAAAGAGCGAGTGCAGTTGAACCAACCCAAGCAAAAGCAATTGAAAGAGCACGAGAATTAAATCCAGGCGTTGCGCCCCATGTGGAGCGTGTTCGGGATACTGATGTTGGCGACCGTGATAAGTGGCGCAAACCTTAATGGACTAGTGAAGGATTCGACGGTCTGGCCGGGCGTGGGTTCTTCCAAATCCGTGTGGGGTTATCCTGGGAAGGGCGCCTTGATCCACCGTTCCCACAGCCCCGCAAAGCAAAAAGGTTCACCACTTTTTAGCATGATCCGAACCGGTTGGCGTTTCCCATCCCGCTCCTGCCATTCGTAAAAACTGTCAGTAGGAACCAGACACCGACGCTCCTGATACGCCTGCCGAAATGCCGCCCGGGTGTTTAAGGGTTTCGACCCGCGCGTTGATGAGTGCATTCCCGGTGCTTTCGTCCTTCGCCCATGATGGAATCAGTCCCCAACGCATCAATTTCATCTCTGGCTGCTGATTGCCCATGAAGATCACCGGAGCCATCTGCGTCGGGGCGATGTTGTAACGCGGGCCAAAGAAAGCGGGCGCATGACGGCATCCACCAGCTTCATCAGCTCTGCCAAATCCTTCGCATTGGAATAGCGACCGCACATCGCTGGGATATTAACCGAACCGGGTGACAAAGGAAAACCCAAGTTGCTGCCGTCGTTTATTAGTCAGGCGGGAACGGACAAGGCCAATGGTTCGGATCGTTTTGATGACGGTCCAATTTTCTCAAATAATCGAAACCATCCGTTGAATAAACCTCGGACATCTCTTTTCTCCAAGCGGGAGTTTGGGGCGGCTTGGTATCAAAAGAAATTCGCCTATTCGGTCTGGCGGGCGTTTTCGACAGGTTCGCCGCCATCCAAATTACAACCACCGCGCCAATTCCCAATATCCACACGAGTGCCATACGCTGTAATACTAGCACAATCGTTTTTGGATTTCACCCATTTTATGATTATGGGTCACGGCTTTTATTAAGCAAATCAGCCACGGTTTTATCGCCCGTCGGATCATTTGACGGGAAACTGCCTCCGGATTGTTTTTCTTTTGGTTGGTCGCGTTCTTGGCCGGAATTTCGAGAATTCATTTGAGCCAGTGAACTGATCACGGAAGCATTTTCGCCCATTGAAGAATTCACCAATGCTTCTGTGGCGGCGGCGGCGGCAATCGCGGTTTTAATGCCCGTCGTGGCATTTCCGGCAAAAGTTGTCGCGCCAGCCGTTGCCGCCGCCCGGCCCGCAGAAAAAGCTCCGCTGAACAAACTTGAAGCGGCAGATTGTCCAGTCGTTATCGCTCTTTGGATGGCGATGGGCGCAGCAATGGTGCTGAAAATAATCCAGATGCCCAGGAACGCGAGTCCCATCAGATTTTGCAAAGAATAAAGCGTGTTGGGTGCAGAGGAAGCACTTAAAAAGCTTTGGTCAGTCATAAAATCAATCAT
>Ga0182017_10004214_pt1 | contig 10709 bp, 10 predicted proteins | sample 712E3DmetaG_FD_120492 | JGI IMG/M metagenome (GOLD analysis project Ga0182017, IMG submission 120492) | Permafrost microbial communities from Stordalen Mire, Sweden - 712E3D metaG | ecosystem: Environmental > Terrestrial > Soil > Wetlands > Permafrost | place: Sweden: Stordalen | collected... | reverse complement strand
CGTGGCCAATCCGCCGGCGAGGATGGCGATGGGCAGCATGGGTCAGCTACGCGTCACCAGTTGGGTGCCTTCGAAATCGAAGTGCATGCGCACTTCGCGCAATCCGGCTTCCCTCAGCGCGTGGCGCAGGCGGGTCTTATCCTCCGTGTACAGCATCAGGAACCCGCCTCCGCCGGCGCCGATCAGCTTGCCGCCCAACGCTCCGTTGCCGCGCGCCAACCGATAGAACTCGTCGATCGCGGAATTGGTCATGGATTGCGACCGGTACTTCTTGCGCTCCCAGTGCTCGTGCATGATGGCGGCGAAGCGCCGCAGATCGCCCTGCTCCAGCGCCGCCTTGCTCTCATAGCCGAATCGCTTGATCTGGTGCAGGTGCTCGATCATCCCGCTGTCGCCAGAGCGCGTCTTCTGGTCCTGCTCGGCGAGAATGGCCGACGCGGACCGCGTGAAGCCGGTGAAGAACAGCAGCAGATTGTCTTCCAGGTTATACAGCGTCTCGGTGGAGATCCCCAGCGGCGTCACATCCACCCCGCCATCCCGCCGGAACTCGAACGACGTGATGCCGCCAAACGAGGAGATGTACTGGTCCTGCTTGCCGATGGGCTCGCCCAGGATGTCGATTTCGATGTGGCAGGCCTGTTCGGCCAGTTCCTGGCGCGGGACGAATTCCTTATTCAGCGTGTGCAGCGCGCGCAATAGCGCCACCGTGAAACTGCCGCTCGATCCCAGACCGGTGCCAGCGGGGATATCGGACAGGCTGACGATCTCGAGGTGGGGCGCCTTGACCGCCACCATGCGCAAAGCCTCGCGGATGATGGGGTGCTTGATCTCGTCCACCGTCTGCACCGTTTCGGTGGCCGAATACTTAATCAGGAATTCGGGCTGGAAGGTCTCGTGCAGCGTGATGTAGACGTACTTATCGATGGCGGCAGAGAGGACGAAGCCCCCGTGTTCGCGGTAGTAGGAGGGGAGGTCGGTGCCGCCTCCTCCCAGAGAAATGCGCATCGGGCTGCGGGTGATGATCATGCGGGCGTCTCACGGGCAACGGTTTCGACAATCCGCAGCATGGCCTGCGCGTCGGCGATGCCGGGGTTGGGTTGGCGCCCCAGGCGGATGTCTTCCAGGAAGGCGGCGTTTTCGGCGTGCCAGGAATCGTCGGCCATGGGATATTCCCATGCCAGGGTTTCTGGCGGCCCCATCTCCTTCGACATTTTGTACCAGGTGAGGCGCTCGGTGCCGTAGCTGCCGCCGAGGCCGTTGATTTCGAGTTTGCCCACGCGCCCGGCGATCTCGAAGCAGAACAAATTCTTCCACTCGGTCCAACTGGCGTGCAGGAAAGCCACCTGGCCGGCGGCGGTTTCCAGCAGCAGGAACCCGTTGTCCTCCACCGGCATGTCCCAGAAATATGTGCGGGCGCGGCCCCTTGCGCTAGGGAAATCGCCCAGGAACCAGCGGGAGAGGTCGATCAGGTGCGCGCCCTGGTCGATCAGTTCGCCGCCGCCGGAGAGCGCGGGGTCGGCGCGCCACTCGCGGTCGTAGCCGGGGCGTCCGCCGTGGCCATAGCGGCCGCGGATGAACATCATTTCGCCCAGCGCGCCGCTCTCGAAGATCTCGCGCGCCTGACGGAACGCGCGATGATATCGGTGGTTGAAGCCGATGCGGACCAACGCTCCGGTGCGGCGGGCGGCATCGGCCACGGCGTCGAGCTCGCTGGCGCGACGGGCTCCCGGCTTCTCGATCAGGACATGCTTTCCGGCGGCCGCGGCTTCCGCCGCGATGGGCGCCAGTTGATCGTGCGTGGTGGCGACGAACACCGCGTCCACATCGTCGCGGCGCACCGTCGCCCGCCAATCCGTGGACGCCGCGGCTCCGCTGTTGGCGGCGGCCAGTTGCACGGCGCGGTCGGCTTGCGTGTCGCAGCAAACCGTCACGCTGCCGGACGGAAGCGAGGCCGCCCGCTTGCGTCCAATCAGTCCGCAGCCGACGATGGCCGCCCGCACTCCTGTTTTCGGGGTCAAAATGCATTGTAGCGCCCGGAGGGGGCGAAGGTGGGACAGGCTTCAGCCTGTCAACGCCCGTTCGAGGGCGCATTTGTTCACGGCTTTTAGGCAGCGGTCGTCCGCTGGCACCGAACCACGCGGACGCCGTCCTACCCGGGGTACAATCTGGCGCAACAAGAATCTTGCGGTAGGGGGTGCGAGCGGGTGAGGCAGGCGCTTCCGCCTGCCAATTCTTGATCCTACCGCTTCAACGGGTCTTCCACCCAGGGCGGAGTGGCGTCGATCAGCCGCCCCAACTCGGGCTCGAGCTCCTCCATTTTGAGCTTCATTTCCCAGGCGATTTCGCGGTAGCTGAAGTGCCCCTTCACGCCGCTGCGCAGGTGCGAGATATACTCCGCCTCGGCGAAATCCATCTTGAACAGGAAGCGCGAGCGCCCGCCGAACGGCAGCAGGTATTCGCCCGCCCCCGCCGGCAGCCGGTGCATGGCGGCAAGGGCGGCCTGCATCGCTCCACTATAAATCTCCCCGGCGCCCGATTCGGCGACCAGCTTCGGCGTGTCGAACCCCAGATTGCCGCTGTACGCCTGGCGGAATTTCTGGCAGCGGCGATGGCGGTGCAAATCGCGGAACGCGCCGATATCCATCACCATATCGTAGGCGTACAGGCCCCCGCGAAAGCCGGCCAGGATCTCGTCGCGCCGGGTGCGCGATTGCAGCGCCACGTCGATCACTTCCGCCCGCTGCCGCTCGCTCCACGCGCAGGCCAACTCGTACAGCTCGCGGAACGGCCGCGCGGTCACGGAATAGAGCAGGGTGGCGGCGATGTCGGCCGGCACGTTGGTGGGGCGTATGAGATCGACGCGGTCCAGGTCCAGGCCGGCGCGCGCCGGCAGGTTTTGCGCGGCCCACTGCTTGAGGTCTTGGCGGGATTGCGCGGCGTGCTGGTCGGCGTCGGCGTGGCGCGCCAGGGTGGGCGCCAGCGGTTCGAGTTTGGCGGCGGCGTCCCAGACACAATCGGGCGGGGCGGCGCACGCTTGCGCGATTTCGTCGCCCAGGCTGCGCAGTTCCTCGTACTCGGAAGCCTTCAGCCGCCGGATCTGCTTTTCCACCGTGCGTATGCTGGCCACCTGCCCGACATTGGTGGGCACGCCCCAGAACAGCAGGTAGCGCGCCACGTCGAAGGCGCGGGCGGTGAGATTGCGCTCGTAGGCGTCCGGCTTCATGTCGGCGGGGCGCGGCAGGCGCTCGCTCAGGGCGGCAAACGCCAGTTCCTTCACCCGCGCGTAGGCCGCCAGCAGCGCCTCGCCGGCGGCCTGATATTCCACGGCGGGTTCGCCCGTCAGCTCGGGCGGCGTGATGAATCCGGAGCGCGAAAAATCCTGGTAGCGCGACGATTTGGCCTGGCCGTCCCACAGCGGCTCGGCTTCGATTTCGGTGGCGGCCAGTTCGCTGATGCCCTCGAAGCACATTACGGTGTGCCCCAGGTCGGCGATGGAGGCGTGGCCGTACTGGAAATAAAAGCTCTCCAGGAACTTCTCCGAGTTGTGGCTGCGCACCCATTCCACGCTCTCGCGGATGGAATCGGGAGACCGGCTGTAACGAGCCAGGGCGTAGGCGCTCTTCTCGGGCGGCATGGGCGCTACCGTGATGACGCGTTTCGTGGGGGCCAAGACGCTATGATAGCGGGGAATGCAGATCCGAATCCAACGTATCCACCCGAACGCCATCCTGCCCGCTTACGCTCACGGACCAAACGAGGACGCCGGCATGGATCTGCACGCGGTGGAGGACGTGGTGCTGGAACCCGGCGCGCCGCGCCTGGTGCCGACTGGGTTGACCATCGAGGTGCCTCCAGGTTATGAAGCGCAGGTGCGGCCGCGCAGCGGTCTGGCGCTCAAGCACGCCGTCACGATTCCGAATGCGCCGGGGACGATTGACCCCGGGTATCGCGGCGAATTGCGCGTGATCCTGCTGAACCTGGGGCGTGAGCCGTACACCGTCCACGCCGGGGACCGGATCGCGCAGATGATTCTGGCGCGCTACGAAGCGGTGGAGTGGCTGGAGGGCGATCTGGCCGATTCCTCGCGCGGCGCCGGCGGCTTCGGATCGTCGGGGCGGTAGGCGTGCGACAGTAGGCCGGACCTCGGGCGTGCGGCGCAGGCGTCAGAATATGCGCTCGGCGGTTCTCACCGGGGATCGGTAAACCCTTCGCGACTACAGGCGACCTACCTTAGCATTGCCGGGCTCGCTCCCTTGTTTTCAGGTAACCGCGTTATGAAATAAGCCGCGCTAGCGGTGCGCGAGCCTCCCCCAACTGCGCCGCCGCGCCCGTCTCCAGAGATGCTTCCGCTGTACACTGAATCTGAAAGAAGGTCAGAAAATGAGCTGTGCGGTTACGAGTACCATCCTGATGACCTTTGCTTGCGGCGCGGCGTCGGGCCAGCCCTTGGAACCGCGGCCGCAATTCGAAGTGGCGTCGGTCAAGCCGTCAGCCCCAGCCGAACAGAGAAGTGGCGGCCGCGGACTCCGCCGCACCACCGGCGGAGTCAGGACGCCGGACCCCATCCTGTTCTTCTGCGACTCCTGCACTCTGTCCGATCTGGTGATGAGCGCATATCACATTCAACCCTACCAGCTCTCCGCTCCAAGCTGGATGGAATCGGAGCGGTTCACGGTTAATGCAAAAGTACCAGCGGGGACTACTCCGGAGCAGCTTCGGTTGATGCAGCAGAGCCTCTTGGAGGAGCGCTTCAAGCTCACTTATCATCACGAAGAAAAGGAAATGCCGCGTTGTGAACTGCTGGTTGCAAAGGGTGGCCCGAGGCTGAAGCCTTCCGTTGGAGAGCCGACGGCTACAGATGGCCGCGAGCCAGGGGCAACGATTACGCCGGACGGCCGTGTTAGCGCGCGGTATAGCGACCTGTCGATGGCAGAGCTTGCCGGGATATTGTCGAAACAGGTTCACCTGCCGGTCACGGATGCCACGAGGCTGCAGGGAAGATTCGATTTCACCTTGTCCTGGGTCATGGACCGGGGCGAGCCGTCTGGGGCGCCCGACGCCGATTCCGGGCCCACCATTTTCAGTGCCCTTCAGGTACAGCTCGGGCTGAAATTAGAACAAAAGAAAGGTCCCGTGGATCGATTGGTGATCGACCATGCCGACAAGGTTCCCACCGGGAATTAGCTTGGCACTCCCCACATTACCCGCGAGTAACGCCGTAGTGTTTGCCGATGCTGCGCAACAGCTCCCCAGGGCACTGCACGGCAGGATTACCCGCCGCATGGCGACCACGGACGGGATCTGTTTTAAGCGGCGCCCGATCCTGGCAGCGCTCTGTCAGCCGGCTACTTCCCGCCGCTGGAGCCACCGGCGCAGAGACTCCTGCGTCTCACCGGACCGGCGGCCCGCTAGCAGACTCTCCACGCTGACATCTTCATCCAGATCCGGCCAGTGTATCCCCTCGCCGCCGGCGATGAGACGCCAGTTCTCCCGCTCCGCCGGTCGCCCGTGCGCCAAACGCGGAAACCACGCGAGTGGCACCGCGATCGTTCGGCCATCTGCCAGTTCCGCGACCAGCGCATCATCGCTCACACTTACGCTCTGGGCCAGCGCTTCCCTGAGTTCAGCCCCCAAAGTACTCATGCCATGACCCCAACAAAAAAGCCGCGTTCTCCGCGACCAGTCTCTCTATACGTCCAATTTCCGCCCGGCCGATGCCACGGCTCTTCTCCAAACGGACCGGTTCCAGCCAAAACTTCGCCTTTCCCTCTTCCCGCTCAACATGCACGTGGGGAGGTTCCTCTCGATCCGCTGAGTAAAAGAACAGGCGGTATGGCCCCGTGCGAAGAACGGTTGGCACTCTATCCCAGTGTACACGGCTGCTGCGTGGGCTGCTCAGGTGTCGCGCCGCGGGGTTTGGGAATGCTGATGGCTGTTACCAACCCACCAAGGGGGTCCCGCAGCCCTCGACTTGACGCCAATGGCGGCCCTGGCGCTCCAGCACGCCGTCACGATTCCGAATGCGCCGGGGACGATCGACCCCGGGTATCGCGGCGAATTGCGCGTGATCCTGCTGAACCTGGGGCGTGAGCCGTACACCGTCCACGCCGGAGACCGGATCGCGCAGATGATTCTGGCGCGCTACGAAGCCGTGGAGTGGCTGGAGGGCGGCCTGGCCGATTCTGTGCGCGGCGCCGGCGGCTTCGGGTCGTCGGGGCGATAGGGGCGGCAGGGGCGATTTTGGGTGTCGGAGACTACGGCCGAATGCCGAGTTTCTCTACTGCGATTCCTTGGCCGGGTGCGATGGCGAATCGGGACCAGTTCTTTGGCTCGCCCCAGCGCAGGTGAGCGTCGAAGAAAGCGCGCGTGATGTTGACGCCGGTTCGGTGGTTCAGAGCGACTTCAGGATCGGGGTGAGGGGTCAGCAGGCGAATGTCCATGAATGTGGCGTGGACGTAGCCGTGGGCGGTGATGGTGATCAGGCAGCTCTCGCGCGAATTCTGTTGAAGGAAGCCGCGAAGGGCGCGGTTCTTGGCGGCGCGCCAGTCTTCGAATTGCTTCCTGGTCACGTGGACGGCGGCCAACTGGGCGTCGGAAGCGAGCGGCTCGGCAACGTAGATCACTGCCACGGGGGCCAGCGTTGGTTTGCCTGGCAGCACAGTTGGGATGGGCTCCGTGGAGCCGGGGACAATGCCGAACATTTCGCCGTCCTGGTTCAGGCAGGCGCGAACGCGCGCGTCGACCTGGCAGGTGCGGATCGCGGCCTGGCCCCCCGCGGAGTGCCCGAAAACGCCGATCCGGGAGAGATCCAAACGATGGTGAAAAACCGAACCCGGTTTTTTCGCCAGGAGAGATATTCGGTTCAAGGCGAACACGATGTCGTCGGTTCTCCGGATCGCCACATCCCGTACGTCCTCGAGGTACGCCACGGTCGGCAGGGGATCGGGAGGGCGACGGCTGACGTAGGGGATCATCGTGCGGTCCGGCCGGATAATCAAGGCGGAGTCGGTTCCATGTTCCAGGGCAAAGATGACGTAGCCGTGACTGGCAAGTTCCTCGAGTTGGAGTTGGTAGGCGAGAACCGGCGCCTGCCCACCCGGCGAGAAGATGAGCACGGGAAACTTTGTGCGGCCCCCCGGCATAGGCGGCGCGGCGTAGGCGTTGGTCTGGATTGTGCCGGAGGTCACCGCATTCCATGCGCCGCCGAATTGAAGGCGCAGAATTCGTGTTTCAGGGGCGTTTTCCAGTCCTGCCAGGCCGGGGTAGTATTCCACGTGGTTGCCGTTGACCACGGCTGGATAGTAGACGTAGGCGGCGACTTCCCGAGGCTTGCCGGCGGTGGGCCCGACATCTTCCAGTCGGGCCGGATCGTTCCAGAGGACCATCTGACGCCCGACGGGGAACGCGCCGATGGGGGCGGGCAGGCTGGTTTCGGCAAACGCGGCGCTAAGGAACGCCGGCACAATAAGCGTGAAAGGAATGCGCATATCTGTTTTTGGACACCGCACGGCGGGAGCTTTGTTCCCGCCTGGCTTCGGAACTACCGTCGCGGCTCGGAAAGTCTATGGGAGGTGCGACCGTGCCGTGCGGGTGCAGGCTCATTTCGTAGGCGGGCAGCGGGACGCGGGCGTCCTGGCCCAGGGCACCCCGCCCAGGGGGGTCCGCCCCGCCCCCACTTCATCTTCTTGAGTGCGCCACGAGGGCCTGCAAATCCAACAGATGGCGCGGTTTGAACGCCTTTTTCGACCATTTGAACGTGGGCTCGAACTCCACCCCGACGAAATACCCGATTTCCCGGTAGACGCAATACCGCACGTAGCCCTGAAACGACTGTTTGGGTTCATCCCAGTGGATGATCACCCCCAACGGAATGGGCTCTTCCATTTGCAGACAGGCCCCTGAAGCGCAAATATCCTCCAGGATTGCCGTCGTCCCCCGCTCGCCTCCCGAGCGCTCTCTCCAGCGAACCTGTATCATGTCCGCGCACAGCATACGAACTTCCGATCTCCTCTCGTCCATACTAGTCTTATCGGCGGACGCGACCGCCGGCTTTATACTCCGCCGGCGGCCTTTGGACTAAAAAGAGTTCTATTTTCCATTAGTTGCCCGCATGACATAATCGAAGACAAACACCATGCGAACCCTCATTGTCCTGGTGGCCGCTGCCGTGGCGCTGGCTGGGTGCGGGCACAAGACGCGCGCCCGCGTGACGCCGCCGCGCGGTCCCTCGCGCCACCCGGTGGTGGTCCAACCGGGCGACACCGAAGAGGGCATCGCCAGTTGGTACGGCCACCCTTATCACGGCCGCGCCGCCGCCGATGGCGAGATCTACGACATGGAAAAAATGACGGCCGCGCATCGCACCCTCCCGTTCCAGACCTGGGTCAGGGTCTACGATCTGGACAACAACCGCTCCGTCGAAGTGCGCATCACCGACCGTGGCCCGTTTGTGGCCGGGCGCATCATCGATCTTTCGCACGCCGCGGCGCGCCAACTGGAGATGATCGGCCCGGGCGTGGCGCGCGTGCGCATCGAAGTCATCCGCACGCCGCCGGACGCCGCTCCGGGGCTGTTCGCGGTGCAGGTGGGCGCCTTCGGCGACCGCGCCAACGCCGAGCGGCTGCGCCGTCAAATGGAGGCGCGCTATGGCTCGGCGCGGCTGCTCCGGCGCGCCGAGAATCCGGCGCTGTGGCGGGTGCTGGTGGGGGCGGAGACGTCGGAGGATGGAGCCAACCGGCTGGCCGAACGCATCCGCCAAGATTCTGTTGAGAAAACCTCCGCCTTCGTCGTACGTATAGATGCAGCGACCTAGAAAAACATGCACCCGGCTGCTTCAGAGTGGGCTCACGGCCTAGTGGGCCAATCCCAGCACATCGCGGCCATCCGCAGGCTGATTGAGAAGGCGGCGAATAGCCAGCTTCCCGTCTTGCTGTTAGGCGAAAGCGGCACCGGGAAAGAGGTGGTGGCGCGCGCCGTCCACAACGTCAATCCGCGAGGCCAGTTTGTGCCTATCGACTGCGGTTCGCTGGTGGGCACCCTGATGGAAAGCGAACTTTTCGGCCATGTCAAGGGCGCATTCAGCGGGGCCGTGGAGAACAAGCGGGGCCTGGTGGAATTGGCCGACGGCGGCACCGCCTTCCTCGACGAGATTGGCGACCTGCCGCTCGAAATGCAGGTCAAGCTGCTGCGCCTGATTCAGGAGCGCGAATTCCGCGCCGTGGGTTCGCTGCAATGGCGCAAGGTGGACCTGCGGATCATCGCCGCCACGCACCGCAATCTCACCGAAGAGGTGAGCGCGGGCCGTTTCCGGCTGGACCTGTATTACCGCCTCAATGTCTTCGCCCTTCGTTTGCCTCCGCTACGCCAGCGCAAGGAGGATATACCGCTGCTGGTGAATCACTTTCTGCGCGCCGGCCAACTCTCGGGCCTGAAGGGGATCGAGCCCAGCCCGGAACTGTTCGAGACCTTTGAGGCGTACGACTGGCCGGGCAACATTCGCGAGTTGAAGCATTGCATCGACCGCCTGAACGCGCTCCACTCCGAAGGCGCGCTGGAAATGGCCGACCTTCCCTCCGCGCTGCTGCACCACCGCGCCATGTGCGGTCTGGAAAGGCTGTCCGGCGCCGTCGCCACGTCCGGCCAGACACCCGATTCCCTGCCCGATTTCGCCATGGCGCCGAAATCCCCGGTCATCTCCCTCCCCGAAAGCGAGCGCCACACCATCGCCCGCGCGCTGGCCGCCACCCGCGGGCAGCGCGGCAAGACGGCACGCCTGCTCCGTATAGGCCGCACCACGCTCTACCGGAAGATGAAACAATACGGTATTGAGTAGCGTTGGCTGACCCAAGGAAACTGCGCCCTAAGAAGCTGTGAAATAATCGCTGCGATTGCCGGTTGGCAGGCGAAAGCGCCTGCCCCACCACGGGCAAGTCGTTTGCTTGCAAAGGTGGGACAGGCTTCAGCCTGTCAACGCTCGCTTGCGAAGGAATTGTTCTGGTCATTTCATGACAGGCCCTGAACCGCTCACTATCGCGCTGGACGCGACCTACAGCATCGGCGACACGCTCTCCGGGGTGGGATTGTACTCGCACGAAATCCTGATGGGTCTGGCCGGTGCGCACCCGGAGGCGCGCTTCGATTTCTGTTATCGGCCGCATTGTTATCTCCGGGCGCGGCGCGCCGCCCTGCCACCCAACGCGCGGCGGCGCGTGTTGGCCGAACCGCTCGGGCCGCGCGGCGCCGGCCTTTTCCACGGCCTCAACCAACGCCTGCCGCGCATCCCCATGCGCCACGCCGTCGCCACCTTCCACGACCTCTTCGTGATGACCGGCGAATACTCCACGCCGGAGTTCCGCGCCCGCTTCACCGCGCAAGCGCGCGACGCCGCGGAACGCGCCGATGCCGTGATCGCGGTGTCGGAGTTCACCAGGAGCCAGGTCGTCTCCCTGCTGGGCGTGGATCCGGCGAAAACGCACGTGGTGCACCACGGCGTCCGGCATCTCGCCGCGCCGGGCAGCGCGCCACCTGGCCGCGAGAAGGTGATTCTGAACGTCGGCGCCATCCAGAAACGCAAGAATATCGCCCGCCTGGTGGAGGCGTTCGAAACGCTGGCGCCGCCGTGGCAACTGGTGCTCGCCGGATCCCACGGCTATGGCGCCGGGGAGATTCTGGCGCGCATCGAAAAGAGCCCCGCGCGCGACCGTATACGG
>Ga0182017_10004210_pt1 | contig 10714 bp, 11 predicted proteins | sample 712E3DmetaG_FD_120492 | JGI IMG/M metagenome (GOLD analysis project Ga0182017, IMG submission 120492) | Permafrost microbial communities from Stordalen Mire, Sweden - 712E3D metaG | ecosystem: Environmental > Terrestrial > Soil > Wetlands > Permafrost | place: Sweden: Stordalen | collected... | reverse complement strand
GTTTTGCCCTGCCAGACAGGCTTGCCCGCGCAATCACGGATTGTCACTGAGGCATCACGGACCGGTTCGGCCTTATCGAGGGAGGTGACCCAGACAAGAGATGATTCCCTGCCCCATTTAAAATGGGCCGCCATATTCGTTACCAGCGCCGATGTGGGGACATACATAGGCCCCGGTTTACTCAGAAGACGGGAGCCCATTAGCGTGCTCTCAAGCTCGATAACGTAGAAACCGGGGCTTTTTAGCGGTATACCTATGACCTCAAATTCCTTCGACTCACCGGGTTTCGGGATCGTCATCTGTTGGCCTTGCCCCTTCCCTGCGAATACCGATACCCTTCTGTCCGTATGGCTCAAGGTGTTAAGCCAGTGTATAATTTCTTCTTCCCGGTTGCCGTCAACACGGCTCACCTGTCCATTGACCTTTTGGACGATTCCTAATGCGGTATCCTTTTTTTCGGTTGTTTCAGCGGTCTTTTCCTTTCCCGTCCCTCTGATTTCCTCGGTCCAGGTTTTGATCTCCGTCTCGATGTTCCGCACCGTCACGGGAAGCAGCGGATTTATACTCATCTCGATAATGCCGAAATGGTCTGCAAACTTGGCAAGCGGTGTATAGCTGTGAGTTGTCACCTTCAGGGGAAATTTCTTGCCGTTCTGAAGGATGCGTCCCGCATCGTCTTTAAACCCCTCCGGGAGTGTAAGGGTAAAACGGCTGTTTTCCGGGAAAGGGCCTTCGAAGCTCATGGAATGGACAAACTGCTGCGCGTCAACGGCCTTTATCGCTAATACCTTGCCGGGTGTAACGAGATACGCTGTGGCACCTGATTCCTCTACTTTTCCCGGTTTCCACACCTGTCCCCGATCGCTCTTCAGGGTAATCTGCCTTGCTATCTCCCATGGCACCGGGGATGTAAAGAGGAGTTCCATGGGCGCGAGAGGTATACAGCCAACCTTGGGATTCTCTCGCATGCAACTGAACCGGGCCATGAAAGGTTCCCGTGTTTTGAAGGCAAGGGTCTGGTCTTCCGCGGTTGCGATGCCGCTCTTCGATTTCACCCCTCTCCCCCAGACGATCTTCACCGCCGCCTTTGCAGGAAAAGTACGCCTACAGCCAAAAACTACAGTAGGTCTTTTGTCTCTGCCATACTTTACGGCCTTCAGAAAATCTTCTTTCTCTGTGCCCGTCACAAGCCGAATGCCGATGCGCTCCTCGATACCCTCTACCGAGCAATACACATGCTGCTGAAGACTATTCTCATCAGGTTCACCGTCAAGGGTAACGATAAACCTCTGGTCTTCATCGATGTATTCACTACCCTCATATGGATTCGAGCGGATAATGGAAGGCCCGCCGGTATTGAAGATAAAGTTCTTTATCCCTCCGATCCTTTTACCGGAAAGTGTCTTCAATGCCGGTTTAACGGTAAAGGTACATACGACGCCCGCATCGAGGTCTCTGTCAAAATCATAAGACCAGTTCTTCCCGTCTACCCAGCGTCCCTCTCCTTTCTCCGGACACCGTACATCAAAGGGGTCTGCAAGCCTGGGATCACCGAATGCCACCATCTGGTCAGTAAAGCGCGCCGTTATCTGGCGTACTTTTTTCACGGTGCCTTCCGGCGAAAAAAAATCAACCCGTGGGGTCTCTGAGGCAAGCGCAACCCCTGCCAACAGGATCACGAGAACAAAAACCTTTGTGATCAATCTGGCCATAATCCCTCCCCTTTCCAAATTCTTCATTTTTTAGATCACGTCGTCTATGGCGTGAAGTACAAAAACCTTCTTTCTATAAATTGCGCTCCCCCGGACTGACTTCGCTCGCCATGCGGCGCATATGCAGCCGAAGTACCGCTTGCTTGCCTTTAGGAACCCATTTAAAAACATCATTGAAAATGATGACTGTCTAATATTTACCATGCTTTTTAAAAAATATGAATATGGAAAAGAACGAAAAAGCAGCTGGGATATAATTTATTTGAATAGACCGGCTGTAACACGTATAATCTTCTGGTATGGGTAAAGTCTTTCTTGTCGGCGCAGGACCGGGTGATCTAAAGCTCATCACCTTGAAAGGATTTGAACTCATCCAGTCTGCCGATACGATCATCTTTGATAGCCTTGTCAATAAGAACCTTCTGTATTTCGCCAAAAAGGGTGCAGAGTTTCTCTACGTGGGGAAACAAGCATCTCGGCATGAACTGCCCCAACCCGATATCAATGCCCTTCTCGTCGAGAAGGCAAAGGAAAGTAATGTGGTTGTTCGTCTCAAGGGCGGCGATCCATTCATTTTCGGCAGAGGCGGTGAGGAAGCAGAATATCTCGTCGAACACGGCGTCGATTTTGAAATCGTTCCCGGCGTTACCTCCGCCATATCAGCTCCGGCATATGCCGGCATACCATTGACCCACAGAGATTACGCTTCTACGGTTGCCTTCATTACCGGTCACGAAGACGGAAGAAAGAGAGAATCCACAATCAGGTGGCATGAACTTGCAACAGGGCCTGATACCCTCGTATTCCTTATGGGAATCAAAAACCTGAAAACCATCAAAGAAAGACTCATCGGGGAAGGGAAAAGTCCTCATACCCCTGCCTGTATTATTACATCGGGAACATTGCCCGAACAAAAGGTCGTCATGGGTTCTCTGAAAAAGATAGACGCCATTGCAAAGAAAGAGAACATAAAACCGCCCGGGATCATTATCGTAGGAGATGTTGTTCGTCTAAGAGAAAAACTCAGCTGGTACGAAAAAAAACCGTTTTTCGGCAAAACAATCCTCGTTACACGGGCGCCGCGCCAATCGAGAAGATTCGGCGAGATGCTTATCGAAAAAGGCGCTCGCGTTCTGTATGCGTCTACAATCGAAATAACCCCTATTGAACCCAATAATAAGCTGAAAAAGGCCATTGAGACCATTTCGGACTACTATGCAATTATCTTTACGAGTGTAAACAGCGTCGCAATCTTTTTTAACAACCTCATGGGAAACGACAAAGATGCGCGGGCGCTGAGGGGCATAAAGATCATCCCTATCGGACAGGCGACGGCAACTCTTCTGGAAACGAAGGGGATCACGGCTGACTTTATTCCACAAAGCTATACATCGGAAGGCATTGTAGAGATCCTTAAAAAACTGGAAATAAAAGGAAAGAAGTTTCTTTTACCAAGAGCAGAAGGGGGACGGGATATTCTTGTAGAGTTTATCGGAGGTCGGGGCGGCACATGCAATGTTGTTCCCATATACAAGACCATCCTTCCGAAAAAGAGGATTCCTCTTATTGAAAAACATGATGTTATTACCTTTACAAGCTCTTCAACGGTAGATAACTTTATCGTCCTCTACGGCAAAAAGGCACTCAAAAAAACGCTTGTTGCCTCAATCGGCCCCATAACCAGCGAAACATTGCGTAGATACAATGTCCCTGTCCATATCGAGGCTGCCAGGTACGATATACCTGGGCTCGTTGAAGCAATGGAAGCTCATTTTTTGAGGGAAAGTTCTGAGGATTAAATATAATTTTCGAGCAAAAGCGAAATAGCCTTTTCTACACTGCCGGGTTCTTTTGATTCCATTTCTTTTATACTCTTTTTTATCCTGAAATAGGTAAGTTCATCCTGAAGATCGTTAATGCTCCTGTAAATCCCTGATCTTCTGCCAAATCGATAAACAACCCTTTGTTCGTCGCTAAGGATAAAATAACTATCAATTACCGACAACATTTTCTCTTTGTCGTCAGGCAATTTACCGTCGATATCTTCGAGAAGATTTAAAATGTGGTCACTTTTAATATAGCTCGTAATCCCCTCCAAGTTTTCTATGAAAAGCCTTTCTTCGTGGAGAATGTCCTCTTCTGTAGGAAGCACAAAATCACCGCCTTTCAGCTTTTCGTAAAGGGGCATACTCTTTAAGATCTTCAAGGTTCTCAATCTAATAAAATCCGGGTTAATCTTATTCAATGCATCGGCAGTCTCTATGGCGTGTTCTCTCCACCATTCCATTCCGCCGAGACCGAGCACCACATACTCGGAAAGCTCAATACCCGATTCCTTAATTTTTCTTCCGCATTCGATATGCCCCTCTTTCGTAACCCCTTTATTCGTATATTGCAGCAGCATATCGTTTCCCGATTCAAGGCCGATATGTAGTCTTGTCAGTCCGGCCTCTTTCATATTTTGTAAATCATCAACCGATAACCTTTCCGCTATCGTCCGGGAGCGGGCGTAAGAGGTCACCCTATCAATTGTCGGGAATGTCGCCTTGAGGTATTTCAACGCATCAACGAACACACTGGGGCGCATTGCAAGGGAATTTGCATCCTGAATAAAGACATTTTTACCGCCAAAATACATCCAGACGGCAACACTCTTGTAACATTCGTTAATAATATAGCTTGAAAAAATCTCCCCTACGAGGGATTCGACAATTCGGCCACCGTAACCTTTTTCCATAGACAACTCTTTAATGTCATCACAAATCGCCTTTACTGTATCGATATCACTTTTGATGTCCTCGAGTTTTCTCTTTTCAAATTTCTTCTCTTTGTAGAGATGACAGAATGTACACTTGTTCCATGGACAATTCCGAGTAAACCTTATGAGGAGACTATATGCTTCATTTGGCGGCCTGATGGGGCCTATTTCATATCTCAACGATTTGTTACTCATTCCTGTCTATGTGAATGGCAAAGGCCGGGGTAGACTGTTTTGACATGACTTTTTTTCTCTTTTTTGCCTGACTTGTTCTTTTTTTCTTTCTTCGAAGCTCAGTTTTTTTCGTGTTTGACGGCATTCTTTCCTCCTTTTTCATCAAACATACCATATAACCTCAATGTTTTCAATTATTGCGGGCTATGGGCGAGAGACAATGGGCTATGGGATCCGCACGCAAGCATATGGATAGAGGGCAAAGAGCAATAGTCTATCGCCTATGCCCAGTCTTTTTTGAAAATTTAAGACAGGCCGACATCCTCATCAAGGCGCGTATCCTTGCTATCGCCTATGTTGTAGGACCTATGGCCTCCCACCGTGCATACAGGCCTGCGCTGGGCATAGATGCCGCATTAGATGCGTAAACAATAGGGGTATGCTGAAGTTGCGGACATGCGCAAAAGGATCTTCAATGAGAAAGGGTTCAGGTTTGATAATAACGCCCTGGATACTTAAATGCTGAAAACTGAATATTTAATGCTCGATGCCTGATAATTTTATCCGGTATCCAAAAGTCAGCACCCGACATCCGGTCCTTGACACGCTTAAACTGACTTCATACGCCGGCAGCGTCTTTTCTCTTGAAATATTCGAAATCATATGATATTTTAAGCGCAACAAATTTGCACGTCTTTCAATTAGTAACAGGGTGCGGGAAACTGTCTGTTACTAAAGCGCGAAAGGCGGAAGACTAACCGGAGGTCATTCATGTCAAATCTCACCATCAAGCAATTGCTCGAAGCAGGCGTCCATTTTGGGCACCAGACAAAAAGATGGAATCCCAAGATGAAGCCATACATCTTTGGCGCACGAAACGGAATTTATATCATTGACCTGCAAAAAACCCTAAAAATGTTCAAAGAAGCTTACAATTTCGTGAAAGAAGTCTCGTCCCACAATGATTATATACTCTTTGTCGGAACAAAAAAACAGGCCCAGGAATCAATAGCCGAGGAAGCAAAACGCTGTGGCGCTTTCTATGTGAATAACAGATGGCTCGGCGGTACCATGACAAACTTCCAGACTATTGAAAAAAGTCTCGATCGGTTGAAAAAATATGAAGAACTGAAAGAAGGCGACATATACAAAGTACTTCCAAAAAAAGAAGCCATTGGGATTGAAAAGGAAATCGAAAAGCTGAAAAAGAACATAGGCGGTATCAAGGGGATGGATCGTCTCCCCGGGGCCCTCTATGTCGTTGACCCCAAGAAAGAGTATATAGCGGTAAAAGAAGCAAAAAAACTTGGCATACCTACAGTAGGGATCGTCGACACGAACTGTGATCCCGACGATATAGATTTTATCATCCCTGGTAATGATGACGCTATCAGGGCGATTAAACTTATTACGTTGAAAATATCCGATGCCATTCTCGAAGGAAAAGCTCTCTATGTAGAAGAATTCCAGAGCAAAGAAGAGGGGCTCGCTGAAGATCTCAAACCTTTTATCGACGAGAGCATCATTGAAGACAACAATGATGCATTAGACGCCAATTCCTGAGGAGGATATTCATGGACATCAGCGCAGATACTGTTAAAAAATTAAGAGAAAAAACGGGCGTTGGACTTATGGACTGCAAAGAAGCCCTGAAACAGTCTAACGGCGATATGGAAAAAGCGATTGATTTCTTGCGGGAAAAAGGACTGGCAAAATTGCAGAAACGCATGGGGAAAGTCGCGTCGGAAGGTTCTATCGCATCATATATTCACACGGGCGGTAAAATCGGTACAATGGTAGAGGTGAACTGTGAGACAGATTTTGTGGCCAATACAAAAGAATTTCAGGAATTTGTCAAAGACATCGCGATGCAGATAACCGCGTCAAACCCGCTTTATGTAAAACGGGAAGATGTTCCTCAGGATGTCATAGACAAGGAAAAAGAAATATACAAAAAACAGGCCCTCGAATCAGGAAAACCTGAAAAGATACTCGACAAGATAGCTGAAGGGAAACTTGAAAAATTCTACCAGGAAGTCTGCCTCATTGAACAATCCTATATTAAGAATCCTGATATAACAGCAAAAGAACTCCTCGAAGAGCTTATCGTAAAAATGGGAGAAAAGATTATCATCAACAGATTTGTACGCTTTCAGTTGGGAGAAACGATTGAAGAGTAAGGTACAATACCGGAGGGTTCTTATCAAATTAAGCGGTGAGGCTCTCGTAGTCAATGAGGGACATGGCATCGACCAGGCCGCGCTTCTCGATATTGCCAAGCAAATAAAGGATGTTAAGGAATTGGGCATCGAGATTGCAATCGTACTGGGCGGAGGCAATATATACAGAGGGAAAAAGGGTGAAAAGGAGGGAATGGACAGGGTAACGGGTGACTATATGGGAATGATGGCAACAGTCATCAATGGCCTTGCACTCCAAAATACACTTGAAAACCTCGGCGTCGAAACCATTGTTCAAACCGCCCTCAAAATTGAAAAAATTGCCGAGCCCTATGTACGTAAAGATGCCCTCGAACATCTCAAGAAAGGCAGAATAGTCATTTTTGCCTGCGGCACAGGCAATCCCTATTTTACGACAGATACAGCAGCAGCACTTCGAGCTATCGAAATAAAGGCCGATATGCTCTTTAAGGCAACAAAAGTGGATGGAGTGTACGATAAAGATCCGGAGTATTATCAAAAGGCAAAATTTTACCCTGAAATCTCCTACAGCGATGTTCTCAAGAAAAATATTCAGGTCATGGACCTAACGGCAATTACCCTTTGCAAAGAGAATCGGCTTCCCCTCGCCGTATTTAACATACGGAAAAAAGGAAACCTGAAAAAAGCAGTCCTCGGTGAACACATCGGGACTATTGTGAGGAGTTAGACATGAATCACGAGGTCATTCAAGAATTTGAGGATAAACTCAAAAAATCAATTGCCGCTCTTAAAAAAGACCTTTCAAAATTGAGAACAGGTGTCGCTTCCGTTTCCCTTCTCGAAGACATAAAGATCGACTATTATAAACAACCTACGCCTCTCAACCAGGTTGCGACAATCGGAGTGCTGGACAGCAGGACCGTCACCATTCAGCCATGGGACAATGCTGTTATAAGCGAAATCGAAAAAGCAATCCAGAAATCTGATCTCGGCGTAAATCCTCTATCGGATGGCAAAATTATCAGACTTTCTTTTCCAAAACTAACTGAGGAACGGAGAAAGGAACTGACGAAACTTGGCAGTAAGATGCTTGAAAATACAAGGGTTGCCATGAGAAATGTCCGAAGAGATATTAATGAAAAATTAAAGAAAATGGAAAAAGACAAAACCCTCTCCCAGGATGATCTCAGAAAAAATCAGGATGAAGTTCAGAAAATAACCGACAAACACATAGAAATGGCGGAAAGAACTTACTCAGAGAAAGAAAAAGAGATCCTGGCGATCTGACGATAACCACTCAATGGATAACATAAAACTCAATAAGCTTCCCACCCATGTTGCTATCATTATGGATGGCAATGGACGATGGGCCAAGCGCAAGAAACTAAAACGCGTTGAAGGACACACAGTCGGCATAGAATCGGCGAGAGAGATCATCACCACAACCTGTGAGCTGAAAATACCCTACCTCACCCTTTATGCATTCTCAAAAGAAAACTGGGCTCGACCAAAAGATGAAGTGAGGACGCTCCTTGTACTTTTGAGTATATACCTCGAAGAGGAACTTCCGTTCATGATGGATAAAGGCATACGTTTCAATATGGTAGGAGAGATAGAGGATTTTCCCAAAAAACTCCAGATGCAGATCATGGATGTTGTAAAGAGAACGGCAAAAAATAAAAATCTTCACCTTAATATTGCCCTCAGTTACAGCGGACGAAGAGAAATCATCCATGTAGTGAAAGCAATCGTGGAAGACGTAAAGAAAGGCGCCATTAAAAAAATAGACGAAAGGACATTCAGAAAATACCTTTATGCAGGCAACACCCCGGATCCTGACTTTCTCATCAGAACGAGCGGCGAGATGAGGCTCAGCAATTTTCTTTTATGGCAGGTTGCATATACAGAAATATATGTAACTGACACACTCTGGCCTGATTTCAGAAAAAAGGCCTACCTGGAAGCGCTGCGAGAATTCACACGAAGAGAGAGAAGGTTTGGGAAGGTAAGGGAAGGCTGATTGGGAGAACTCAAAAAAAGAGTATTGGCCGCCTGTTTCCTCGCCCCTGTCGTTGCAGCCATTTTTTATTTTCTCCCACTTTTCTGGTTTTTTATTTTCCTCGCTTGTGTGGCCCTTATCGCGTTTTACGAGATAGCCGTCATGGCGGGCATAAAAGGGAAAAACCTGCTTCCATTCCTTATCGTCATTGGATTTATACCTCTTTACTTCGAATCTCTCATTATGTACTGTGCCTGGCTTCTTGCATCCCCCCTCATATACCTGATCGTAAGATTTCTTATGGGCGGAGGCAAAGAGGAGGGTATCAATGAAGAGATTATAAAAGGAACAATTGCCATAGTATTCGGCGAAATCTTCATTGTACTCCCTTTCATCTTCATGTATTTTCTCAAAGAGATCAATAACCTTTTCCCTTTTACCCTCCTTATAACATTGTGGGCCAGTGATACCTGTGCCTTTATGGTGGGAAAAGCGTTCGGAAAAAAACCTTTAGCGCCTGGGATCAGTCCGAAAAAAACGTACGAAGGCTTCCTTGGAGCAATCATCGGCAGCATGATCATCATAGTCGCATTCCACAGACTGCTCGATTTCACCATTGCAAAGGCTCTTATTACGGGAGCTCTGATAGGCATACTGGGTCAGGCAGGAGATCTCCTTGAATCTGTTGCAAAGCGGGTATCGCATACGAAGGACTCTTCGGCGTTCATTCCCGGACATGGCGGCGTCCTCGACAGGATAGACAGCTTTATCTTTACGGCTCCCTTTTGGTATTTTTGTATCATATGGGTTTAACAGGCATGAAAAAGAAAATAGTCATCCTCGGTTCTACCGGCTCTATTGGGCAAGCTACGCTTGAGATCATAGCGCACGAGAAGGACAGGCTTGAGGTCTTCGGTCTTGCCTGTAAGGGTAACGTAGACCTCTTAAACACACAAATACAAAAGTTTAAACCCAAATATGTCTGTATAGACGATGAATCGCAGAAAAGCAGGATAGTCTTTGACAAAACAAAACTCTTAACCGGCATTGATGGTATGAAAGAAATGACAGGCATGGAGGCCGATATCGTCGTCAATGCCCTTCCCGGCAGCATCGGTCTTGAGCCCACGATAGCGGCGCTCAAACACAAGAAAACCATCGCCCTTGCGAATAAAGAAAGCCTTATTATGGCAGGCAGGATCATTACAAAGCTCCTGAAGGCAGCCCCAAAGAAGCTCATACCTGTCGACAGCGAACACTCTGCGCTGCATCAATTGATGCAAACCATCCCCAAAAAAGAACTGAAAACAATGATTATCACTGCATCAGGGGGGCCCTTCAGAAACTATGCAAAAGATGACTTAAAGAAGGCAAAACCTGAAGAGGCGCTCAATCATCCGATCTGGAAAATGGGGCAGAAGATCACCCTCGACTCGGCAACACTCATGAATAAAGGTCTTGAAGTCATTGAAGCACGATGGCTCTTCGATATAGAACCTTCAAAGATTAAGGTGTTGATCCACCCTGAAAGCATCCTCCACGGGATTGTTGAATTGGCCGATAACTCCCTCATGGCATATATGTCATGGCCGGACATGAAGATACCCATCGCATATGCCTTAAATGCCTTCAAAAGATTGCCGCTGCCCGTCAAGAGGCTGAGCCTTGAAGATATCGGCAGCCTCTCCTTCTATCCGCCTGATTTGGAAAGGTTCCCGTCGCTCAGGCTTGCATATGATGCCCTTGCATCGGGTGACAGCGCACTTATTGTGCTCAATACCGCCAATGAGATCGCTTCAGAGGCTTTCATCCAGGGGAGGCTTCTATTTACCGATATACCTCATATTGTCGAGGACGCCCTGGAACATCATACAAGGCAATCAGAAATTGAGAACATCGACACTGTCCT
>Ga0182017_10004209_pt1 | contig 10714 bp, 6 predicted proteins | sample 712E3DmetaG_FD_120492 | JGI IMG/M metagenome (GOLD analysis project Ga0182017, IMG submission 120492) | Permafrost microbial communities from Stordalen Mire, Sweden - 712E3D metaG | ecosystem: Environmental > Terrestrial > Soil > Wetlands > Permafrost | place: Sweden: Stordalen | collected... | reverse complement strand
GACGCTGCAAGATTCGGGGGTAGTCGTCATCTGGCGGCCGTTCCTCGAAATGAACGGCGGCTGGTTCTGGTGGGGAAACGGGGACGTGACGGCCTTCGTTGCGCTGTGGAGGCATATGTTCAACTATTTCACGACAACGAAAGGTTTGCATAATCTTCTTTGGAATTATTCGCCGAACATCGGTGCAAACGTGACCAAGTATTACCCCGGAGACGCGTATGTCGATATTGTCGGCCTCGATGGGTATTACGCCGAGCCGACCTCGCTGAACATTCCTGAGTATGCCAGCATGCTTACGTACAATAAGCCGCTGGGCTTCGGCGAATTCGGGGGTATTCCCGCCGGGGGCGGAAGTCAGAACGTATTTGACAACGCAGTCCTCATTAACAGCATAAAAGCCAACTATCCGAAGATGTGTTATTTCATGCCCTGGCATTGCTCGTGGTCAATCGTCTGCCAGAAAAATGCTACGCAGCTCATGACTGATCCGTGGGTCATCACCAGGGACAAATTGACATGGAAAACCATGACGCCAATCGCCGACAACGGCATGAAACGGGCCGCTCCTCTGGTCTTGTCTCGGACCAATTCTCCGCAGGTTCTTTACACGATGCAGGGACGTGCGATCAAGTATTCCGGCAAAGGTACTGTACCCGCGGGGCTTTACTTCAGCAAAGAGCCTGGAAGTCAGGCAGCGGGTCAATCGATGAGAAAAGTAGTTATCGGAAACGGACGGGAGTAAAGAAAGACAAGCAAACAACGGCCTCACCCATTTTCCCCTCTCCGTTGACGGAGAGGGGAAGACACGAAGCGGAAAGAAAGGTTCTGTAGGCGAATCATATACGCCTGCCTGCGCTATCGCTTCGTTAGACAGGCGTTTAGCGTAGATAATTACCCATACAGAACCTTATCCACCTTGTGTGTTAGGACTGAAAGTAAAATTGTCTCTCAATCTTTATTAAATGAGGAGAAGCTATGCGCAGTAGAATTTTGTTCAAAGCCGCAATTCTTTTTTTCGGGGCGATATTTATCTGCCAGGCATCGAGTGTAGTCCCAAATCCGATCCTTTCGAGGGGAAAAACGGTGTATACGTCAAGCGGGACGGTGACGAGTTTGACGGACGACAAATTCGGGCCGTCATGGACCGCGGGCAATAATTCCTGGCTTGCCGTTAACGTGGGTACGGGCCATTCGAAGGTTTTTGTCAATTGGGATGTTCCTTATGTCAATTGGTTCGATTCTTCCACGGGCGCCGCCGCCAACCTGAAGACCTGCGGCGGTCCGTCGGACAAGGGGCCGGTCAATTACACGCTCCAAACGTCGGCGAATTCCACCAATGGGTCCGACGGCACGTGGACGACCGCGCTGACGATCACCGGCAACAAAGTTTCGTCACGGGGACATTTGATTGATTTTACCGGCGCAAGTTGGGTCAAAATGAACATCACGACGGGCGGCGTCGGACTCGATGAATTCGAAGTGTTCGACATGTCGAACAACGGCACCGACATCTGGTTTTTCCCCGGCACCAGCATTACGGAGATGACCTATAAAAGCGAAATCCCGGCCCAGAATTTCGCGGATTTGGTTCATGCGTCGCATTCGGCCTACTATCCGGCCATGATCAGGGGCGGAATCGGCTGTATATTGGGCGTCTACATGTCCACGCTTATTTCCTTTTATCTTGAAATGTCACGCGGCGCGAAATACTGGGCCATCGAGCAGGGCACCAATGACGCCTGGGGAGGCTCAAGCAACACTGCCACCTTTACAAAAAACATGCAGCTCGTCATCGACTCCTGCAAGGCCGCCGGGGTCCAGCCTATTATCGCACGGCTGATCGCCACTAATCCAACGCAGGCAGGGTGGCAAGTCAACGCGGCTTTTGAAACCGCAATCGATAACCTTACCACGCAAAACAAACTCATCGCCGGCCCGGACCTCTATACCTATTTTTTAAACCATGCCTCGGAACATAACTCCGACGGCATCCACCCCAATGCAACCGGCGCCGCAAGCATCCAGCGGCTTTGGGCGCAGAAAATGGATTCGCTTTACAATGGAACAATCGTTGCGAAAGGCGGTAACGAGTTAAAAGCAAACGGATCGCCCCGGAGTTTTTCAATGTCCTATGCAAAGGGCCTCATTGAAATACATGCTTTAAAGGCTGGTTCCTTGCGCATCTTCTCGACCAACGGCGCCTTACTGAAAAACATGGATATTCCGGCCGTGGGCTCTTACCATTTTTCGGTCCCGACCGGATGTTGCATTATTCAGTTTACGGCAATCGACAATTCGGTTGAAACCATGCCCATGGTCGTTCAATAACAATCATGGTTGCGCGGAGGGGCGAAATTTATTTTATCGTCATATAGTTCGCAATTTTAAACCTATAACCTTTAAAGGACAGATTGTATGAAGTATCGAGCAGCTTTTCTGATCTGTGGCGCCTTGGGCCTTATTTCTTATTCGTTGGGAGCGACCGTGACCCTGACGGGACGGGTTATCGACAATAGCTCACCCGCCGTACCCATCACCGGCGCCGCGGTTTCGCTCAAGGTCAATGGAGCTTCAACGACAACTAGCACAACAGGACAATTTACGTTGACTGCTACCGTGACCGGGGTGACGCAGACGGGTTCGGGTGGAATTTCGACCATGCAAATGCTCGGATCGAAATTGTCCTTTTCAACCATTGCGAGCGAAAAGGTCCGTATCGACCTTTTCGAACTGGACGGCCGCGGCGCCGGCGCCCTTGTGGACCGGAACTTTGAAGCGGGATCGTATTCGCTTTCAATACCCGGACTTATGGGCAAAAATGCCAAGTCGGGTCTTTATGTTCTCAAAATACGGAAAGGCGCGGAGAATTTTATCGGTACGTTCATGCTGGTTGGCGCCAAGGGCGGGGCCATGTCCGTCGCCTGTCAGAACATCGCAGCCGCCGGCCAAACGTTTCTTGCCAAAACCGCCGCGTCGCTCGATAGTTTGCTGGTGACCAAGATCGGGTATGTTTCCAAAGCGCTCCCCATAACCGCTTATACTACTCAAACCATTGGCGACGTCATTCTCACCACGAATGCCGCCGACGCCGTGATCGAGCATAAAATCGACTCGCTTATGGCGCTCATGACCATCAACGACAAGGCCGGCCAGATGGTGCAGACGCAGATCAACTCGGGATCGGAAAGCGATAGGTTGACCGATGCGCAATACGCTTCGATGTGCCCGGGGTCGGTCTTCAATGGCGGAAGCGACCCGTCGTGTCCGGCCAACACTCCCGCGGCCTGGGCCACGATCATCGACCGCATACAAACCGCCATCATGAACAATTCGAAGCTCAAAATCCCCATGATTTACGGGCAGGACTGCGTGCACGGGGTCGCGGAAGTGGCCGGATGCACGGTGTTTCCCCATGACATCGGACTTGGCTGCACGCATGACTCGGCCTTGGTGGCCCAGATAGGTCGCGATGTGGCGGCCGAATGTGCGGGCATAGGTATACGTATGACTTTTGCACCGTGCATCGCCTCGGTTCGCAATGAGCGCTGGGGCCGCACCTTTGAAGGTTTCGGCGAAACTCCTGAAATAAACGCCCAGATGGGTGCGGCGTATGTCATTGGTCTGGAGGGCGATGGCGATATTTCCCAGACCGGCGCCATATCTGCATCGGTAAAGCATTATCTCGGTGATGGCGCAACAAAAAACGGTGTTAATAATGACACTGCATGGATTTCGGATGCTACGATGCGCGCAGTTCATCTTCCTCAATATACCGCATGCGTAAGGCAAAAAACGGGCGTGGTCATGATATCTTATTCCGCTTGGAATCATAATGGAAAGTCCTGGGCGCAATCTATTGATTCTTATACGATGACCACGTTGCTCAAGGGCGAGTTGGGCTTTGACGGGATCTGCCTCAGCGACTGGGATGGCCTGCTCATGGCCTGTGGGGCCTATAACAATAGCTGTGTGGCTTCCGCGATCAATGCCGGCATGGACATGGTCATGATCGTGGCCAATGTCAATCCGAACAACTTCATCAATGCGGTCGTGGCTGATGTGGCCAACAACACGATCCCTATCGCGCGCGTCAACGACGCGGTCAGGCGAATCCTGCGCCTCAAATTTCGCATGCATTTGTGGGACCATACCTTGTCGAACGCAACGCTCAGGGGCCAGATTTGGTCGCAAGCCCATCAGGATGATGCGCGCCAGGCAGTGCGTGAATCCATGGTTTTGCTTAAAAATACCGGCAGCGCCCTTCCTTTGCTTAAAACCGATAAAGTCGTGGTGGTAGGGCCATATGCGGATGATATGGGCGCGCAGTGCGGTGGATGGACGATCAGTTGGCAAGGACAAACGGGAAATAACAAAGGAATCGCGGGCGAGACTATTCTATCGGGGCTTAAGACAGTTGGCGGTTCGACTAATGTTACTTATAGTTCCAATGGCAGCGCAATTTCCGGCGCGGACAAGATCGTTTGCGTAGTCGGTGAAAGCCCCTATGCCGAAGGCAGCGGCGATGAAGGTCAAAACGGGCACACGTTGGATTTGGCCAGTAATAATGGCGCCAGTGCTCTGATTAGTACTTGCGTCGCAAGCGGCAAGCCAGTCATTCTGGTCATGCTTACCGGCCGGCCCATGATTCTTAACACCGTGGTTATGTCCTGCAATGCGATTGTCGCGGCATGGCTGCCCGGCTCCAGGGGCATAGGCGTGGCCGATGTACTGTACGGCGGCACGTATAATTTCACCGGCACGCTTACCCATACGTGGCCCGCTACGGCGGCCCAGATACCCATCAATACAGGCGCCGTTTATGCCGATGAGCAAAAAGGCACCGGCGGAGCTCCGGCGTTTGCCTATGGGTTTGGGTTGAAATATTAGCCCCTCTTAGGTTCTGTAGGCGAATTATATACGCGTTCAACGTAGATAATTACCCGTACAGAACCTTATCCACCTTGTGGGTTAGCTTTTAAACGACAATTTATTTGCCGGTTGAAAGCTTAGAGGGTAAGGGAACCTTACCTGCCATAAGGCAGGTAGTGACCGCAAGGCAGGTACAGACCGCCAATTAATAGAACCGCTCCATTTTTAGCATTCCCTCTCCGCTACCGGAGGGGAATGCGCTTATCAGTTGTAAAGATACGTTATTTAAATTTTATTAAATGTATCATTAAACTAACATATTATTATAAAAAAATTGCCATTTAATAATTTGTAACTACCATATAAAACAATGAGATGCGATTAATTCTAAAAGCGTTAATAGTTTTATATAAAATTTTCTGTATTAAGTTAAAAATTAATTATATTATATCAAGCCGGGAAGCCGCGAATAATCAGGGATGCCGGGAATTTGATCATAGAGAAAAAAACTTGACTAATTAATTTCCGTAGTTTAGTTTAGTTTGATATACTAAACCGCTCGATTCAATATGTCCGCCGAAAGGCAGGCTACTCAACGCGCGGAAATAGAAAAAGAAAATCAGTCGAATAATATCAACTTAAATAAAAGGAGGTAGTGATGAAGAAGGGGTTACGTTTTTTATCGTTCGTGGTTTGCATTGGAGTCGTATGGGGCCCCGTTCAAGCCCAGACTTTCAACAAAAAGGCGCTTGCGACGGACATCGACACAATGATGATCAACCACTACCTCAAAAAGTATTTTCCCGCGATCATCGACGCTCAAGGTGGTGTCCTCATGGGTTTTAATCGCCAGTTCCAGCCCACATCCATGACCGACAAAAACCTGGACATGGAGTCGCGGCATCTCTGGTCTTCATCTATGGGAATGATGCTGCATCCCGAATACGCGGGTTTCAAACAGGCGGCCGACGCCATTTTTGCCTGGATGAGGGACAAAGTATGGGACAAGACGGGCGGCGGTGCAGCGATATACAGCGGGACTAATAAAGCCGGTACCGCGCACTCCCAAGTCGGCCAATATGGCCCGAACGGCACAACATTGAATTGCGATAAACCGACGTATCATGAAGGATTCGCCCTTACCGGCCTTGCGGCATATTATATGGCCACAAAGGACACCATGGCCCTGCATATTGCCAAGACCACCTTCCAATGGATGGACCAGAAGGCCCATGATGCTAAAAACGGATGGTATTACGGCTGGATCGATGCAAACGGAAACGTTTTGTCAAAGGCCAAGGACGATAATTTCGGCATGCATTACATGGAGGGATTGGCGTGGCTGTATCTGGTATGGCCCGATGACACGCTCAAGGCGCGTGTCAAGGAGATAGCCGACCTATTCACGACGAACGGCTGGATGCGGCAAAACAATGGGGTCTATAATGATTTCTGTCTTTACAATAACGAGACTTTTACCGGCTGCGCGGGAAATGAGTGGGGCCACGACGCCGAGCTTGTATATCTTCTTTATACCTGCTATCAGATGATCGGTGTGACCCCGCCCCAAACCGTGGTGGATAGGGAGAAAGCCGTTCATGCATTTGTCCGCACTCACAGCACACCCGGAGTGCATTTCCAGACCCAGTGGTGGTATGACGCCGAATTGCTCGCTTCTTATTGCAGTATGGCGATTATATACGGCATGGGAGATTCATACCTGAACGATTGCCAGACCCACTGGAACTTTATCAAGGCGCATCTTTTCGACCCCGTCTACGGCGGATGGTATTACAACCCCGACGACGTCACCAGCCCGAAGGGGAACGAATGGACATGTACTTACCACGGGTTCAAATGCATGCTTTTCTGCCGCAACTGGCTTTTAGGCAGCACAAAGGGATGGGTCGATCCGACGGCGACAAGCGTTAAACAGGATGAAAAGTTCCTTGCGCTGAAAAACGAGGCGCAGCTCAAAAAAACACATTATCTTTTGGCCATGGGCAACGGGCGGCAGCTTAAGCAGGCAACCGGATTGTTTGATCTTATGGGCCGAAGCGCGAGTCTTGATATTATTCAATCACGACTTCAGAAAAACGGTGTGGCCGGAGTTTATATTGTAAAGCCCTGATCGATCAGGATATCCAGGATTGAAGGATTGGCAGGATGTTGACTAAGGAAAAATCTTTTAATAAATAATCAGGATATCCAGGATTAAATGATTACCAGGATATTGACTAAGGAAAAATGGTTTTAATAATAGCCTAAAATTATCTTGCTTTTGTCCCCTCTCCGTCAATGGAGAGGGGGAGGCGCAAAGCAACAGGGGAGAAGTTAACTGAAGGGAGAAGATGCATGAAAAAAGGTTTACGTCTGTTCTTGTTCGTGTTTTGCCTTAGCATTGCATGGAATTCCGCGCATGCCCAGACTGTTGACCGCAAGGCGCTTGCGACCGACATCGACACCATGCTTACGAACCATTATCTTAAAGCATATTTCCCCAAAATTATCGACAAAAGCGGCGGCGGGGTATATATGGATTTTGACCGGCAGTTTAACTCGCTTAACTCGATTAAAAACTTGAATATGGAATCGCGGCATCTTTTTTCCGCTTCAATGGGTGCGATAATGCATCCTGAGTATGCCGGATTCAAGCAGACGGCGGATGCGATTTATGCTTTCATACGCGATACATGGTGGGACAAATCAAACGGCGGAAGCGCAATTCACGCCGGACAAACGAGCGCGCAAATCTCGCCGGCTTGCGATAAACCCCTTTATCACAATGGTTTTGCTCTCACCGGACTTTCGGCGTATTATCTGGCAACTCACGATACCATGGCGCTGCATATTGCGATAACGACATGGAAATGGATTGAGAGTAGAGCGCACGATAGTATTAATGGAATGTATTACGGTTTTCTTAACAGCGACGGCAGTCTCACCAATAACGAAATGAAAAAAGACCAGGACGTCCTGCATCACTGGATCGAAGGAATGGCCTGGTTGTATATCGCATGGCCGGCCAACCGGCCCGATTCGGCGGACAGGGCCTTGCTTAAAAAGCGCGTCAAGGAGTCGTCCGACATTTTTTGCGGCAGCAAATGGGTCCAGAGCGATGGCCATATAGTCAAGGACAACAATAGAGCGATGACGGCCGTCTCCGGAGTCAACGACGGCCTCGACGCCGAAGACGTCTATCTGTTCTATTTTTATTATCAGGCCATCGACACCGTTCCGCCCCTGTCCGCCGTTACTAACCTGAAAAAAGTCCACGCGTATGTCCGCACGAAAAGCACTCCCGGCAAACATTTTGCCGATCAATGGTGGCCCGACGCCGAATTGCTTTCATCCTATTGCAGCATGGGGATCCTTTATAATGCCGGAGATTCGTATCTGCAAGACTGCAAAACGCATTGGGGATTTATAAAACAGTCTTATTTTGATCCGCAATACGGAGGATGGTATTACAATCCCAACGATGTCACCGACCCAAAGGGGACCGAATGGGAATGTACCTATCATGTTGTCAAGTGCTTGCTCTTCTGCCGCAACTGGCTGCTCGGCAGCCAGAAGGGATGGGTCAATCCGTTGGCGACCAACGCTCGGCAGGGAGAAAAATCCCAGGCGCTGAAAAATGAGGCGCAGCTCAATAAAACGCATTATATTATGGTCATGAACAACGGCCGGCAGCTTAAGCAGGCAACGGGATTGTACGATCTTATGGGACGGAGCGCGAGCGTGAAAAATATCCAGACGCGTTTGAGTAATGGTAATGTCGCGGGTGTCTATATTGTAAAGCCATAACTTCAGACCTCACCCCTTTGTCCCCTCTCCTTAAACAAGGAGAGGGGAAGAAGGCGCGCCTGCCTGCCATAGCGATAGCGCAGGCAGGAAGCGACAGGGGAGAGGTTGATTGGCTGGAAATAAATATTAGTATAAACCTCAAATAAATAAACATTAAATCATAGGAGGAACAATGCTAAAGACAGTTAAAGGAAGAATCTTGAAAATCGGCTGCGGAATGGCCCTTGCATCGGTTATGCTTTTTGCGTTCCCGAATCAGGTGAAAGCAGCGGATGCGATTTCAGTCGGTATGGGACAATCGAAACTAACGGATGCATCGGCGGCCATGAGCGCCGCCGCCGATACTGCCAAAACGGGCTTAGGCAGCAAAACCGCAACAGTGGTACTTGCATGGGTAGATAGCGGAAGTGAGGCTGCATTTTCCGTGCTTGCGGCGAAATTTGCCACAACGACTAAAATTTATGGATTTTCAGCAAGGCATGCTACCACTCAAAACGGACGGGACATGATGGCCGTTGTTTTTGCTTTGGCAGGACAGATCAGCGCCGCTCATAGTGTCGTGACCCATGGCACTGATTTTCAGGGTACTGGCAGTCAAATCGGAACCGCGCTTAAGGCGGTCACGACCGGGGCAAACGACAGCAAGCTTTTCATTCTTGCGGGTGATTGCAACAACCCCCTTGACAACCAAGTCGTTACCGGCTTTTTTCAGACGTACGGGGGAACTAGTGCTTGGGTCATAGGCGGAAGCACCGGCCATGCCTTTGCCGATGCTAAGGTTGTCAGCAGTGCGATATTAGGAATTGTTTTATATGGTCAGTTCGACTGCAAGTTCGGTTTTGTGCAAGGGGAGGCAGTCAATATCGCTCAACAAGCTCTGACTAGTGCAACCGATGCGACTAAAAAACCCACGTTCAGCATTATTTTTAATTGCATAAGCCGCTATGCAAGTATGGGCACTTCAGGACTGGCAACTGAATTGACTTATTTCAAGTCGTCGTTGGGAACGATGTATCTAAGCGCTTACGGTCTCGGCGAAATAGGCAAAGCAAATTTGAATTCAACTGCTTATGGAACAGGAGGAGCTATTTCGGTGGCCAATATTTACACCCGGCCCAGCACGTCGGTCGTGTTTGAAAACATTCCTCTGTCCGCACCCCAGCAAATCCAATCCCTGATTAGCTCAAAATCAACGGCGCAGTATCGGATCAATGGGACAATCGCAAATTCACTCAACGCCCAGCCGGCCGGAGTGATAGTTTCAAAAGAGGGCTCGAAAAACGTCAAAATCAGCAGCCAAACAATAGTGAAATAATACACAAAGATGAAATCGTAGAGACATAGCACGCTATGTCTCTACGAATAAACGATTATTTTTTTTTACAATAAAGAAGCCCCGTAGCTATTGCTGCAGGGCTTCTTTATTAGTTGGAGAATTTGTCATTTACCGCGATTTATAACCAAACGTGCGGCTAAGAAATGAGAATTCCTAAGCCGCTTTCAGATTTACGGTACCGCTTTTTAGCAATTTTTTCCTGACCGACGGTATATCACGCATCAAGGAAAGAATAATTTCAACCGGCTTAGGCATAATACTTCTTCCCATTTCCCAATCTTGCAAAGTTCGCACATTCACCCCTACCGCCTGTGCAAAAGCCTTCTGGCTTAGACGTAAATCATCCTTGCGAATGCTTTGCAATCGCTTTGCGCGGAATTTTCTAAGCTGCCTCTCAGACATATTCGATACATGCGGTTTCCCACTCCGATCAAACCGTGTAACCCTATATTTTTGAGTTGTTGTCATAATATCTTCTCCTTAATAATTGCAAACAGTTTTTGTTTTTCCGATGACGCGAGATTGTCTTTTTCCGATTTCAGATAAATATCAAGAAGCCATATTTCACCCCTCAAATCAACATAGTAATAAATTATTCGAGCGCCACCGCTTTTCCCGCGCCCCGGCATTCTCATTCTTATCTTTCGAGAGCCACCTGTACCTTGAACAATCAAACCCTTCATGGGATTTTCAATCAGTTCT
>Ga0182017_10004208_pt1 | contig 10715 bp, 5 predicted proteins | sample 712E3DmetaG_FD_120492 | JGI IMG/M metagenome (GOLD analysis project Ga0182017, IMG submission 120492) | Permafrost microbial communities from Stordalen Mire, Sweden - 712E3D metaG | ecosystem: Environmental > Terrestrial > Soil > Wetlands > Permafrost | place: Sweden: Stordalen | collected... | reverse complement strand
GATCGGCCCTTCGACGCTCAGCCTGGACGCTATGAGACCTATACCGCCGTTGACGCCGAAGTCTTTCGCATTCCCGTCTTTCATTTTAATATCGAGAACGGAAGAGAGACGCCCCCCGTATTCCGAAGGCATTTCTCCTTTGAATAAGGTAACGTCTTTAATAGCATCCGAATTGAAAACGGAAAAAAAGCCGAGAAAATGCGATGCGCTGTACACATTCGCCTCATCGAGAAGAATAAGATTCTGATCTGCGGCTCCGCCGCGAACATAGAATCCGGTATTGCCGTCTCCTCCGGATTTTACGCCGGGCAGCAGCTGAACGGTTTTAATTACATCTTTTTCGCCGAACAAAACAGGAATGTCCTGTATGGATTTCACATCCAATTTTTCCATTCCCATTTGAATCTCTTTTATGTTTTCGTCTTTCTTTTCACCGGTAACAACTACTGCCTTCTGCTCCACCCCCTTTTCCAGAAGTTCAATATTCAGCTTTACGTTCTGTTTCATAACAACCTGTTGCGAAAACGGCGTATAGCCCATATACCGGGTTATAATCGTATACGTTCCCTCGGAAACCGTAAGCGAATAGAACCCGTATGCATTGGAGGCGGTTCCGATTTGCGGCAGCTCCTCCAGCATGATCGTTGCTCCGATCATCGCCTCACCCGTTTTGGAATCCTTGACATGACCGCTGATCGTATATTTTTTGCGAACTGGTTCCGTTTGCGCCGACAATGACGATGCAAGCGTCATGATCATAATCATGACGAGACCCGCTTTTGACATTCTCCTGCTCAAGAGTTATCGGGAGTATTCCCGCTTCGCTTCGTATCCATAGCCTGCCTGCGTTTCCCCACCCGCTTCCGAAATACGACCGGATGATGCCGCAAAAATGAAATATGGAAAAATTGATATATATCGGTCCCTGCGGATAGAACTGCCCCTCAAACCATCGAATATACCGAATAGTTTTCAATCCGTTCTATCCTTACATAAATGATACGACATTTTTTTAAGTTCCGCCACTTCGGAATCATTCATGCTTTTGCCGAGCTTCTTATGGAACGATTTTTCTGAGACATCCGCATAAAAAATTATTTTTTTTTGCAGTCATCCCGGCCAAAAAAACGGCTCGGGCTGTATCCCTGAGGAATAAAGCGATCATTCATCCGTATTCTGCAGAATACACTGTGCTTGCATCTGAAGCGGATAATATTTTAATTGATTCATCAATCAACTTTAAGTAAGAAGAAAGTGCATCGGGCATTTCTCATATTCTTGTTTTTTATCGGAATCACATCGGTTCTCGCCATCGGCTTGCGCGGCTGCGATTATTATCTTTCACCGGCAGCGAACCGTGCATTCATGAGCGATCATCAAATCTTGAAGCCATCCGGACTCCTGGGCCACGGACTGGGTATAGCCGGTGCAGCGATGATAACCGCAGGAGTTGCAATTTATTCCACGCGAAAACGGGTAAGGACATTTTGGAATATCGGCAAGCTCTCATCGTGGCTGGAATTTCATATCTTCCTCTGCCTGCTGGGTCCCGTACTTGTCGTCTATCATTCGACCTTTAAGGCGGGCGGTATCGCCGCCATCAGCCTCTGGGCGATGCTCTCAGTAGCCGGGAGCGGCATTGTGGGTCGATTTCTCTACGTGCTTATCCCCCGCAATATTAAAGGCGGGGAAATGACCGCCGGACAAATCGATGCGCAGTTCGATCTGCAGGAAAAAGCGCTTCGAGAGACGGAATTCGGGCTTGAGATTGTACATCAAATCGATAAAAGTTTTGCAGAGATGGAACGTCCGAAGAATTTCGTACAGACCGCTGGGGTTTTTTTTCGTCTTCGGAAGCTTAACCGGCAAGTGCGGCATCTCATCCGTTCGAAAATAAATGCACATCACATCGATCATGCATCTGCTGCAAATTTGATTCGTATCACTTCTGCACGAACCGCTCTTATTCAAAAATCGATTTTACTTCTCCAGGTCGAAAAATTATTTTACTACTGGCATGCCATTCATCTGCCGTTCACAGCGATTATGTTTATCACGCTGGCGCTGCATATCGGCGTTGCCGTTTGGCTGGGTTATATCTGGATATTTTAAAGAGAGCAATACCGATGAGATCCCGGCTTCTCCTATTATACTGTCTACTCATGTCTTTCGGCGGTTCCGCCGCTGCTCAAATTTCACCCGGCAAATTATCCCGCAGCCATGCAAAGCTGGAAGGAATGACCAACTGCACGCAGTGCCACGAACGCGGAGATATCATCAGTTCCAATAAGTGCCTCGCATGCCATATCGAAATACGGCAATCGATGGATACCCGGCATGGATTCCATTTTTTAAACGAAGCGTCGCCGTGCATCGACTGTCATAAAGAACATCTCGGTTATGAAGCCGGAATTACGCGTTTCGATAAAAATAAATTTGATCATACCGGCACCGGCTTTACGCTTACAGACAGACATGCTTCGATACAATGCGGTTCATGCCATGCAGCGGATAAAATCACGAACGCCGCAGTCCTGAAGTCGCTTAAAGAATATCCGAGGCAGACGTATCTCGGAATCCAGGGTCAATGCCCGGTTTGCCATATGGACAGACATGCAGGAACGCTCGGTACGGATTGCCGGAATTGTCATGATGCGCGGGGGTGGAAACCTGCCGCCCTGTTTGCTCACTCGAAAACAAAATTTCCTTTGAGCGGCAAGCATAACGGCATTGCATGTGCACAATGCCATCCGTCAATGCAGGTGAACGACCGGACAAAGCCTCTTTTATTTGTCCTGAATAAATTCGACGATTGCATTGCATGCCATCCATCGCCGCACAGCCGGCGCCTTTCGAACGAATCCTGCAAATCGTGCCACACCGCCGACGGTTGGACGGTGGTTGCTGGCTTTGACCATTCCAGGACGGCATTTTCACTGATCGGGAAACATTCATCCGTGACATGTTCGAAGTGCCATCCGGACATGAAGCAGCGCGGCAGAATCGCAAAACAGGAATTTAAAACCAGTCCGTTTCAGGATTGTTCCCCATGCCATACATCCCCGCATACATCTGCGTTTTCACAAAAAACATGTTCATCATGCCATACTCCTCTGCAATGGACAGCAGTATCGGAAAAGACATTCGATCATTCGCTTACTTCATTTCCCCTGCGCGGAAAACATTCTCTCGTGGAATGCCGCAAATGTCACGGATCAAAGGGTAAGCAATCGTTCACACAATCATTTAGAATGTTAAAGAAAGCATGCCCCGATTGCCACGAGGATACACACAAGGGTGCGTTCAGAATCGAATATGCGAATGATTGTTCACGATGCCATAATGAAGAGGCATACGTTCCATCCACCTATACGGCGGATCAGCATCAACATTCGCGTTTTCCACTGACCGGCGGGCATGCGGCTATTCCCTGCAGGGGATGCCATTTGAAACAAAGAGAGCTTGTTTTTCTCTTCGATCGAGCGGCGTGTGAAAGCTGTCACAAAGATAAACACGAAGGACGTTTTGCGTCCTTGATGAAAGAACGAAGCTGTGATGTATGCCATACCACTGAAGTATGGAAGAAGGTTCTATTTGATCATGGTAAAACGGATTTTCCATTGACAGGAAAGCATGCATCCGCTGCCTGCGACAAATGTCATATGAAGAAAACCGATTCTGCAAGCCCTCTGTACAAGGGAACGAGTACCGCATGCAGCGGCTGCCACGCAGACCCGCACAAGGGACAATTTTCCGATGCGGGGGGAGAAGCCTGCTCCGGCTGTCATGCAGCGACCGGCTGGAAAGACCTGATCTTCGATCATAATGTCCGGAGTTCTTTTCCTCTTACAGGTGCGCACGCGAAAGTCCGATGCTCTTCCTGCCATCCGCCGGAACAGCAGGATGGAAAGCTTTTCATTCGTTATAAACCGCTCGCCTCGAAGTGCGAGTCGTGCCATCAAGGAAAAATATGACAATGAAAACGATATTGATATTCGGAATGCTGTGCATCGGCATTCATTCAGTATATGCTCAAACTTCTCCGCATGGAGATGTCAAGATTGCATGTGATAAGTGCCATACGACGGATTCATGGAAAATGCGAAAGGACGCAGAGTTCAGCCATGCATCGACCGGGTTTGAACTGACCGGAGCGCATCAAAATCTTCAATGCAAAAGCTGCCATGAAAAATTGTTTTTTGCAGGCGCCGGGAAATTATGCAATTCATGTCATACGGATGTTCATAAAGGTAATCTCGGCGCCGCATGTCTCCGATGTCATTCCACCCAATCGTGGCACATACAGGATATGGTACAGCGTCATCAACAGACGCGTTTTCCGCTTCTCGGCAGGCACGCGACAACGGAATGTCAAGCGTGTCATGTTCAATACGCCGGTCAAATGTACAAGGGGACACCGACGACCTGCTTCGGATGCCATAACCTGGATTTCCAGAATACCCAGAGTCCCAATCATATCGCAGCCGGTTTCCCGAAAGACTGTATACTCTGCCATCAGTTCAATGCATCGACATGGGGAGGAAATTTTAACCACCAGATGACGGTGTTTCCGTTAACCGGCGCACATCAGGCAGTCCCCTGTTTGCAGTGTCATCTGAATAATATTTTTATAGGCACGCCGCAGGATTGTTATGCATGCCATGCAGCAGTCTATCAATCGGTGCAAAGCCCAAATCATGCAGCCGGCGGATTTTCGCATCTCTGCCTGAACTGTCACACGACAAATGTTTGGAAGCCGTCGACGTTTTCGCATGACAATACTGCGTTTCCCTTAATCGGCGCGCACCGGGCGGTCATCTGCGAGCAATGCCATATTAATAATCAATATGCCGGTCTGCATCAGAATTGTATCGATTGCCATCAAACGGACTTCAATGGAGCAACAAATCCGAATCATTCCGCGGGCGTTTTTTCAAAAAATTGTTTAACCTGCCACGGAATGAATGGCTGGCAGCCGGCAACCTTCAATCATAATAATACGAATTTTCCCCTCACCGGAACGCACACGACGCTGCAATGTCAGCTTTGCCATACCGGCGGAAATTATCAATTGAGCTACACCGGATGCTACACCTGTCATTCTGTGGATTACAACGGCACGGCAAATCCGAACCATATATCGTCGGGGTTCTCAAAAACATGCGAGACCTGTCACTCGACAACAAACTGGAACGGCGCGTCTTTCGATCATACGACTACAAGATTCCCGCTCACGGGAGCGCATACGACGCTGCAGTGCGCGCTCTGTCATACGAATGGAAATTATCAATTGAGCTATACCGGATGCTATACCTGTCATTCTGCCGATTACAACGGCACGACAAATCCGAATCATGCGACAGGAGGGTTCTCAAAAACATGCGAGACCTGTCACTCGACGACAAACTGGACCGGCGCGTTTTTCGATCATACGAATACAAGATTCCCGCTCACGGGAGCGCATACGACGCTGCAGTGCGCACTCTGTCATACGAATGGAAATTATCAATTGAGCTACACCGGATGCTACACCTGTCATTCTGTCGATTACAACGGCACGACAAATCCGAACCATGCGACAGGAGGGTTCTCAAAAACATGCGAGACCTGTCATTCGACGACAAACTGGACCGGCGCGTCATTCGATCATACGACTACAAGATTCCCGCTCACGGGAGCACATACGACGCTGCAGTGCGCACTCTGTCATACGAATGGAAATTATCAATTGAGCTACACCGGATGCTACGCCTGCCATTCAACGAATTATAACGGCACGACAAATCCGAATCATGCGGCATCCGGGTATCCGACGACTTGCGAGACCTGCCATTCGACAACTGCATGGACTGGCGCCGTATTCAACCATACGTGGTTCCCGACGGGTCACGGCAACGCCAATGGTGTATGCTCTACATGTCACACGAATCCGGCGAATTATGCCGTCTTCCAATGCACAGGGTGCCATACAAAAACTCAGACGGATTCGCAGCACAGCGGCGTATCGGGCTACGTATGGAACAGCACGAATTGTTATCAATGTCATCCTACGGGCGGTGGAGGAGGATAAATAATTATTTTGACCAAATTATTTTCAATGTCATTTTCCATAAAACCTGCTGCAATTATGAAGGTACTTCGTTGAGAAAAGCAGTATTGATCCCGTTGCTGTTCCTTGCTCTTGCTGTTTCGGCAAAAGACAGAACCATTTCAGGCAAGGTCATATACATTGCAGCAGGATCCGTCTATACTTCCATAGGAAGAGAAGCCGGAGTTTCCGATTCTTTGAGGATGGCAGTTTTGCGGGGAAAAGATACTCTTGCAGTACTGCAGGAATTCGCGCTGAGTTCAAAGACATCCGCCTGCCGGATCATCGACATGAGGAAGCAAGTCAGTGTCGGCGATTCAGTCGAAGCAGTTCTTCAAACACCGCCGACACAGGAGATTCTTCCTCCGGTCAGGCACGATACATCGGCTTCCGCCGCAAAGGAGGTCAAGCCGCCGAATTCTTCGCCTGTGCAATCGCCGGAAAAACCTCCGGTTATGAAAATAAATGGCCGGATCAGCATTCAATACAATGCGCTCTATTCCGATTATTCACCGCAGGATTTCCAACAAAGCGGAGTTACGCTCAACCTGCACAGCGAGGCGTCCGATGCGCCGGTAAAATTTGAGATGTACGGAAACCTACGGAACAGCGCACGCGGCAGCAACGGACTCTTCAGCGGCGGTTCGAGCAACGATTCGCGTATCTACCGTATGTCGCTGGAATACGACGACCGGACGAACATTCTTTCCATTGGAAGAATACTTTCACCTTTTTCTTCCTACCTCGGGTATATTGACGGTGTGAGTATTGCACGGCGCTGGGGCAATATGACAGGCGGCGCTTCCATCGGATATCAACCGGACTCTTATCTCCAAATGCCTTCGACAGAGAATAAAAAATTGACACTTTTCGCCCAATACCAGGGAACCGATTCCTGGAAACCACGGGCGGACATCGTGTATGCGCGGGTATGGTCGGGAATCGGAATAGAACAGGAGGCTGTCTCTGCTTTATTCAATATGTATTCCCCGGGCGGTCTTTCCCTCTATGCCAATACCGAAGTAGAGATGCACACATCCTCTCAGGGAAATTACAGCGGGCCTCCCGCGCTTTCATTGTTTTACTGTTCCCTCAACTATATGTTCTCGGATTTCATCACCGCAGGAATCGGGATAGATGCTTCCCGGCCTGTCTTTACCCGCGCTCTCACCCGGCTCATTCCAGATTCGTTGCTGGATAATCAGCTGCAGTCGGGTATTTCTCTCAACCTCAATGTTTCGCTCTGGAGAGGAGCCGGATTCTTCGATACCTACACAGCACGATCTTCAAACGAAGAGTTCGGCAGGGATTATTCCAATTCGTCCGGTTTTTTTGCCGCCGATATCGAAGGAACCGGCGTGATGATGCGCTTGAATTATTTTCTCAACAAGTCCGAATTAACCCGCACACAAGGATACGGAGCTGCAGTTCAGCGCACCATCATCGGGATCGATTGCGGAATTCGATTCCAGAAGTACCGTTCGATTTACGATCAAATCGATATGGCTAATGAATCGACGACAATCGGATTCGACCTTATGGCGATGCTCGCGCCTCAATTGACACTGTTCGGAAGTTTTGATAGACTTCAAGGTCCAGGTTCCTCATCGACGTCCATATTTCTTGAACTGAGCGAGAGATTTTAATGGAGACCCTTTATACACTGACGATTTTTTTGATTCTCCTCGGAGTGCTTGCCGTGCCGTATTGGATCCGCGCGGCAAAGCATAGACGCGAATCCGAAGAAAAACTTAACAAGAGTTTACATGCCGGCATACTGACGCCGGTCACGCTGCATCCCCACATCGATATCATCAAATGCATCGGATGCGGGAGCTGCGTCAAGGTTTGTCCGGAGTCGGTGCTCGGCATCGTGGGCGGACGCGCGGCAATCGTAAGCGGGATTAAATGCGTTGGACATGCCCTCTGCGAAGATGTCTGCCCGGTAGGAGCAATCACCATGGGGTTCGGTACGCCGAAAGAAGGAGAGGAAATTCCGTGGTATGACGATCACTATCAAACGAATGTGCCGGGACTCTATATCGTAGGCGAACTTGGCGGCATCGGTTTGATTAAAAATGCCGTTGCCCATTCCATGCATGCTCTGCAGCACATCGTTCAGGGAAATGCCGGAAATACGCAGTGCGAGTTCGATGTCGTTATCGTCGGCGCCGGACCGGCCGGGATCGCGGCATCGCTCGCCGCAAAAGAGAGCGGCCTGCGATATGTCGTCCTCGAGCAAGGGTCTATCGGCGGCACGATTCTGCATTACCCGCGGCAAAAACTCATCCTGACATCGCCCGTGGAATTGCCGCTGTACGGCAAACTGAACATTTCGGAAATTGCCAAAGAAGAGCTTTTAAAAATATGGATGCAAATCGTAAAGAATTACTCGTTGAACATCAAGGAAAATGCAAAAGTAGATTTGATCGAAAAAATACCTCAGGGATTTCGCGTGAAGTACGGCGAAGCCGGGTGCACAGCAAAGAATGTCGTGCTGGCATTGGGCCGGCGCGGCAGCCCGAGGAAACTCGGAATTATTGGAGAAGAACTCCCGAAAACCGCATACCAGCTTATCGAAGCGGAATCGTATGAAGGAAAGAATATACTGGTGGTCGGCGGCGGAGACAGCGCCGTGGAAGCGGCGGTTGCGCTTGCGCGCCAGAAAGGCAATATGGTAACGATCAGCTACCGGCGCAAAGAATTTGTCCGGTTGAAAGAGAAAAACGAAAAACATCTGAACGAATTTATGCGGACGAATAGAATTCATGTCGTTTTCAATTCACAGGTTATGGAAATCCGAAATGATGCTGCGATCCTCAAAGAAGAACCGGAGCGTCTCCATACTCTTCCGAACGACTACGTGTTTATTTTTGCCGGCGGTGAACTGCCTGCGGAATTATTAAAACGGGCAGGCGTACAGCTCCGCACGAAAGAAAAGGAATCCCAAGCGGCTTAAAATTTTTAGGGTGTTTGACTTTTCTTTTGCCGAATCCTTCCTCTCCGGACTTTGCATACACTCCTGGAAAAAAAGCCCCGCGGCAGGTTATTGTTGCGAGGCTGAATGCTCGATTATAACTGTCCGGCTGCGAGCCGTCCTGCAGGTCACATAGTGATGCCTATGGCAAACTCCTATGGAGGACTCCACGGCGCTTATTTTATCCCCGGTCCCACGACAATATCCATCGTTAATGCTGCAGGAGAATTATAGGCCGTTTTCACATCTATCGTAATCTCTGTAAGGTATATTTGCATACGCATATTGCCTTGTACGACGGAAAGATGCACGAGGTCTTGAGGCGGCCGCATGTTCACATACTCGTGCAAGTCCGGCTGGCTGCAAAGAAGCGAAAGCCGTTCTTTTAAATCGACGGAAAAGCTGCTTCCCGCGCCGGAAGCCGGCACGAATAGTATCTTTGCAGAATCAAGCGAAACATCCCAGCGCTCGCTCCCAAGTACGATGGGGATTTTTTTTCCTTTACGGACGATGGTAATATTCCTGACCAGGTAACGATATCCTTCCAGCGGAACGACAGTCAACGAATCGCTCCGGAATGTATACGTCCTTGTACGTTCATCGCTGCCATAGCCTTCCCATAATTCCACATAATGTACGCCAAGAAGCTGCGCAATATGCCGGGGATTTTCCTGACGGCTGTACCAGTTGTTCTGATACCGGTGAGCGCTTCCCGTGTCGATTCGTTCCGCGAACCACGGCTGAAGGACGTCGACACCGTGCGTTTCCGTAAGATAGCGGATCAGGGAGCTGATGCGTTTGGCATCCGCAAACGGAATTTCAGTTTTTGTTTTTTGTGCCTTGCCGTTCACCAGTAAATTATATTTTGTCAGAATTTGTTCGAGCCGCTGCATTTGATTGTTTTTGGAAATACTGAAAGCTCCCCACGGACCGAACGAGACCAGCAATGCAATTACACACAAGCTGATGGGAATCAATTTGATGCTTTTCGTCTTACTCAGAAGAAAATAGAGCGAGATAGCTGCGAGCCATATTCCCAGGACGATAATAAAATACCGCAATTCGGTAATGCCGTATTCTGAAATACGCCGCCAGACCGCCAGCAGAAGCAGTGCGGTCAGTGGAAGAACGAAAACATAGAACCAGCGCCACGCCGCCGACATCCAGGCATTTTCCCTGCGGTTTTTAATGGGATGAATAAGCAGGAGCGAAAGGATTCCGGTCGTTGAGAAGCCGAGCACCAGGTAGCCCACCCAGCCCTTGGGCCAGTCCCACTGGAATATAATCTTGCCCATATATGCATAGAGGATGCAAAGGTACACTGCAACGAGCGGAATCATTATATATTGTGCAAAGACTTTCAATCCTCTGGGATAGTTTATTTCCGTCTCCCCTGCATCGCCGCCGCGGGGAACGCCGCTGAGAAAGAACCATGTATTGAAAATTCCAACAAGCAGCCACCAGAGCTGGAAATATCGTTCCCCTCTGATTTCGATTGTAAACAATTGGCTGACAGCAATCAGGGCAACAGTCAAACCCGCGTATAAAACGGAAGTATAAAGCGCTGCAACAGCACAGCGCAGAAAGAGCGTCTTGTTGAATTCCCAGAATGCTGCGATTCGCCCGCGTTCCGTAAATGCCGCAAAAGCG